>Ga0222712_10004271_pt1 | contig 15063 bp, 15 predicted proteins | sample C33_657DmetaG_FD_165043 | JGI IMG/M metagenome (GOLD analysis project Ga0222712, IMG submission 165043) | Estuarine water microbial communities from San Francisco Bay, California, United States - C33_657D | ecosystem: Environmental > Aquatic > Marine > Unclassified | place: USA: California... | reverse complement strand
TCTGATACAAAGGGGTTGCTTTTGCCCAATCCTGGTATCTGCCTCCAAGAGCGTTCTGATACTCAAGAATGCCTCCTGTTCCCTTCCAAATGTGTGTTATGCTGTCAATGATGATGAGTTCCATCCCAGCCTTTTCACAGGCTGTAATAGCCTCTATGTACCTGTCAGGGCTATATGGAGCATCCAGTCTTAATGTCTTAAATGGTCCAAGGTTGGAATAAAGGGATGCTGAATCATTCTCTGTGTCAATCACAGCTATCTTCTCCCAATTACCCGTAATACCGTATGCGAGGAGCAATGAGCTGTAAGTTTTACCAAATCCTGATGGTGAAGCAATGTTCATTTTGATTTTCACCTTCTTGCGTGAAGCTGTTTGTAATTGCATAAAATTGATTTTAATGATGAAGAAAAGTTGGTAGATTGGGGGTGTGTTCCCAAATGAGATAACATACCTCTCAAATGATGCAAGATGTCAGACTGCTATTGAGGATTTAAACAGCGGGATGGATACATTGAAGTGGCTGGGAGAAAACCTTGAACTCTACAAGGATGTCACTTATGCCCTTGAGGGAATGCCAAGAATTGCAGCTTGTAATTACCAGGGAACGCATTATTCTTTCATCTCACAATTTGCTGTCTTGTACATGAAAAAACATCATGAGATTGAGGATCCATTTGCAGACCCTTCTGAAGGAAGTGAAGATTAAAGGATTCCTTCATCAGCAAAGCTGTAATAGTCTCCTTCTGGTGAAACGATAATATGGTCCAACAGGTCAATGTCCATCACCTTTCCAGCTTGTTTTAGCCTGCTGGTGAGTTCTTTGTCTGCTGTTGAGGGTGTTAACACGCCTGAAGGGTGATTGTGGCTTATTATCATGCCACAAGCCATTGATTTGAGTGCTACTGCCAGGATGATCCTTATATCCGCTACGGTGCCTGTTAAACCACCTGTAAAGAGCTGATGGGCGCCTAAGACCAGGTTTGCCCTATTGAGATAGAGCACAACAAATTGCTCCTGTAGAGCAATGGTGTTCCTGTCAAAGAATTTGAGGGCCTGATTGTAAGCATCCTCAGAACAAGAAATTTTGGGTCGAGTTTCCTTCTTTGGCTTGTAATACAGCCTGATTTCAGCTATGTCAGAATTACGTCGGGCTACTTTTTCTTTCAAGTGATGAATAATTTGACTTTCCATGGTAAGTATTAATTTTAAGGGTGTAAATTGAAATGATTGAAAAACAAACAACGATGAGATTCAGACTGCTATTGATTTTGGTTTCAGCAATGTGCAATTCAAGTTTTGGGCAAAAGATTGCATTGATTGACACCAAATTCAAAACTCCAATTTTATTCACGGATAGTGTGTCTGTGAATCAAGTATCAAATGCCCTGTTACCAATCCGTGTTGATGAATTTGATACTCTAAATGCTCATTTGGAATTTATAAAAAAGGTCTTGTCAGAACCCAAAAGATCAAAAATGCAGTCTTTTGAACTTAAGACCCAGACAATAAGCATATCAGTTAGTCGCATTCCAATGGCTTATGCTGATAGGTATATCATAAATATGCTATCATTGAACAATGGAATCAATGCTACTTACAACATATTACGCCCAGAGAGTCCTAACAAAGATGGTGTCAAAAGAATCGAAAAGTTTCGGAAGTATATACAATCAAACACTTCACTATTTGGACCACCAAAAGCAATTGAGCCTAAATTTTACAATGTTGTAGTTGTGTCAGAAAAATAAAAAGGGGTATTGCCCATTACAATAACCTCTGAGTATGGTGTCCTGTTGCCAAAAGGAAGTTAGTGTCCTATTACCTGAGGTATTGATTATGGAGCATCTTCTTGTATAAGTGTTCCAATCCTATTTATTTTACATCACTTTAAGTTTGTAGCGTTAGGGCTTACATAGGGGGAGGATAATATCTGATCAGGAAGGAAAATTACCTTGTCTTATTCGTAACTTTTGCTATTTTTATTGGGACAGATTTCTGAAACACCTCTTTAACTGCCACCTCAATTTGATGAATCATAATAGCATTGTCAGAGTTTTAAATCTTGCCATCCTAATCTTTTCATTCACTTCTTCAATCGCTCAAGACACTCGTTGGTTTGAATGTAAATACTTCAACCAAGGCACAGACATACAATACCTGCATAATCCATATTTAAGGATGGAAGCTAGTATTAGTAAATCACGGTTATTGATCTCATCTGATATTAGTGGTATAACAATATACAACAGTAACGGTCCTTCATATTTCTACAAGCATAATTTCATAAAATATAAGCTTGAAAATGGAAAGGAAATTGAATTACATGAAGGTATAAATGAAGAAAGACAATCCTATGTAATGGGTATTACTGCGCCAATAGGGACAAAAAGAACACTCTATGATTCAAGCATTATTATTGCAACCAGGACAAAAGCAAACTTGTATGGAACGGTATTGCTTTTTGGCAACAATCTAAATGAACAAATAAAAGACAGTAAACTTTCCGTTAGTATTGACAGTTTCATTCTGGTAAATCAATCAATAGAAAGCAAAGAGTTTTCTTCAGCGAAGAGAATTTTGATACTTGATGGTAAAAAAGTCACAATTGATGAATATCAGTTTGATATACAAATAATGAAGGGTTCAGAAGCTGTTCGCCATTACGTGATTAAAAATAATGGGACAGAATTACTTGTCAAGCAAACGGGGAACAAATTTGTAATGTCAATATCATTTGTTGATGGTGGAATTATTAGGTTTTACGCTACTAGAATTTGAATGAAAAAGGGGACCAGCTTTTAAGCCAGCCCCCAGGGATCCATCAACACAAGGGTCTTCTTGTCTAAACAGTCTTATGCGTGGTATTAATGGAATATTTCCTTGTGTTAATGGTGTTCCATACTGCTGTTGTTTGACAAGAATGTATTTCCCTGTGTGTTAATCTTGCATTTAAGCCATTGAGAGCTCCTGCACCCTAGTATGACCCACCAGATCTTGTGAATCTTTTGGCCTAAAAGAGTAACTGTGCTGAAGAGTAATAACTTCTCCAGAACGAGGGTTGGTAAATTGATAAGGCTCTACAATTGTTCTTACAATCTCGCCATCAATTTTCTGACCAATCATCATTTTGGCTACTTCCATAGTTCCTGTGAATGGTATAAAACATCTACGTAGGGTGCAATAGTATTTCTGCGTAGTTTGGCTTAATACAATTTCTGCATTACCAGAAATCTCTAAGACAGGAAAAGTTTTTCCATCTTTCTTTACCCGTTCAAGGGCATTTGTGATTGTGACTGACATTTTTAATTTGGTTTTTGTGGTTAATAAAAATGAGCTTCTTCCCATCCTGGTACCAGGGGATAGGTTGACTACTCAAATTGTGGGTGGGGTTGTGAGATGGAGTAACCTCTTCCTACATATACATAGTGAATAATACGTTGGGGGTATTCCGAACATTGTAAATGTTCTGGATGCTTATACTACTGAGGTAACCCAATTCAGGTTCTATTAATGCTATAAAATGGTAGTAACTACCGAGGAAGCACCTCCTTCATATTAGTTGCTAAATGATAGGTGTTTGTGTACCCCATCTCTCACTCACATGGAGTAAAAAACCCTATTGCGTCTATATACGATCAAATAGAGAGCTCTAACCAAGTTCGTTAGAGTGAATTAGAAGAAAAAAGGTAATTCCTTTTGCGTATTCAATAGCTGATTTTATCTTTGCATCAATCTGCAAAATCCTTCATCTATTGCCAAATTGTAGTTAAAGAAATTACTACATCACCAAACGGTGTTTACACCCTACTCTTTCAGAGTCATTAATGTTTGGTATCACACAGGAATTTTAGTTTTTCTGCATGTACACTATTACGTTCAGTGACTTCTGGTTGCTGGGGAAAAGCTATCTCCAGCACCTGCACCAGAATCAAAAAAAGCAGAAACATTATAAAAAAACTTAAAGCAGGATATCATGCACACAACCACTGTAGCAACTTCTAGAAAATGTACAATCTATTTCAGAGCATCTAGTGATCAAGCTGACCTCTATTGCAATACTAGGGCAGGGGGCCTATTCAATCAAATAGGCAATCGGGGAAGCTTGATATACACTCAAGACAAACCGACGTTTGAACAATCACCTCAAACCCATCACTTCTACACCTCCCACTCCACCATACCACCATACTATTCCAATAAACATTACTTCATTAATGATGTAGAGAATACCTTAACCACCAAAGTACCTGAAACACCAATAAAACATGATGTTTCATCGCAGCTTGGCTATGTAAAAACAGTATCCAATCATACTAATTTTCCGCTATTCCAGTCTGCTAGTCATACTATTAAAATACCCGCTAAAGTGGAATATACCCTTAAAAGACTGGTGCCTAAACATGCATTGAAGCAAATACATCCCAATCTTGAGGTTGCGATCGAACTATGCCTACTATTTCTATCCCAGATGAGTAGCACGTATTTTACATGGCGTGATGGTAGTAATCCTGATGGCTGGAAATCGCTAAAGGCAGATTATTTAAGGAAGTTATTGGCTTACCAGTCAGATACATACAAAAAGATAAGAGAGGTGCTAGAAACCCCTCTAATGAATGGCCCAATAATCGAATGTGATTACAATGAACAAAAAGGCATAAAATGCTTTCACTACAGGTTCTCAAGCCCGTATATTGGGAAAGGTATTAAACCATATGAGCTAAAATCTAAATTCGTACAAGAGTTAAAGCAGGATTACCATCATAAAAGGTTAAAAGAAGCACAGAACAATCCAATTTGTAAGAGTCTAATTGATCTATACCCCAGAATAACACTTCCGAGCATCGAAGAAATTAAGTTGAATGCAAAACAATTGATCGCTTCTGGTTACAAAAGCAAAAAAGGAAAGCAACTTACCTTTCTAAATAAGCACAGCAAGAATTATTACGCTAATGCATCTGATCGGACTTTTGTGGAAGACGGTATAGAAGCTTTCGATTATTTAACATCTGGTGGACTTAAGCTTCCTATTGTTTCATCGGATTATGCAGGAGGTAGAATTGTTGATTCGTTTGTACTGATGCCAAGTTATATCAGAAATATGTGCAAGCTTGATGATAGCCCAATTATTGAAGTGGACTATTCTTGCCTGCACCCCAATATTGCTATGACATTATATGGAGGAAAACAGGCTTTTATTACACACCAAATCATTGCAGACAAGTTAAATATTGCAATTAGCAGCGTAAAAACAGAACACCTATCATTTTTTAATAAACATCCAAAAGAAATGCTGACATCTCCCCTTTACCAATATTATATAGAAACAGAACCTCAAATGATGAAAAACTTGATAAAAGAAAAATACGCTTCCACTAGGAAGCATAAGATGACTTCCCAAAAGCTATTTGAAAAAGAAGTAGCGATTATGACTGATGTAATCAAACAATTGTCCTTAGAAGGTATATTGGTAGGGTACATTTATGACGCAGTGTTCTGCACACCAAATAATGCTCAAAGGGTTAAGAAAGTAATGGATGAACAAGTGGTAAAGCATGGAGTGATGACAACAGCAAAGATTTCATCACCCCATGCTTCATAAGTCAAATTTTTGGAAGCTCCTTAGGTAAACTCATCTGATGGGTATAATTACGCAAAGCGGTTTCGGCATTATTTCCCATAAGAAATGCTGTCATAACTGGATTGATACCCGCTTCAATACATCTTGATCCAAAGGTATGTCGGCAAGCATATAGCACCCTATGTGGAATATTCAATCTCTTGAGAACAACAGAAAACACCCTCCGCTGAAACATCCTGTCATCAATTGCTCCTCCAGAGTATGATTGAAACACCAGATCATCACACACTCTACCAATTATTAACGGTCTAAACAGTTCCTCAAGATCAGTTGTCATAGGAAGAATCCTCACTTTTCCGTTCTTGGTTTCCTTCCTAACCCTAGCTGCGGCATGTGTTCCCTGAACTGTCCTAGCAAGCGCCTCTTTGATAATTATGGTTTTGTGTTTTAAATCTAGGCTGCCCACTCTTAACCCTACTGCCTCAGCATTCCTAACCCCTGTCTTGAAGATGAAATAGATGAATGGGTAATAAAACGAGTGCTTATACCTGGAACTAGGAGGACAGAACCTGTCATTTTTGATTGCATCAAGGATTAACCTTATTTCTTCCTCTGAAAAAGGTGTCCTATCAGGCTTCTCAGTCTTTTTTACCCGCCTTATTGATACTGCTTCAAAAGGATGAACAGACCAAATACCCTGTTTGACCATCCAGGTTGAAAATCCCTTCAACATCGACAGTCTCTCATTGTAGGTTTTTGGACCAAATTTCTCTGTGTTCAACCTTGTGAGCATTTCATCAGGTTGTAACTCACCCCACTTTCTGAGTGTGTTCCTGAGGTGGTAATAGTCAACATTCTTATCGCAGTCCATTTGCTTGTAGTTCTTCACCCATTGCTCAAAATACACAACGATTGTAAGGGCATTTTTAGGCTCATCCGTGCCCTTAATTGACTTACCGCTATACTTTCCCAGAGAAGCATCAAACTGGTTATTTACCATGTCCAATTCAATCTGCAGCACGGTCTTTTTTGCAGCTTTTAGATTGACTTTGTCATATGGACCAAGGCTAAATGAGTATCTTTTACCCTGATACCGCCATCTTAATCTGATTCTACCTGCTGCATTGATGATAGAAACTGTTCCTTTTTGATTTTTCTGTCCCAAAGCTGTCCCAATTTTAATTGTGAAGGGCTTCATTTGGGTGATCACATACTCTCTAGAAACAGATTAAAAACACGCTTTATATTAATGCTCCTCAGGCTGAAACCCTTATCCACAAAGGGTTTGGGCATAAAAAAAGAGCACCAATTTCTTGATGCTCTTTCGTCGGGAAGACAGGATTCGAACCTGCGACCCCCTGGTCCCAAACCAGGTGCGCTACCGGCCTGCGCTACTTCCCGAACTTCGGTTTTATCCGAATCTTTTCAACTGCGGTGAGGGCGGGATTCGAACCCGCGGTACAGTTTAACCCGTACGGCAGTTTAGCAAACTACTGATTTCAGCCACTCATCCACCTCACCTTCCGAAATCAAATGTTTCAGGGAGGGCAAATTTACTAAAAGCTATCCATTCCCCAAAAGATTTGTGCAACTGTATCCAAACTAAAATTACATAGCAGCCAATTGGACCTTCTGCTGAAGCTCCATGACACTCTCCCTGAACATGTTGTCCGTATCCATCAGGTCTTTTACCGTCTGGCAGGAGTGTATTACTGTGGTATGATCCCTTCCACCAAAGTGCTCTCCAATGGTCTTGAGCGAATTCTTGGTGAAAATCTTGGCAAGGTACATGGTGATTTGACGGGCCTGAACGATTTCCCTTTTCCTGGTCTTTTGCAATAACCTGTCGTAAGGAAGGTCAAAGAACTCACATACCATTTTCTGGATGGTATCGATGGTGATTTCTTTGGATGAAGTCTTGATGAAGTTGCGCAGTACCTTCTTGGCAAGATCAAGGTCAATCTCACGCTTGTTCAAAGATGATTGGGCCAGCAGGGAAATCAGCGCACCTTCCAGTTCCCTCACATTGTTCTGAATATTATAGGCGATGTACTTGACCACATCTTTGGGAAGGTCAAGCCCATTGTTTTTCATTTTCTTTTCAAGGATTTCAATCCTTGTTTCATAGTCCGGCACCTGAAGGTCTGCACTCAATCCCCACCTGAACCTGCTCAGCAAACGCTCTTGCATGCCTTCCAGGTCCTTGGGTGGCTTATCTGAACTGAGGATCAGCTGCTTACCAGACTGGTGAAGATGGTTGAAAATGGCAAAGAATGCATCCTGGGTTTTCTCTGCGCGGTTGAAGAATTGCACATCATCGATGATCAACACATCCACCAACTGGTAGAAATGAATAAAATCGTTGATGGCATTGTTGCGGCTATGGTCCTGAAACTGGTTGATGAATTTTTCAGAGCTGACATACAAGACTACTTTGTTCGGGTGAAGCCTTTTCACTTCATTACCGATGGCCTGGGTCAGGTGTGTCTTGCCAAGTCCAACACCGCCATACACCACCAATGGGTTGAAGGAGGTGGCACCAGGCTTTTCGGCTACCGTCTTGCCAGCCCTTCGGGCGACCCTGTTGCAATCGCCTTCCACGAATGCATCAAACGTGTAGATGGGGTTGAGCTGTGAATCGATCTGCATTTTCTTGAGACCGGGTATCACAAATGGATTTCGAACATGGTTGTTGATCACCAAAGGAAAATCCATTTCGTTGTTCGAATAGCTTTTGAATGACTGTCCACTCACATCCATGGTCAATGGCTTGGCTTTGCCATTGCCGCTGTCTACCATGATCCTGTACTCCAACCTTGCTTCTTTTCCCAATTCACGCTTCAGTGTCTTTGCAAGGAGGTTGATATAGTGTTCTTCGATGTATTCGTAAAAAAACTGACTTGGAACCTGGATCGTCAAGACATTGTCCTTGATGGCTACAGGCTTGATGGGCTCAAACCATGTTTTGAAATGTTGCCACTCCACAATATCCTTTATGATCGCTAAACAATTGCTCCAAATCTTATCAAAAGGTTTTTCCATTCTTCGTAAAGCAGTTTAAGTTCTGGTTTGAATTTTCCCCAAAAAAGTTGGGGCCACACATCACTGTCTCGCTGTTGCTGTCAAGGTACTGAATCAAGCTGGATTTCCGGAACTCATTTCAGTCTTGAACCTGTTTTTCTTTCGGAGTTTCTCCACATTTCAATTTTCACACAAAAACAAGGTTGGACGGCGAATATATATTCAGTTTCCAAATAAAAAAATTTTTTAATCCACAATATTTTCCAGTACTGAAATGGATTGATTTTTATCTAATTTTTGCCCCCCTTCACCTGAAAAATCGTAATCCAAACGACCCAACTGTAGCCCTCCCCATCCGACCTGGTTTACCAATACTTTTTTGCCTGCCTTGTTCACATATTCGCGAGGCTTTTCAAAGAACCGGTGGGTATGCCCGCCCAGTATCAGGTCAATGCAATCAGACTCCTTGGCCAGTACCTCATCACTGACCTTGTTGTCGGCATACCTATCCCCCAAATGTGAAATGCAAATCACCAGATCACATTTTTTTTCCTTCTTCAAAAAGGAAGCAACCCTGCTTGCATTCACAACAGGATCCTTGTACAATGTAGCACCATAAAGACTTTCAGGAACCAACCCGACAAATTCAATGCCCACACCGGTTACGCCAATCCGCAAATTCCCCTTTTTGAAAACCCTGTAAGGTTCGCAGTGGTTTTCCATGGGTGTATGCTCGAATCCATAGTTGCACATCAGGATGGGAAATTTTCCATGGGTGTTCAACTGTTGAACAAAATTGTCCATGCCCGCATCAAAATCATGGTTGCCCATGACCCCGGCATCATATCCCATCATGCGCATGGCCTTCATTTCCGGCTCACCCTTGAAAATGTTGAAATAGGGTGTACCCTGAAAAATATCACCAGCATCAAGAAGCAAAACATTGGCTTCTGTTGCCCTGATGTTTTTAATGATTTCAGCCCTCGCAGCCACTCCGCCCATGCCAGCATTTCTTGTACCATCCATGGGAAAAGGATCAAGCCTGCTGTGCACGTCATTGGTATGCAAAATGGTGAGCCGACTGCTCGAGGATGATGCAAGTGCATTGCCATTCAGCAAGAGTGCACCTGCACCCATTCCACCCTGTATGATAAATTTTCTCCTGTTCATTGTATGATCCTGTTTTTGGGCTCCCCAAATTGCTTGATTCCGGCCTTCCCACTGGCCCTGCAATATTCGATGATGGCATCGCGTTGAAAATATCCTGTTCGCTGTTGTGGAAGTGTCTTGAATGCATTGAATCCTCCTCCACCATCAACTGCATAGTCAGAGTTGACCATAAAGTAGGTTTTTTGTGGATCCAACGGGATACCACCAATCATGACATCCACCGCTTTTTTATCTTTGATGCGCATGCTCAGACCTGCCACGCCACCACCTCCGCCATCTTCTGCAATCCTGTCGAGGGTTTTCTGCAAAAGCGCACCGTTTACTTCTACAATGACCAATGTATTGTCAAATGGCATGACTTCGTAAATGATTCTCCTGTCGATCTTGCCTGCACGAATCCGGTTGATCCTTACACCGCCATGGTTCATGAAAGCAACATCGGCACGCTTGTCAAATTTTTCCCTGGCCGCCCAGAGATAGGCATCGGCAAGAAAATTACCCAGCGTACTGTTCGGAACTTCTTTCAACAACTCAGTTGCACTTTCAGCCAACACCTCATTCATGGTCTTGTCTACACTGTCTGTATAAGGTTTCAGCATGCTGAGATATCCCGCATCGGCCTTTTTGGATTGCCCAACGGCGTATCCTTTGTACCCTATTCCAGTAGGTGACTGAGAAAGGTGACAAGCAGAGAGAAAAACAAAAAGAACAATGGAAAAATGGATGCGCTTCATCAGAATCGGGGTATATCGGAAGGTAATGAATTTTGTTGAATTGTAATAAAAGCGCATTTTTTAAACATTCAAGTCAAAGTCAGGTGCTTGAGGTCAGTGGCCATGGGGACAAATCTTTTTTCCCTGAATCATATAAATGATAACTTCGCCGAAACAGTTATTTATATGGGATTCGATCTTACCGGTAAGCTTGTGGCCAAATTTGAAACCATTCAGCGCAGTGCCACCTTCAAAACAAGGGAATTTGTTGTTGAGACCAATGAGGACATCAACGGCAGAACCATCACCAATTTTGTAAAGTTTCAATCTGTACAAGACAGGACAAGCATCATCGATCGTTTCAACATAGGCGACACTGTTAAGGTCCATTTCAACATCAAGGGGTCCCGCTGGGAAAAAAACGGACAGGTCAACTATATTACCAACCTTGATGCCTGGAGAATTGAGCAAATCAGCATGGGTGCTGGCAGTTCCATAGAAACGCCACCTGCATTCTCTCCTGACCCTGAAAGCCAGCACGGCATCGCAGACGATCTGCCATTCTAACGCCCTTATACCAATGCAGCACGAGATCCTCTTGCAACTTTCTCCGAAAGATGCAGCCCAATCTGCTGCCATCACAGACCACATTGCGATTGCGCTGGGCATTCCCCCAAGCAAGGTCACTGGCTTTCACTTCATCAAAAAATCCATAGATGCAAGGAAGCGAAGTGTACTGATCAACATCAAACTCAGGGCTTTTGTGGATGAACCCTTTTATGCCACAACACTTCCCCCATTTGAATTCCCCGATGTCAGCAGGTCTCAAAAAAGAACGTTGGTCATCGGGGCAGGTCCAGCCGGTTTGTTCGCTGCACTTGAACTCATTCAGCTTGGCATCAAGCCGATTGTCATTGAACGAGGGAAAGATGTGCGGGAAAGAAGGCGTGACCTTGCCAAACTCAACCGGGATGGAATCCTGAATGAAGACAGCAACTATTGTTTTGGCGAGGGTGGAGCAGGCACCTACAGTGATGGCAAACTCTATACAAGGAGCACCAAAAGGGGGAATGTTGAAAAGGTACTTCAGCTGCTTGTTCATTTCGGGGCAGACCCTGCCATTCTCTACACGGCACATCCACATATCGGAACCAATAAACTTCCCGGCATTATTCAGGCCATCCGTCAACAGGTCATTGATGCAGGCGGCGAAGTCCACTTCAATGAAAAAGTCATCGACCTGAACATTGTCAATCAACGGATTCAATCGGTTGAAACTGCTTCTGGAAAACGTTTTGATGGCAACAACATCGTTCTTGCGACAGGCCATTCTGCAAAAGACATCTATGTTTTGTTGCACAAGAAGCAGATCCTGATTGAGGCCAAACCTTTTGCACTGGGTGTGAGGATTGAGCATCCTCAATCCCTTATCGATTCCATTCAATACCATTGTCCTCCCACGGTTCAGCGGGATGTATTCCTACCTCCGGCTTCTTACCAACTCGTTGAACAGGTCAACGGTCGTGGAGCATTCTCCTTCTGCATGTGCCCGGGGGGCATCATCGCAACGGCATCGACGGTGCAAAAGGAACTGGTGGTCAATGGATGGAGCCCTTCAAAAAGGAACAATCCTTTTGCCAACTCAGGCATGGTGGTGCAGGTGGGATTGGGCGATGTGTTGGAAGGGATGAGGGATGAGGGGAAAGGGACAAGGGACGAGGGACGAGGGACAAGGGACGAGGGACGAGGGACAAGTTTGCTCCTTCATCACTTCCAGGAAGCTGTAGAACGCCGCGCCTATGAAGCGGGAGGCGGATATTTTGTTGCACCTGCACAACGTATGACCGACTTCGTCAAAGGTAAATCTTCCTCAACCCTACCCGACAATTCATACCTCCGGGGTGTTGTACCGGTCAACATGAAAGAGGTGCTGCCGGATTTTGTGTTTGAGTCCCTCCAAGGTGCATTCAAGGCATTTGGCAAAAAAATGAAAGGGTATTTTACGGAGGAAGCCATCATCATCGCGCCGGAAAGCAGAACATCATCACCCGTAAGAATTCCAAGGGATCCGGAAACCCTTCAGCATCCCCAGATAAAAAACCTTTACCCCTGTGCCGAAGGCGCCGGCTATGCAGGAGGAATTGTGAGTGCCGCGATGGACGGACAAAGGGTGGCCAACCACTTATCAATTTTCTCAGCAGCTGACAACTTTTCAAAGTAATTTTCCGTCACTATCAATTCATATGGATACAATTCTTGAGGTAAATGGACTGAAGAAATATTTCTCAGGACAGAAAGCAGTGGACGACATCAGTTTCGCTATCGAAAAAGGTTCGGTTTTTGGGTTGCTCGGTCCCAATGGCGCAGGAAAGACCACCCTGTTGCGAATGATTACTGGCATCTTCTTTCCGGATGAAGGCAATATCACACTGAATGGCCGGCATTTTGAACCATTGCGCGACAATGGTCTGATTGGATATATGCCGGAAGAGCGTGGGCTCTATAAGAAAATGAAGATTGGGGAGCAGGTGCTCTACCTCGCCCAGTTGAAAGGACTTTCCAAAAAAGAGGCACTTGAAAACATCAAGACCTGGTTCATCAAGTTTCAAATGGAATCATGGTGGAACAAAAAGGTTGAAGACCTGAGCAAGGGCATGAGCCAGAAACTTCAATTCGTGACCACTGTGGTGCACAACCCCAAACTGATCATCCTCGACGAACCTTTCAGTGGCCTCGACCCTGTCAATGCCAACCTCATCAAAGATGAGATATTCAGGCTTGCAAAAGAAGGTGCGACCATCATCTTCAGTACCCACAGGATGGAACAGGTGGAGGAAATCTGCAATCATATCGTGCTCGTCAACAAGGGAAACAAAATTCTTGACGGCACTGTTGGAAAAATCAAACAGGACTTCAAGGAAAACATATTTGAAATAAGCTTTGACCAACCACTGATGCCTGAGCATACTGCCATACACTTGTTCGATGTGCGACAAAGCAACCAGAACAAACTGCGGATCAGGATCAACGGCGATTTCAGCAACAATGACGTGCTGCAATACTTCATCAGCAAGGAACTGAACATCCGTTCCTTTAACGAAGTGTTGCCTTCGCTCAACGACATCTTCATCCGCCTCGTGCAAGGCACGCCAGAAGCAAGACAATTCCATAACTGATCACGCTAACATCATCTCATGAACAAGGTTTTACTCATCATATCAAGGGAATATACCACAAGGGTCAAGAACAAGAGGTTTTTACTGGTCACTTTCCTCATGCCCATCATCTTCATTGGCTTTATCTCTGGCTCTGTTTACTTTGCTGCGAGTGGAAAAGAGGAAACTACGATTGCCATTGTCAATGACCCAGGTTTCCTGAAAGAAAACCTCAACAGCGATTCTGGCAATGTCGTTTTTGCGTTCCCCGAAGGGGCAGACAGTACCAACTATGCCAACATGAAATTCGATGGCATACTTTACCCAGAACTGTCGGAAGGCAGGCTGGTAGCGGAACTGCACTCATCCAAACAACTGGGATTTGAAACCACACGTTATATAGAACGCCAACTGAACAAGGCGCTGGAGAACAAACTGTTGCTGGAAAAAGGAATTGAAAAAAATACACTGGATTCGATTGCAGATGCATCTGAGGAAAATGTATTGTTGAAAAACATGGTGGCTGACGAGGATGGAAAATCATCAGAATCCAATGTGGGCATTGCATATGGTGTAGGGTTCGGCAGTGGCCTGTTGATCTACATGACCATGTTCATCTTTGGAGCGATGGTGATGCGTGGGGTGGCCGAGGAAAAAACCAACCGCATAGCTGAAGTCATTGTGTCGTCCTGCAAACCATTTGAACTGATGCTGGGCAAAATCATTGGTATTGCAGGTGTTGGACTCACCCAACTTTTGTTGTGGATTACGCTGATGGTAGCCCTTTCGAGCTCATTGTCTGCCTTCATTCCAGCTGAAACCTACCAGCAATTCCAGTCCATGCAACAGGGACAACAAATGATATCGGGTGGTGCTGGTGTAAACCCTACTGCGCTCAAGATCCTTGAAGCAAAGTCAACCCTGATTGAAAGCGTGAACTGGATGCTGATCATCGGTTGTTTCCTGTTCTACTTCCTGGGGGGCTATCTTTTCTATGCATCCCTTTTTGCAGCCATCGGCAGCGTCATCAATGAAGACCCACAGGAGGCACAGCAATTGATGCTGCCCATTACCATGCCCATCATCTTCTCATTCGTTATTCTGCAGTCTGTACTCAGCAATCCCGGAAGCCCACTGGCCATTTGGACCAGTATCATCCCCTTCACTTCGCCGATCATCATGATGGGAAGGATTCCATTTGGTGTGCCAGGAACCGTGCCGTATTGGCAGTTGGCAGCTTCAATGCTGAGTTTGATAGGCGGATTCATCTTCACCACCTGGTTTGCGGGTAAAATTTATAGAACTGGCATCCTCATGTATGGCAAGAAGGCCAGTTGGAAGGAAATGATCAAATGGAGTTTCAGAAAAAGCTAAACTTCTTTTTCAACGTTTAAACATTGGCATCAAATTTGGTGTAATGTTGCC
>Ga0222712_10004269_pt1 | contig 15065 bp, 19 predicted proteins | sample C33_657DmetaG_FD_165043 | JGI IMG/M metagenome (GOLD analysis project Ga0222712, IMG submission 165043) | Estuarine water microbial communities from San Francisco Bay, California, United States - C33_657D | ecosystem: Environmental > Aquatic > Marine > Unclassified | place: USA: California... | reverse complement strand
TTGGTTAGACACAAGGACTTGTGGTGTAATGACCGAAGTTGTCAAAGTTCTAAGGGTGAGCAACTCACAGCCCATGTAGGTTCAAATCCTACCCCGACTTAACTACTTTTAAAACACTAACGGTTGGCGGCTTGGCGAAGGCTGCCTAACGGATGCTTAATTTTCGCACGAAACTCAATGGCAGATTTTGCCAAACCGCTGTTACCTGCTGGGCGGATTTTCAGTAGGAACTTAATTTAAAAACAATGACACACGAAGAAAAAATTAATTACATGAAAATAGCTGCTGGAATAGTAGGCTATGGTTTTGACACAAAAGGCTTAGATATGCTTATTTCTCTTTACGAATTAGTGATTGAAAAGCAGGGTGAAACTGATTTAAAAACAGTTTGTAATGTCGAAGCAGATGTGAAGAAACGAGCAGATATTAAAAGCCGTAGTGAATTACTTGATAAGGTTTCGGAGAAGGTCGGTTAGCCTTGCAGGTAACGTGGAAGCATTGCCGTCTGGCGGGGCAATAGAAATCCGTCAGCTTAAAATTAGTACAGATGATAAAAAATGAACAAAAAGATGAGTTTGGCACGTCAGCCCCGATAGCGGCAATGCAATGTTATATGCCGTTTTCTAAGGATGTTTTTGTCGAAACAATTAGCAAAATAAAACAGCAATATGAATGGGATAAAGAATGTTCTGAAAAACTAAAATCAGTTTTCCCTAATGCTTTTAAAGCTAACCTAATGTACGAAAATCATTTGGTTATAAATCAAATTGTAAAGCTGTTGCAAGTTGCCTTTAATGACAATCACGAACATAGCTGGATTGAGTATTTTTTGTGGGAACTAAACTTTGGGGAAGAAAATTATAGGATAAAAGCAACAGATAAAGACGGTAAAAATATACCATTATCAAACGCAGGCGAATTGTACGATTTGTTAACTGGAATTGTCATAAAAGAGAAAAATAGTTTAACCGTTGAAACTGGAGATTTGATAAGGCTAAAAAAGCCTTTGACAATATTAGCTAACAACATAACATTAGGGGCAAAATATGTAGTTGTAGACATTGAAACTGATAGCAAGGGTCGGCGCAAACGTTTTGCAATAATTGACGATAACAATCAAAAAAGATGGTATCACTTAAATACATTCTCTCGCCGTTGGGAGTGTGTCGGTAATGGCATATAACGGTAGGGCTTTGTGTCTGTTACCGAATTAGAATTACATCACTTCAAAATATATTCAAATGCTCAATAAAGAAAAAAAAGTACAGCCGACTTCCGTCAGCGGTAATAGCACAAAACCCCTTGTTGTAGGCAGTGCTTCTTGTCAAACGATAAAGTTCTGGGCGGACTTATAAAACCCAATTAAATACAATGGCAAAGTCAACAAAAGGAGGTCAGCAACCAACTCCTAAAAACACGATGTACAATTTTGGTAGCGTTCACACTGGTTCTGCAAAAACAGACCCGGGAGTTTTAAAAGCACAAGCAGACAAGGCTCAAAGGGACAGCGTTGCGGCTGCTTATAAAGCTAATGCACAAAAGAAAAAGTCGTAGTAGTTGTCAGGCTGCGGCGGCATTCTTAGGGTGTCGCTGCATTGCCTACAACACGCCGATTGCTGCTACTTTATTAAATAATACATTATGCCACAACAAATTACATTTAACGGGCAAGAATACGAGTATGTAAAACCGTATTTTTTATTAAAAGTTGGTTCTATTAATTTAATAAAAGGTTTTGTTATAGGTAGTACTTTAGGATGGAAGTTAGGAGGTAAATTTTTAAGCTATAAACAATTAAAAAATAAATTAAACAATAAAAAATAAATAACCATGTCTAAATTACAACCACCTAAAAACGATTGGAGTAGATGTTTATTGATACTTCATATGAATTATATGGCAGGGGTATCAATGGCTAAGGTATTAAATACTTTGCCGCATTTTTATAAGTTTCAAACGAGGCTTTTAGAAATTGAAAAGGCTCACCCCAAACTTAAGGTTTCTCGTACCCAAGTACCTTTTAAAAACGCAAGGTTAAATAAATCAGGCTATTTTACTACCTATACATTATTATCGCCTCCGTCTTATGTAGTAAATCTTTACAACCTATTAAATAAAGAAGGATTAAAAGGAAAGTCAAAAAAAGATTAACTATTTTTACGAAATGAGCCGAAACAATAAGATAGCAAACACATACGTTGGTAGCTCCGCTATATATGGTTCAATAGAAAACGAATTAGAACACATACTTTACGACCTATCAATTCAAGACGTTAATGAAAGAAAAGAAAAAGCACAAAGATTTGAAAACGCAAATAGAGTAGCTGAATTTCTAAAAGTAAAAGTAGATTGTGTTTTTAGAAATAGAAAAGTAGGTAAGAAAGTTTTAGGAATAGATAATAAATATTATGCCATCCGTGTAGAAAACAAAAACATAAAATAAAAAACCAATGAAAAAAACAATTATCCCAATGCTATTATTAGCAGTATTAATTTTCAGCACAGTTCCACCAAAGTACACATTTGAAGAACCCGATGCTATAAAAGTCTACAACCAATTACAGTTACTAAAACAAGTTCTACCTGAATCAGAACTACCCGCTAAATCAGTAACCCAAATAATCAAGCAAACAGATAGCCTACAATCTATCATTGCAGTTCAGTACACTAAATTTCATCCCGATACCACCAAAAAGAAATAGAAATGAATAGAGGGTCTTTTATTAAGTCTTTGTTTATAGTCGCTGCATCACCCAAAATACTTGCAAATATTGAAGCAAGTCCTTTGATTGAAACTAAGTTAAGTACAGCTAATTTATTTAAAGACTTAAATTTCCTTCATGCTGATTTTTACAAAGGAATGATAGCTAAATATGGTAATCAAGACTATTTATTGACAATGGAACAACTTGGTTTAAACAATTAAAATAAACACCTATGGATGAAACAATATGGCTATTTGCAGACTACCCAAATACTGAATGGGGTGGTGAAGGTGCTGAAAGTGAAGAAGAATTAGAAAAATAAAAAAGGGGAGGTGTTTTGCCTCCCCATAATTTTAGGTGTTGAACAAAGTGGCTAATGCTGCCAAAGTCTGGTTTGCGTAATACACATCTCCATTAGGGGTTGTGATTGACGAGTTTACGGTTACACCATTACTTAACACCATTGCGGTTACGCTTGATAAAAGACAAGCCGTTGAAGGGAAAGCATAAGACCTTCCACTAGCCGAAATCGGTTCTCTTTGATTAATTTGATAAATTGTTACGGTTGTTACGTTTGCCATAAAATTTGTTTTTAATTTTTATAAAATTATGCAGTTGCTTTCTTTTTATAATTTTAATGACGTACATTAGCACTTAAAATGACACCATTTATTTTGAAATGAAAAGAATAACTCTAAGAATTAAAGGCGTTTTATACAATAAGGTTCGTGTATTTGCGGAAAATAATGATATGACCATTGTTGCCGCTATTAGATATATTTTAATAAACTTTTTTAATAAACAATAAAAACAATATGCAAAAGCAAGTATTCTACGGTAAAGAAGCAAGACAAAAAATCTTAGCGGGTGTTCAAAAGATAGTAAAAGCAGTAGCAGTAACTATGGGTAGTTCGGGAAAAACAGTTTTGATAGGTAATGCCCATTATGGAAGTGATGGGCTGGTAAATACGCCTACAATTATTTCCAAAGACGGATTTACTGTGGCGAAGCATTTTGATTTATCCGACCAAGTGGAACAAAGAGGTGCATTACTTGTAAAGGAAGCAGCATTTAAAACAGTAGAAGAAGCGGGGGATGCTACAACAGCTACAACCGTTTTGGCGGGGGCATTGATTGAGGGTGGAATGAAATTGGTAGATGATGGTGCAAATTCCCAAGAAGTAAAAAGAGGTATTGATGCAGCAGTAGAAGAAGTGGTTGCAGAATTGAAGAAAATGTCCGTTCAAGTAGCGGGGGATAACAACAAAATCCGTCAAGTAGCAACCGTATCAGCTAATAACGATGAAGTAATTGGTGGTTATATTGCAGAAGCCTACGAAAAAATAGGACACGATGGAGTTATTGATATTGACAAGTCAAACAGCTTACAAACAAATATTAAGGTAGCAGACGGTTTTAAATTTGATAGGGGTTGGATTAGTCCACTTTTTTTAACCGATAGAGCAAAAGAAATAGCTGAATTTGAAAATCCACTTATTTTATTGTACGATAAAAGAATTAATCATCATACGCAAATTGAAAGGGCTTTACGTTTATCTATTGAATCAAATAGACCTTTATTAATTGTTTGTGAAGATGCAGAAGGTGAAGGATTGGCTATTATGGGTATGAATAATGTGCAGCAAAGAATTAGAGTTTGCGTTGTTAAATCACCAAGTTTCGGTAGTGAAAGATTGGATTATATGCAAGATATAGCCCTATTGACGGGTGGTAAATATATTTCAGACTTGTACGGTTTAGATATTAAGCAAGTAGAAATGGCTCAATTCGGTACAGCTAAAAAAGTAATTGTATCAAGGGATGAAACGGTAATTATTGAAGGTAACGGCAATAAAGCAGAAATTACCGAATTGGTAAATGACCTTAAAATGAACCTTGCACAAGCCAAAACACCCGAAGATAAAGCCCCAATAGAAAAACGTATAGCAAGACTAACGGGTGGAGTTGCAGTAATTGAAGTGGGTGCAGCTACCGAAAGTGAATTGGGAGAAAAATTAGACCGATACGAAGATTCCATAAGGGCTGCGAAGGCGGCTATTAGTGAAGGGATTGTTGCGGGTGGCGGTACAGCCTTTGTTAGAATCGGTGGTTCGCTTATTTTAAAAGAACCAAAAAACGATTTTGAAAAAGGTAAAAACTTAGTTTACGAAAGCCTATTCGCCCCAATTACTCAAATTTTAAGCAATGCGGGATTAGAATATGCGGTTATTACTCAAATGGTTCTTGACCAAGATGGAAGCTACGGATATAACTTAAAAAGCGGTAAAATAGAAGATTTAATGGAAACGGGAATTATTGATTCAACTAAAGCCCTAAGATGTGCATTAGTAAACGCTGCAAGTGTGGCGGGTTCGGCTATTACGTCAGAAGCAATAATTGTAACTGTATCTTAATTGTTCCACGAAAAACTATAAAAAATGCCTATAAAAGCAACAAACAACTATATTTTCATTGTCCGTGATGAAGAAAAGTCAGAAGTAAACGGATTGTTATTGCCACCTTCGGGAGTAGTAAAACCGCACACGGGAACGATATTTAGTGTAGGCGGGAAAGTTACAGACCCGAATATTATTAAAAGCATTGGTTTAACAGCCTTGTTTCATCAAGGAATAGGTTTTACTATTGAAGATGAAGGAAACAAGTATTTAGTGCTACAAGAACACGAAATCATTGCAATTAAATAATAAAAATGCAGTCCGTAAACAATAGAATTATAGTTAGGGTTGATATGGCTCAAAAGAACCGAATGAAAATAGGGGATATTTGGGTGCAGTCAGCCCTACTTTTTAACACCAATTACAGAGAGAAATCACCCGTTATTGCAGAGGTTGTTTCAGGTAATGACAAGGTGAAAGCGGGAATGTTTATTTGTTGCCATCACAACCACTTTTACCATCCATCACCTTATTTTTTACAAGACGACCTTTATAGCATACCCTTTAACAAGACAATATTTGGGTATTTTACAGAAGATGGTAGGTTAATTTCATTGTGCGGTAACGTATTTGGTGATAGGATAGAAATACCGTCAAACATTCCCTTACCACCCGAAATGGTTCAGAAATACCATAACAAAATGGTTTGCACTAACGGGAACGACACTAAGTACAAAAAGGGAGAAATTATATTTACCCGACCAAATGCACTTTACGATATTGTCTATAATTGGGGTGGTGAAGAAAGATTAGTAACAAAAGTTTCCGAAGATATGATTGTGGGGTATAAGCCAATTTGATGACTTTAAGTTATTTTTAATCAATATTGTTTATTTTAGCTACAAATTTTTCTTATATGTCGGACAATCAAGTATCTACCAATCCACTTTTACAAAGGTTTTTTGATTCCCCAAAGGAAAGAGAAAACATTGAAAACGGTAAAAGAATAGTACGGGCTTTTTATCAACAACAAGTATCTAATCAGTCCAATCTAAACTATTTCTTTGGTAGAAAACAAAGATGGCAAGAAATACTATTGTGGGCTAAGGGTAGTCAAAACATTAAGGAGTTTTTGAATTACATAAGCGTTTCCGATGAAAACAAATCATACGTTAATATTGACCCAACCCAACAAAGAATAGCAGCAAAGTTTGTAGGTACGCTTGTAGAAAGCATGGCTAAAAATAAGACCTATCCGCAAGTAAAAGCTATTGATGATGGCAGTATGACCGAAAAGCAAGAAAGACTTTTTGATGCCTTGTACCGAATGTATGATAAAGACTTAGTAAATGAATTAAGTCAAGAAGCGGGTGTTAATTTTGAACCACCTAATGCCTACGTTCCCGATGATGAAATTTCAGCAAAAGTATATTTTGAATTAGAAGATAGGCTACCAAAAGAAATACGTTTTGAGCAAATGTTATTAAAGGTTCAAAACGATATTAAGTTTGAAAGAGTGCTTAACAGAAAAGGCATTTATGACCTTGTTACTCTAAACTTTGAAGCTACCAAAATTGAAAGAATTGCACCAAAGCAATACACCGTAAGGAAATGTATTCCTACAAATATGGTTTACAACTTCTTTATGAATGATACGGGGGAACAAGAGGTAACAATGGTTGGGGAGTTCTATAACTTAAAAGTAAAAGATTTTAGGGCAAGATTTGGTAAATCAGAAACAAACAAAAACGGATTGACCGAACAACAAATATTTGAACTTGCAAGAATGTCTACCAATAAAAACATTGGTACATTTAGTTTTAATTGGATTCCACAATGGGAATATAGTGCATATAACGTAACAAGACCTTATGATGATTATTCTATTTTAGTTTTTGATTGCGAGGTAGATTGTGGCGAAGATGTTTATTTTACTTCTAAGAAAGATAGTTTTGGTAGAGAAGTTATTGAAGCTAAAAAAGGTGTTCCTTACCAATTAAAACAAAAAGACGGAACTGTTATTACACAAGAAAAGCCCGAAGATGTAGAGGTAATTAAAAAGAAAAGAAATACTTGGATGCGTGGGGTATATGCACCTTACGGTGAAGTTATGCTTTATTGGGGTAGACCCGATGTTATTGTTTGCCCTTACACTTCTGTAAACAAAGCCTTATCTTCTTACACAATCAATATCCCTAACAATGATGGAGATTATGTTCCTTCTTTATTTGAAAGAGCATTAGAGCCATTAAGAGAATACACCCTAACAAAACTAAAAAGAAAGCAATTAATCAGTCTAATTAAACCTTCGGGAATACGAATAGATATTGAAGCAGCAAGAAACTTAGACTTAGGAAACGGTGATAGCATAGCTTGGGAAGAAGTAGTAAGAATATACAACCAAACTGGTAACGAAATATGGAGTAGCAAAGGAATAGACCCACTACAACCACAAGCCCCACCATTAAGCAATACAGTACAAGACACAAGCGTACAAAAAATAGCAGAACTTACCAATATTCTAAACGCTATTGTAGCAGAAATTAGAGATTTATTAGGCGTTCCCGTTTATCGTGATGGTTCTGATGTGGGTGATAGAACTGCTGCAAAATTAGCAGAAGGACAAAACCAAAGTTCCTACAACGTAACCGATTATATCTTAAACGCACACAATCAAGTTTGGGAAGAAACATACTACAAACTATGCTTACTTCATTGGAACGATATAGTAAAAGAAGAACCTGAATCAGCTAACGATATGCTGAATACAAGGTTTGATGTTTCTATACAAATGAAATCTACCGAATATCAAAAACAATTAATGGAAGCCGATATTCAAAGATGGTCGCAAGTAGTAGATGCACAAGGAAACCCAATGCTTTCACCAAAAGACGCAATGATACTTAGGGATATTGAAAATCCTAAATTGCAAAGATGGTTTTTGGTGTCAACTTTAGAGAAGAACAAAAGAGATAGCGAAGAAAGAAGTGCAAGGCTTCAGGCTCAAAATGCTCAAGTTCAGCAAGAATCAATGGTTGCAGCTAAACAAGAAGAGTTCAAGGCGTTAGAGGCGAAAATGATTATTGATGTTAAGAAAGCGCAATCAGAAAGTAAGGAGAAAAAAGAACAAATATTTCTTACTCAAATAGGAGATATGCGTAAAGCAGGGATTGTTCCACCACCCGAATGGGTTGCGGTTGAAAAGCAAATATTGCAAGGATTACTTATGGATTCTTCAATAGAAAACAGAGAAACAGAAATGGCTATTGAACAAGGAATACAAGAAGCAGAACAAGAACAAATGGCAGCAATGCAAGAACAACAAATGCAAGGTCAAATGCAACCTCAAGAACAAATGATGTAAATATGGAAACATTAGAAGAACTAAAAGAAAAACTAAAATTTTACGAACAAAACGGGGCTGCTAAAGCAGCATACGCTATCAACAGAAAGTTAAATGAGTTAGCAGATATGCTTAATAGAACCAACGTAGCTACTATTGATATAGCTGATGCTAAAGACAAATCATTTGAAAGATTGAAAGCAGCTTGGGGTGAAATGGCTTCATTGGGTGAAGCGTATAAAACATTAGCTATATCTGCGGGGATAACAAACGATGAAGAAAAAGATGTAAACAAAAAACCATTTGTTGAAACAATAGCACAAGACAGAAGGTAATGAGTAGTACAATAGAAATATTTGGCACTCTTATTGAATTGCCCGAACAACCGCCTATTGAAAAGATAGAAAACTGGGGGCATCCTAATAATCCAAGTGAACAATATTGGAGAAGAAAAGAATTACCTAATTTTTTTAAATTGGTTGAGTTTGATAAAGACGGTAACGCTTTATTAAATAAAGAACAAGCGGATTACGCAAGAGAAGAAGTTAAAAGATGCAAAGAAGGTTTTTGGTTTTTAAATAACGGAACTCCAACTTGTATAACAGGCAAAAACTACTTTTATCTTCAATGGTGGAAGTTAGAAGATGATATTTATCCCGATTATAGGGATTTAGATAGAAGGTATTTTTTGTTTTTAAATCATTGGGAAAAAATACCAACCTGCTTGGGTATCCTAATCGGAAAGAAAAGGCGACAAGGGCAGACAAGTGTGGCTACTTCTAATTTAGTTTATGAATGTATTTTTTATAAAAATAGCGTTTGCGGTCTTACGAGTAAAACTCAAATAGATGCTAAAGCCGCATTTACTAATATGGTTTCTTTTGGGTATAGGCAATTGCCTGTATTTTTAAAGCCAAAACAGCTTAATAATCGTGATTCTGTTACTGAATTAGTTTTTGCACATAAATCAGTAGATGTAAAAGGAGGCAAAGGTAGTTCAATAGATAGCGATACGGGTCATAGAAGTAAGATAGATTATCGTGCGCCCTCTCCGAATGTTTATGATAGTATGAGGCTTAGTAGAATCCTTATAGATGAAGGGGCGAAACTTCCAAAGGAAGTTCCTTTTTCTACAATGATTTCAATTATAAGTAAAACATTAGTAAAGGGGGTTAAGCGTGTAGGTTTTGCGGAATGTCCTTCAACTACTAATGCAATGTCTAATGGGGGTGAAGAATTTAAAAAAGTTTGGGATAATTCAAATCAATTTAAATACCCTGAAAAAACACCAACAAGATTTGTAAAATATGTAACACCCGCCTATGATGGTTATATGGGGTTTATAGATAAGTATGGAATGTCTGTAATAGATGAACCTACGCAAGAACAATATAAATACTTAGTAGATAATTTTGTTGGTATTGGTGATTTGACGGAAGAAGATGTTAGAGGCGGTGCTAAAAAATATCTTGAAAATAAAAGAAAACTTCTTACAGGTTCTGATTTAGAAGAAGCAATAAGGATGGAACCGTTTAACGAAGAAGAAATGTTTATGTACGCAGGAAACGGCTGCGAATACAATGCTGAAAATTTTAAAAATCAAATAAAAGAACTTGAAGAAAACCCTGTTTACATAAGACAATGTAGATTAGTTTCAAAAAAAGAAAAAATACCTAAAAAATTTCCAACAGATAAAGAAAAGGAACGAGAGGTTATTAGTTTTATGGATGATGCAAAAGGGGGATGGTTTTTGCTTGAAGAACCGATTAAACCGAATGATTATAAAGAGTTTGGTGGCTATTTAGAACCAAAAGTAGAATCTCCTTATATAATAGGGTGCGATACTACGCAAGACCGAATTGCAGAAAATGGTTCTAACCCAGCTATATGTGTTTTTAAAAAATCCGTAATAGTAGACGGGGAAGAAACGGGTATGTACCCTGTCGCATTATGGATTTCTCCAACAAGACTTGATATTCACTTTGATGAAGAGGTAAGAAAAGCGTGTCTTTGGTATTCAGCAAAAGCAAATTACGAAATTGACCGTCGCACCGATTATTGGAGGCATTTTTGCAAAAAAAATTCACAAGCGTTTCTTCAATGGACACCAAAAGTATTGCAGAACCCTTTAAAAAGAAATTTTAGATTAGAGTACGGCAGCCGAAGTGGGGATAGTTTCCAATTACAACAGATGTTAGAAATATCTAAAATGTACATAGACGGAACTGATAATGAAGAATATAATGGTCATGTACATAGAATTAAATTTATAGAATTACTAAAACAAGGTCTACAATATAATCATTTAGATAGGACGAAAAGTGATTTATGGGTTTCATTACAAATGGCTTTAGTTGCAATATTTGGAGATACGCAAGTAGTTAAAAGCGGTTTTAAAAAGCAGCAAGTTTTACCTACTTATAAGATAAACCTAGCCGTTTAATTAATTAATAAGTTAAAAAGTCGTTAAAATTATTTTTGTTAATTAAAAAAGTAGTATATATTTGGTCATTAATCATTTACCCCCAAAAAATTAAAAATTATGGCAGACGGTAATGTTGTAGAAAATGAAGTAGTGCAAACTACGGAAACAACACAAGCGCAGACACCTGAAATCCCGCAAGAAGTACGGGAAATGATGGAAATTTCTTTGAATGGTGGATTGCCACCAAAACAGGAACAAGTACAAACGGAAGTTGAAACTCAAACGCAAGAAACTGTTATTGAGCCAACACCGTTTCAGTTTGAGGTATTTAAAGAGAAGTTTGGGTATGAAACACCCGACCAAGTTTTGCAAGAAATTGAGGAATTAAGGAATTTAAAAGCCAATCCCCCAAAAGCAGAACCACAATACGCAAACGAAGAAAGTAAACTTATTGCACAAGCATTAAGCGAAGGTAAACAAGAAGAAGTGTACAATTATCTAAACCGTAAAATGGAATTAGAAAAAGTACTTTCCCAAGAAGTAACCGAAGATAATGCTGATAGTATTATTAAAATGTCAATGAAAGCGAAATACACTAGCTTAAATGACGAACAAATACAGCATAAGTTTAATAGACAATATTCCATTCCGAAAGAGCCAATTCAAGGTGTATTAGAAGATGATGAAGATTTCCAAGAAAGGCACAATGAATGGAAAGAAATAGTTAGTCAAGTAAAAATGGATAAAGTTATTGATGCAAAAATGGCTTTACCTACACTTGAAGAACTCAAAAAAGAAATCGTTTTACCAAAAATAGAAAGTGTCGTTGACGAGGACTACCTTACATGGCAGAAATCATTGGAAACCCTTGAACAACAAGATGCTTTAACTAAAGAAGCCTACAAAAACCTACAACCAAAAGATGTAGAAACAAGAGTTAAATTTATTGATGAAGCCAATAAGATTAATTTTGAGTTTCAGTTTCAGCCTGACGGTGAAGGGTTTAAAAAAGCTGTTGAAGTTGCATCCGATATGGATAAGTTCTTTAAATCATTCTTTGATTCGGAAGGAAAGCCGAATAGAGAAATGTTTGTAGATGCCATATACTACGCAATGAATAAACAGAAAGTTATCAATGAAGCTATTAAGCAAGGCTCAAACGCAAGAATGAAAGCCTTACTACCTGATAATAATGAAGGCGGTCTACAAAGACAAATGCCACAAGATTTAGAAGAAAATAGCCTTGATGCACTTATGAAGGCTTCGTTAAGAGTTGGCGGTGTAAAGATTTAAAAAAAACAAATCTAATCACAACAAAATTTAATTATTATGCCAAGTGCAATAGTTAGGGGCGCAACGGGTCAGCCGGGTCCAATCGCCTATCCTTCGGGAATAACCACAGGAATTTTTAACGACTTAAACTTTGTAATTCCTGATTACATTCCAGGATTGATTGCCAAGTATGGTAACAGTTCTTATATGTTAGCAATGGAAATTTTAGGTCGTACAAGTGTTGAAAAAGTAAACACTACTACCAATACGTTTTCACACTTTGAAAAAGGTAGACCATTTGGTTCAGGTTTAGTAGCATCTAACGTAACAAGTTCTGTTGCGGGTGCAGCTATTAATATCACATTAAAAAGCCCTGAATCTTACAACAATGGTGCTACGGGTACTCAATCTCCATTCTTATTGAATGAAATTGTTAAAATCCGTTCTAATGGTCGTAAGTTTCGTGTAACAAACATTACAAGAACCACAGGTGCTTTTGTAATTGAAGCTACTCCTTTGGGCAACTACACTTTGATTACAGGAAATTCAGGAACTACCTTAAATGCAGGTGAAGGTCTTGAAACTTTTGGGAACCAATTAGCAGGTGAAGCATCTGATTCACAAGGTACTTTGCAACAACAACTTTACCGTTACGATAACACCGCAACCGTTATTCGTGCATCCACTAAATCTTCTGATTTGGCAGGTATGAACAAAACGCAAATTGACTTCGGAGGCGGTAGCTTCTACGAGCCAACCCTTGCAGTTCAAACTATGAACCAAAATATGATGATGAACATTGAAGATGCTGTAATGGAAGGTGTGCCTGATTCTAACACAAATGATACAGGTACTACGGGTGTTATTCCTGACGTTGAAGCAAGAGGTTCTGAAATTGACTACGTTCAAAATATGTTTGCTATTGGAGATTTCCAAAATATGACAAACGTATTAGATGCTAACGGAGGCCCAAGAGAGTATCACTTCTTACAAGACTTGAAGCAGCGTCAAGATATTAACAACTTGTTGTTTGGTATCTACCGTAATGGTGCGATTTCTTACGGTTCTGTTGGTATGAGTCAAGAAGCTGCTGTAAGCTATGGTTTCAAAGGTTTCTCTACCGATACTTTTGATTTCCATTTCCACCGTTACAAAGGCTTTACCGCAGAAGCAGTATTTGGTTATACCCCAACGCAAGGTGATTACCGTGCATACTTTGGTCTTGCTGTTCCGCAAGGAATGGTTCAAGATGCTAAAGACAACACAAGTCGCCCTCAAATGCAATGGGTGTATCAGCAAAATCCTGATATTACCGCAGGACAGCGTATCTACTCTTGGTCTTTAGGTTACACTCAACCTACTAAGACTTCAAAAGCGGAAAACGAGTACAATCAAATCGCATATTGTGGTTCAAGAGTACTTGCGGCAGAACAATTTGCCTTGTTAAAAGGTATCGCATCTTAGTAATTAGTTCTTTTAAAAGGGGGTAGCAATAACGCTACTCCCTATTTTTACCACATAAAATAAATTAAAATGGCAAACGCTAAACAAGCCCCATTAAATTTACCCGAAGAAAAGGGTAATGTACAAACAAAGTACAAGCTAGAGCAAGAGTATAAAAACTTTGAATACGACCCTTCTAAAAGGTATATGTTCAAACTTGTTGCTACTAATCCTGAAAGAACAAGACCGATTGTAAATCACAGAACAAGCAGACCAATTCCTCAAAAAGAATTTAGACCTTTTCAAAACTTGGTTTTAACTTCTCAAATTGTATGGGAAGGGAAAAGAGTTAATATCCGTTATTATGACGGCTGTGATTCAATTTTTGTTTCCGAACAACCAAAGGAAAAAGAACTAATTGACCAATTAATAGCACAAACAAAGAAACGTAATTTCTTAGATGGTAAATTAGTAGTTGAAGGTTACGACCAAATGCTTTTATTTTATCTAAATATTTGCAGTTGGAATGTAGATAGCCCTTTTAGAACAAATACAGCAAACGGAATTTTTAAGGCAGAAAACACCGAAAAACGTATTACCGAAGAATCTAAGAAGGTAGATATGATTGAAGAAGCATTAGAATTAGCTAAAAAAGCATCTAAAAACAAAATGCTTATTCATGCTGCCTACTTGGGTATTCCTACAAAAGACTACGATACAGACAACGAACTTACAGAAAATGAAATTCGTGCTAAGTACAGAAAAGCGGCATTATCCGATGCAGAAGGCTTTATGTCGTCTTATGGTAATACAGCATTAGAAACAAAATACTATATTGAAAAAGCACTAAATATGGGATTGATTTCTAACAAAAACAACCCTAACAAAGCTGAATGGTCTAAAAGCGGGAATGTTATTTGCGATATTTCAGGACTAAGAAGCCCCGAAGCAATAGCTAACCGATTATTTGAGTTTTCTCAAACCGAAGAAGGTGATGAGTTTAAAATTCAAGTAGCCGCTATTTTTAATTAATTAAGGCTAACCCTCCGAGCCAATGCCTATCATTCCCTAAAAAGTTTGGTAGGTATTTTTTTTGTCGTAATTTAGAAACTAATTAGTATTTTTGATTATGGTACTTACCGTAAATGATTTGTATGTCTTTGTTCAAAAAGTGATTCGTAAAAATCAAGCGGGTTCTTTATCAGCCACAGAGTTTAGTACTTTTTGGAATGATGCACAAAGGGCTTATATGGGTGATTTATTAGGTCGTTTTCAAATGCGTTCTAACGGAAAGTTAGGATTAAATACGGGTCTAATTTTGAATGAAACAATACTTACTAAATTAGCCCCTTTTACTAAAACAGCAACGCTAACAATTACTGCTGGTTCTGCAACAAAGCCAACGGGCTTACTTTATAGACTTGCATTAAGAACAAATGATTTTGATATTGTATTTATTAATCACGGGCAAATATCGGAAG
>Ga0222712_10004267_pt1 | contig 15069 bp, 25 predicted proteins | sample C33_657DmetaG_FD_165043 | JGI IMG/M metagenome (GOLD analysis project Ga0222712, IMG submission 165043) | Estuarine water microbial communities from San Francisco Bay, California, United States - C33_657D | ecosystem: Environmental > Aquatic > Marine > Unclassified | place: USA: California... | reverse complement strand
AGGCGTGCTTTGAGTACGCGCTAAACCAAGCATTGCTTGAGTTATCCAAGGGGATTAAATGAACGAGTTTAAGCAGAAGGTTTTAACCGCTTCAGTAGATCGCTATGTCCTAAACAAGACGCAGTGTGAGATGCTGCGCCAGGATGCGGAAGTGATCGGGATGAAGCGTGCGCCAGTGTTGTCGAAGGATGGCGTTACCCGTACGGTATCGCGTACGCGAACCTGCTCATCGTGCTGGATACCTTATGCCAAGCATCACAACTGGATCTACAATATCATGCGCGAGATTACGGAAAGCATCAATGCCGAGCAATGGCGTTTCGACATCCAAGGCATCCAGCAGTTGCAGGTCCTGCGATACCGCCCGCTACAGAAGTTCTCATGGCACTACGACACCTACACATCTGAAGCACCAGTTCGAAAGCTGACTGCGGTGGTTAACTTGTCATCACCAGAGGAGTACATTGGCGGCGGGTTGCAGGCCAAGGCTGATATGGTGAACGCTCAGTTCATCCGCGAGCAAGGAGCAGGTTGCTGGTTTCCGTCCTACATTGAGCATCGTGCGCGTGCGCCAATATGGGGAACGCGCTGGGTGTTGGTGGCTTGGTTTACTGGACCTGCTTGGAAATGATCCAACTCAATCCAGAACTATGGATGATGACACCCAAGGGTGAAGGCTTGGCTTTTATTGTTACGGACTATGGCATGGATCATAACAAGATATTTACAGTCATGCTTAACTCTGGCGAGATACTTGACTTTGACCTGCGCGATTGTCGCAGATGCGAGAACCCAAGTTTCGGGGTACAAGCACCATCAGTGCCTAATCCCTATTACAACATATAAGGAGAATAGAATATGCTCGGAAAAGACGTATCAAAGAATATGCATGAGTTGGCTATGGACAATAAGAAGAAGGGCAAGGCTCGCGGTGCTGGTGGAACGCCTCGTTCGCGTCAGCAGATGATTGCGATAGCACTCTCTGCTGCTGGGAAGAGCAACAAATCGCCTCGTAAGTTTCGGATGCGGTCAGGCTCGTAATGCTGGTCGAGTCTAAAGCTAGGCTCAAGTGGGCGCGCGAGATCCTTTCAATTGCACGCAATAAGCTTGTAGTTGAGAGGGATCGCGCGACTCACGGAAGAGTGATTGACATTATCCAAATTATCACCATGGTCGATGCCGCCGCACTAATAGCAAAGGAGTTAATAGAAAGTGAATGAAAGAACACACCTCGATCTTTTCTCTGGAATCGGAGGCTTTGCGCTTGCCGCAAAGTGGAATGGATATAGAACCGTTGGCTTCTGTGACAACGAACCCTACGCACAAGCAGTCCTCAAGAAGCATTGGCCCGAAGTCCCGTGCCACAAAGACATCCGCGAAGTACGAGGCGAGCTATACGCAGGAGTCACTCTTCTCACAGGTGGGTTTCCATGCCAACCATTCTCAGTCGCAGGGAAGCAACGAGGCAAGGATGACAACCGTTACCTCTGGCCTGAAATGTTGCGAGTTATACAAGAAGCAAAGCCCGCTTGGATCATTGGTGAGAATGTTGCTGGGATCGTCAACTTGGCACTCGACCAAGTGTGCGCTGATCTGGAAGGTCAAGGTTACGAAGTCGAACCGATCATTGTTCCAGCTTGCGCCGTTGACGCGCCACACAGAAGAGACAGGGTTTGGATTGTGGGCCACTCCAAACTCGATGGACTCACTGCCTCCAAGACAAGCAGAGGATTGCTCGACCAATCAGAAGAACAGAGAGGGAAGGTCAAGGAGTGGGAATCTTCGGGAGCAAGTTGTGCATCCTCAGATGTGGCCGACACCATCAGCCTGTCCGAGAGGGGCGCACACGGGAGCAAGGAGTGGGGCTGTGTCCGAGGACGGAAAGACGAGGACATCAGCCAACGGAACGAGATGGGGTGCAACTCTTCAGACAGCCGTGAGAATGTGGCCGACACCGAGAGCAGTCAATCCAGGCAGCAGACCAAACGGAAAGGGCGGGAAGATACTGGAAGAGGAGGTGCGGATTGCGGAGGGATTGAGGATTCGGGGGAGAAGCTGTTGCCGAAAGATCAGGAGAAGCAATCTGGCTCGCTGAACCCAACGTGGGTCGCGTGGCTCATGGGGTACCCAACCGAGTGGCTAAATTGCGTGGACTCGGTAACGCCATCGTCCCGCAAGTCGCGTCAGAAATCATCAGATGTATCAACAAAATAATGGAGGATAACAAATGAGCGCACTATACGATTGGATTCTTGTCGGAGCAGGATTGGCAATAGGAAAGCTTCTTGTTGCCATCGCAGTCATTGCAGTAGTCGCAACAATTCTCGCTGTGTTCTTTATTATAGAGGAGAAAACAAAATGAAACTATGGACAAATAACACAAACGCAATTCACAAAGTCGATGATAATATGCTCTACCCGCGCAATACCTATGTGCTGCCCGATGAGCTAACTGGACCAACATGGGACGATTCAATACCTTGCCCACATAAGATCAAGCCGTATTGGCCTGGACGCGCTGCTGGTGGGGCAACAGCCGTCTACCGCGCTGGTGCAATCGGTGATGCGATCATTGCTACTGCCTTCGTCAACTACTTGGTGCAGGAGTCGGGTGGAGTTGTGGAAGTGTACGCTCCTGCTCGCAACCTACCTCTCTACGCTGGGCTGGGTGCAAAGCTGTGGCCGTTGCCTGCATCGCTGGAAGCGTGGGATTCTTTTGACGCGCACTTACCAACGGATGATTTGTTCAGCGGACAGGTAGGCAACACGAAGCTAGGCACTGGTCCTGGCAACTGCTACCAGCGGATCTACGAGTGGATGGGTGTATGGGATGAGAAGACGATGGCGAAGTATTGTAAGCCAGTCCTGCATCTCATCGAGCCAGACCATGAAGAGTTGAAGGCGATGGGTAAGTGGCCGTTGCCAGACCCGTTCTTTGCCTACCACGTTTCTTCTAGCGGTCCGACCCGTACCTACCCACCAACGATGGGGCAGGAGGCGGTGCTGGCGTTGCTTGAGGCTTATCCAAAGCATCACGCTGTGATTATCGGGCTGGACAACTCAAACAACTTTAAGGTGGATCATCCCAGGGTGATCGACCTATTCAATTGCACCAAGGCTGTTCGCTCGCTGTTCCCGATTATCAGCGGGGCTGACTTTGTTGTCGCGCCCGATAGCTCTGTCAACCACATGGCTGCTGGGTTGGATACACCGTGTGTGTCGTTGTGGGGAAGCTACGACCCCGCCGACAGAATGACTTATTATAGTAAGAACGTATCGGTGTTTAAGCCTGATACTTGCCCACACGCACCTTGCCGACCGCACGCTGGGTTGCCACAAGCTAAGTGTAAGGATGCGAGCAATCGCACCCCGAAAACTCAATACTGGTGTAACGCTCTGCGGAATATAACAGCGCAGGATATTGTTGAGGCCAGTAAGAAGGCGATGGAGTTGGAGGAAGTTAAAGAAAGCAAATAACCTAACTGGCGTTGTGGTCTGTGGGGAGATCCCACGGCGGGATATTCCTCAGTGTGTTCTCCCCTTGAATCAGAGCCAGTTTGAATTTTTATATGAAGACAATAAAAGTTAAAAAAATTGATGACAGAATACTTGAATTGCTTAGGAATCCAATCACTACTATGGGCAGTAAAATGTGGGATGAAATAGCATTGGTTGTAGATTATTTGCGCAATACCCTGCATTTTTCTCGTGAATCCATATTGGCTGTAATTAATGCCAAGGGTGGTTATGGAAGAAATCCAGAAGTACCACATAAGGAATTAATTAAGCATATAGACAACATTCTTAAGGTTAACAAAAAGAATTATAAAAATTATTTACTATGTCCAGAATGGGAAAAGAAGAGAAGGCTTATAATTCAAAGAGATAAAATTTGTCAAGGTTGTTTAGATGCACCCATACATCAAGTACATCACTTGACCTACAGGAATGTTGGCAACGAACTTATGTTTGAACTTGTGGGTTTATGCAGAGAATGTCATTCAAGATGTCACCAAGAATATAAATGACAACAGCACAACGCCAAGCTGAAGAGATCGTAGGCCAAGTGGATTGGCAGTCCGAGAACCACGGGCTGTGCAAGTGTCCAGGTGAGGCTGCACATACCAGCCACACTCGCATCAGAGATACAACGGTGTTCGTAGATGGCGCGCCGACTATCTTCTGCTGGCATACCTCATGCACGCCGTATCGTGACGAGGCTAACCGCAAGCTGCGCCGAGCCATATCCAGCGATGTTCTCTACAAGCCAGTAAACATTATGTCGGGTGGCACAGCCGTACCAAAGCTGGTCATTAAGAAAGATCCGCACGCCGAAGTGTTGGATAGGATCAAGACGATTGCCGAGTCAAACAAGCAACGCTACTTGACCCACTACAATTGGGACCCAGCGGATATGTACGAGGAGAGTCCAGTTAAGCTAGGTGATCCAGCGCAGGACTATCAGTTGTTCCTATCCTTGTTCAACGCTGTCGATAACATCTGGATAGGTAACGTGACGGATAGCGGTAAGCATCCACAAAACTTCCGCACTGCTTACGATTGGAAAAAGCTGGATGAGCCGATTGGGCAGTACACAACTGGCGCGACTTACAAGCAAGGCACAGTCAGCAGGTCCAACGATACGGTGGAGGATCGGATATTCTTGGTTGTCGAGTCTGACGTGCTTACCAAGCCACAGATGGGCGCGGTGTTCCAACTGATGCGTGATTTGTTCAGCATGAAGCTACACGCTGTCGTGGATACTGGAGGAAAGAGCTTGCATGGTTGGTTTGAGATGCCACCTAAGAACGAATGGGTGGAACAATTAAAAGCTTTTCTTATTCCGTTAGGCTGTGATCCTGCAACATTCAAACCCAGTCAACCCGTTAGGATTCCTGGGGCAAAGAGAGAAGACAAAATGCAGAGCCTATTATGGTTTTGCAAAGGAGGAAAATGATAGAGCCAGCAGTAGCACTTGGTATCAAACCGAAGACGGACGAGTGGCCGCCGATTAAATCTTATGCACAACTTGTTAAGGAAGACCTGCCAGAGCCAGAGACGTTAATTGATGGGATGCTGCACCGAGGCGGGAAGATGTTGCTAGGTGGAGGAAGCAAGGCGTTTAAGAGTTGGTCGCTAATCGACCTAGCCCTTTCGTTACATGCTGGCGTGCCGTGGTGGGGGCAGCAGTGCAAGATGTCGCGGGTGTTGTTTATCAATTTCGAGATCCAAGAATGGTCGTTCCGCAATCGTTTGGCCGATGTTATCAAAGCCAAGGGACTAGAGGACAAGGCTGATGACTTTGATGTCTGGACGCTCCGAGGTCACGCTGCTGACTTGACTCTCATCCGTCCTATGATCGAGAAGCAGATCGAAGGTAAAGGCTACCAAGCGATTATCCTAGATCCAAACTATATGCTGATGGGTGAGAGGGATGAGAACAGCGCAGGCGATATGTCAAGCCTTATGAACGAGTTTGAGTACCTAGCTACACGCCACAATCTGTCAATCATCCTATCACATCACTTCTCCAAGGGTAACAAGTCGGGTGCAGAGTCGATTGACCGCTTCAGTGGGTCGGGCGTGTTCGCCCGTAATCCAGATACGTTGGTCGTTCTGACTGCCCACGAGGAGGATGAGAAGACTTACACTTGTGACATCACACTGCGTAACTTTCCGCCAGTAGATAGCTTTGTAGTTCAGTGGCATTATCCGCTGTTCCAGGCCAACTTTGCACTCAATCCAGACAAGCTAAAGAAACCAGGTGCGCACAAGGCGGTTGACGATAAAAGGTTCTTAACTGAGATGGGTAGCAAGCAGTGGCAGGCTGGTGATTTATGTCGTCATATCATTGAAAAGTTGGAAGTATCGGAAAGCACGTTTTATAGGTATCTAAAACGCCTTCATAAGGCCAACAAGATATTGTCTGACAGCGGCTTGTATATTGCCAATCAGACTGCTTTCTAATCCACTTTCAACCCACTATCATTTATAGAGCAGTCAGACTCCTTATATATATAAGGAATAATTCGCGAAGGAAAAGTAGGAACAGGACTCCTTAGTCCGTCCTGTCCCTACTACGCTACGCTATTTCCGTAGCGTTCTCCTAAATGAACAAACAAGGCTGGCAGGGCTGGGCTGGGCTGGCTCGCACACGCTCACACCTGCTTAGACGGAGTTGGTGATAAGGTGGTGGGTGTGGTACAATCGTGAAATGAACAACAGTAAACCTGGTTTATACGCCAACATTAACGCCAGACGTAAGGCTGGCACTAGCCGTCCTAAATCTAAAAGCACCATCAGCCCCAAGGTGTGGCGCATGATGAAAGCCAAGAAGGGCGGGTTTGAATCACGATAGAGAGCAACTGAAGGTGGCACATAAGTTTATTGCCCTCCTCCAGCGTGAGAATGCACAGTTGCATGGCGTGCTACGTTTGCTAGGCCAATTGGTGGACGATATGAATGCCAACTGCTCCTATGAAGTCTTTGAGGTGCAATGGAACAGCCTTACCGAGCAGGTCAAGAGGCTGTCAGGGTTCTTTGAAGGCCACCAGAAGGCACTACAATCGCTCCACGATGCCTGTCCTAGCGTTTGGGATACCGATGAGGTAGATGATGAATCCTAGAGAACTGCCCTGCAACAGCCCCAGGCGTACACCTGGAGGACCAAAGAAGTTTGTTGTACGCGCCTGCCAAGGTGGTGAAAGTAAGACCATCCGCTACGGAGATCCCAAAATGACGATCAAGAAGAGCAATCCAGACCGCCGTAGGAGCTTCAGAGCTAGGCACGGGTGTGACAGCAAGCCTCCTGGCAAGCTGACAGCAAGGCACTGGAGCTGCAAAAACTGGTAGTATGCCAAAGGTAGATAAAAATAAGGCTCTAAAACGCTCACAATCGAGCGGAAATGCCGTTCCTAAGCGTCTTCGCGCGAAGGCTGATGCCCCAGACCTTCCAGTGGTCAAATTTAAGGTTGAGGAGCTAGGAAACAAGGCCTGCTGCTGCCGTATCGGACGCTAGACTGCCGTTTATACCCCCCATACGCGCGAAAGCTGACTACGCTTCCGTTTTAGGTGGTTGTCCTTCCGTTTGCTTACGCTCCCGATACTTTGCCCACCGGATTCCAACCGCCTTCTGATAGTGTTCCCTGGGTCGCACCTTCTGCGGACCTTTGACGCTCCCGCCTTTCTTGCCTAGGCGCGAAAGGTAGGCTTTTATGATTTGTTCTTTGGTCATAATGCTCCCGTTTAATTGCTAAGCTGCCGTTTATTGGTCAAACCAAATCGCCACGCTACCGATTATTGGCGGATGGCGGACTAGGCGAGAATCGGCAAGGGGTGGAACCTTGACGGCTTCGGGTGTTGGCTAGTCCTTAAACTCTGGAACCCCCGCACATTCGAGGAGTTGAACATCTCCCGACTCTATGTAGTCAGCCAGACTTTCAAGCTCCGCCAATTCTCCATATGAGACATTTCTCTCACATATCGACTGCCTTATTTCTTCGAGCCTAACTTTTGCGGCCAGCCAAGTTTCCGCGTTCTCCGCATTCTTGGCAAAGTCGATTCCCTCAAACGGATTCTTTTTCATTATGTGTTCCCTTTCTTTATTGTTTATCAGGTTGACCCTATCGGGTCCCACCTCCGTTCCCCTCCATTACGAGGGGAAACGAGGAGGGACTCTTACTGACAATGCCTATACTTATCCCAAGGAAAATTAGGGTAAGTATTTTCAGCGTGTTTAATCGCATCATCCTTTCGATCGAAAAACTTTCTATCAATAGGATCTGTTGCCAAACAATTTTTATACGTTGCCGAGATCCAACCGCCAGCCTTTCCTCCGTAGGTGCTGGATGGGTACGCATAAAACACGCATCTTGTTTGACTATTCATATTCATATTCTGATTTCCTTTCTATTGTTTTTCTTTAGGTCATCTCTATCGAGTTTGACCTCTCCCACCCTCGGTCAAGAGGATGGACGAGGGAAAACTTATTTCCGTTTCGGCCAGACTAGCCAGACGAAACCAAGCAAGAGTCCGCCGTGCAATAGTCCGAGCGAGTAGATTTGCGGGCAGTTCATCGCCATACCTCATTTCTGATTACATATTCTTGGATGCCGTGAAACTTCCTCCACATTTCGGCTTTGTTGCGGTCATCAAAACGGCAGACGAAAGAGCCGTTGCGTGAGTAGATGGAGAAGCAGATCATTAAATCTCCTCCGTCATATCGCAATAAGCCCTTGCTACTTCTTCACCCGCATACCAAGCGAGAGCGTTCGGCACTTGGGTTTCTGTTCCACGACCCGCCAAGGCTTCTACAATTTCGGACTCGGTCGGCTTGCTATGTCTAAAGCAACCGAATCCCATAATCATCTCAACCAAACCTACCCCGAACTCCTTTGCTTGTGCAGAAGCCATTTCGAGGATTGCTTTTCTGTTCCGCTTGGCGAATGGCTCGGTTTCTGAGTAATAGATGAAGCCGTTAAAGCCTCCGTCAATCCCTCCTCGGCAAATATCGGGGGCGGATTCCTTGAAGGATTCCCAGCCACCCATCTGACGGACTACTGCCCGCACAAGAGTTTCTGGAATGTTGGTGGATTCGATTAGAGCCTTAAGGCTCGGTTTTTTTGTTTCTGTTATCATTGTGTGTCGTTTCCTTTCGTTTTGGTTTCTTTTGTTCCAGCCACACGGCCAGACCGAAACACACTCTTTCGAATGTGTTCGGGGTCTGATCGCCTAATTCAATAGCCTTGCGTAATCTTTGCCAAATATTCCAATGATCTCGTCAAGATTGAGGCCGTAGTGCTTCAATGGATCTGCATCAAACCTTCCGCACTCCGTCTGAAAAGGATTAGTCACGAAGATTCCTTTATGAGTAAACCCACAAACGTGCGTGCAATGCCCATCTAAAGAATACAAACCGAACTCGTCTGGCTCTGCGGTGTCGTAATCCTCCAAATCTCCTCCTTGCTCCTCACATATTTTCCTCAACTGATCGAATGTGGCTTTATCAACTCGGACGCAGTCCCAGCCGTTCCAAGTTTCCCCAGCATAATAACCGACAAAGAACGCTGGGTCATCATATCGGAATATGACTTTATTATCTCCGCAATCGTCTGGTGTTTTGATTTTGCTCATTTGTGTTTCCTTTCCTTGGTTTGGGCTAGATTGCACCGATTGACTTGTAATACTTTGCCGAAAGGTTTTGAGAAACCATCTCGCAAAGTGCCTCGCAAGTTTCTGCCTCGTGATCGTCCGAATCAATACGATTCGCAGTCGAGGCAATCTCGTGAAGAAGATCTCCAAGATTGGAGAGCGTTTCAATCGTAACGATTCCTTCCCGCAACTTTTCAAGAATGCTTGCGGTTGTGTCTAGATCGTCACGCTCGCAACGAGTGGCAAAACCTTCGGAGATTTCGAGGGAATCAAATCGCAGAGCTTTGGCCGTCTGCTTTTCGGCGTTGGTTTGTGTGTTATTCATACGAGCAAAACTAAAGCGGATTGCGTATAGATGCAAGCGATATTTTAACTTTCTTTTGGCTCGCCGTATGTTATTAGTCTTCCTAATTATGGATGAACTCGCGGACTCCACCGCACCCGAAAAGGCAAAGAATGGGCGAGAGATATTTACTAAAGAATTGGCCGAGGAAATTATATCAGCGTGCGGGTCTGGATTTACTTTAGAAAAGGCTGGTGCGTTGGTCGGGGTCAATCCTTCCACGATTAAAACTTGGGCAAGCCGTAAGCCAGATTTCGCTAGGCGTGTAGAGTCCGCCAGAAAAAAGCACGAGCTTTCCTTACTGCGAGACATAGAACTGGCTGGGCAGAAGTCGTGGCAAGCTAAAGCGTGGATGAGCGAGCGAGTGTACGGATATGCGCAACCATCTGCCCGTCTGCAAGTTAGCCAGGATGTCACCCACGGAATCAGCGGAAACTTAGCACAACTCCTCGCAGGCATCGCGGGGAGAAAGAAGGAGAAGAAAGCAGAAGTTATTGAAACGCAAACACTTCCACAACCTAAAATGCAAATGCCTTGTGTTGCAACAACTTCTGCTCATAAGTCGCAAATTGAATATTGTATCAAATCTGAAACGCTACAACCAGAAGCACTTACACCTAAAACTCCTAAGCTTCGACACAAGCGAATGAAACTTCGTAAGCCTAGAGCAGAGTCGCTTGCAAAGTATCCGCCTACCACCACGCCCCCCGCCACTCCCCCAGCCCCCATTTAATACGCATATACCCCCCCAAATTATTGTGGCTCAAAACAAAAAGAGGTCTTAACATACTCCTATGCCAAAGCCTCCCAAGCGTAGTCAAGAAGAGATACTTGAAGACCTCTCTAAACCATCTGCATTCGCATCTAATGTATTGGGAATCAATCTGTATGACTGGCAAGGGAAGGTATTACGCGATTTAGAGCCTAGAGACTGTCGAGTAGCCCTGCGTGCAGCCAACGGCTCTGGCAAGACCAGCACCGTCATTTCGGCTATTTTGATATGGCACGCGCTCGTTTACCCGCGCTCAATCGCTGTAACTACGGCAGGCGTTTTCCGCCAAGTCGAAAGCCAACTCTGGCCTAGCCTGCGCAATCACATTGCCAAGCTTGGTGGTGCTTGGGAGGTCACATCTGGCGAGATCCGCTACCTTCACCCCAACGGCAACACATCACGCATCATAGGCTACTCAGCGACTGATCCTGGGCGTGCTGAAGGCTGGCACGCAGAAGACCACGAATATCATCCATTGCTGATGGTGGTGGACGAAGCCAAGACCGTAGCCGACCCGCTGTTTGAGGCTATTAGCCGATGTCAACCAACCCGCCTGCTAATCGCATCCAGCCCAGGCGGGACTAGCGGTGCGTTCTATCGAGCATTCACCAAGGAAGCCAATATGTGGTCAAAACACGCAGTCACAGCGTTTGACTGCCCGCACATAACCCAGACTCAGATTGATGAGGTAGTCCAGAGATACGGCGAGAAGCACCCGCTGACCCGATCCATGATCTACGGCGAGTTTGTGGACATAGGGCTGGAAAGCCTAGTTATCAATCTCACCCAGCTACAGAACTGCTACAACACGCCACCCAGATTCAAGCCAGGTGTACGCATAGCAGGCGTAGACTTTGCAGCGGGTGGGGATCAGAACGTGATCTGTATAAGTGACGGTAACAAGATCCTACCTATGATCGCTTGGCGCGAGAAAGACACGATGGCAGCCGTAGGCAGGTTTATAGTCGAGTTCAAGAAGGCTGGTTTGGAAGCAAGCAACATCTACGCTGACGCAAGTGGCATGGGGATGGTTATGTGTGATGCCTTGGCTGAGTCTGGCTGGGTAGTCAACAGGGTGAACTTTGGGGCTACGGCGTATGACAACAACGCCTATACCAATCGGTCTGCTGAGATGTGGTATGGGATGGCAAAGAAGATTGAGGATGCCGAGATCATATTGCCAGAGGATGAGGACTTGACAGCACAGTTGACTTGCAGGCGTACAATCACCAACAGCAAGGGTAAGCTTGGCGTGGAGTCTAAGGACTCAATGCGCGCAAGAGGCATAGCCTCACCCGATAGGGCTGACGCGCTGGCCTTGTGCCTCAGTAGCTCAAATGTCGGTCTTGACTTGACATTTCAGATAGAGCGTCCAACTTGGAAGTCACTTCAAGAAATGATGGTATCCCACGATCCCGTCATGGCTGGATTTGACCCAGGAGGATAAACACTATGAATATCTGGAATTGGATTACTGCAAATTGGCAAGAGATCGTAGCCGCTGTTGGTGGCATCGTTCTCGCAGCTCGCATCATTGTCAAACTCACACCGACCCCAGCGGATGATTCGTTCTTGGAAAAGATCGTAAACTTCCTAAAGACAGTCGGACTTAATATTAAATAATCTTTTGTGCTGCGTGCAATCCTTGAGATCATCGCAGCCGTGTTTCGCATCATTCCAGGCTGGAAAGAAAAGCGGACACAAAACCTTGAAAACGATTGGCGCAAGAATCGCAAAGCTATTGACAGCGATTTGCCTGGTGAGTCTTGGTGGTTGCGCAACAACAACACCAGTAACCCAGACAACGGGGGCAGTTGAGTCTTTAATGCAAGATGAAAACTATTCTTCTGTCCGTACTGCTGATCCAAAAGTACGCGCTTGGGCAAAGCGTGCTTTGCATTACGTCAACGATCTGTCATTTGAATTGAGCAGAGAAAGACAAAAATGAACGCTAAAGATACTCGCCGTACAGATTATTACACAAGGATCATTGATGCACTTAACCAGCGAGAGACTTGGGAGAACCGCCAGCGATTGTTCTATCAAGCTCGCTACTTTGGCGTGCGCCGCAAGGTCAAGCCTTGGCCTACAGCAGCAGACCTTCACGTTCAGTTGATCGACACAGCAATTGAGAAGCTGAAGCCAAGCTTCGTCAACAGCGCGATTGGCAACGACATCCTTTCCAGCTTTGTACCGATGCGCCAGCAGTTGACTCCGCTGACCGTATCAGCCGAGCGTTGGTTTGATTACAATATGCGCGAGCGCACAAACTTCCAGAAAGAGATTGTTTCCGTAATTGACAACTTGCTCCTCTACGGGCGCGGCGTGTCAAAGGTAATTTGGAACGAGGACAAGAAGCGCATTGAGTTTGAGGCAATTGATCCTTTCCATATCATCGTTCCTTCCTATACCAAGGAGTTCAAAGATGCAGATTTCATCGTTCACATCATCTCAACGAGCGTCGATTCCTATAAGGCAAATCCCTTGTACAAACAGGATGAGGACTTTATCAAAACAATTTCGGGTAAACCATCCAAATCGGTGGGCTTACGAAGTGAGATTCAAGACGAGATTTATAGACGCGAGGGAATTACTCAAGAAGCTGAGAATGATCGTATCATTCTTTGGGAGATGTACACACCTTCTGAAGACGGATGGAAGGTCGAGACGTATAGTCCGCTTGTCGTAACTGAAGATGTCCGCAAACCTTTCACATTACCCTATCGTCACGGCGAACCACCTTTCGTAGATTTCCCCTATGAAGTTACTGGTGGCGGTTGGTACAGTCCACGAGGTGTGGCCGAGATCCTCCTCCCGAATGAGAACCTCCTCAATAAATTAAAAAATAGTCTCTCTGACTATGTGGAGCTTGCCAACCGCCCAGTTTTTGAAGCACAGAATCCGATCTCTCTAAACACATCGAACTTGAAGATGCAGCCTGGGCAGATTCTGCCACAAGGCTTGAAACCTGTTCAGTTCAGCCAGCCTCCATTTGACTTCCAGAAACTGATGCTTGAAGAGCGTCTGCTTTCCGAACAGAGGATGGGTAATCCAGACTTTGGTTCTGGATCGCAGTTCCAAGTGTCGGATCGCAAGACTGCCACCGAGATTCAAGCCTTGCAGTCGCAGGCAGCAGCGTCTGGCGATTTACGCAATCGTATGTTCAGAATGGGATTGGCGCATCTCTTCAAACAGTGCTGGTCGCTTTACACGCAGTACAACAAGAAAGACTTGATGTACCGCTATGCGGAAGAAACTGGTTCGATGCCACCCGAAGGCATCCACGATGAGTATTCGATTGAGCCAAAGGGTGGACTTGACTTCATCAATCGCCAGTTTGCATTGCAGAAGTCTGTGGCGCGAATGCAGATGTTCCAAAATAATCCTTTCGTGAATCAAGGCGAACTGGTAAAGTCAGTGCTTGAACAAGACGATCCCTCGCTGGTCCGTAGACTCTTCCAAGATCCAAACGCAGCCTCTGGCGATCAAGCTGAAGATCAAGCGACTGAAATCGCGACTATGCTTGCAACTGGATTCCCAGTCGCAATCAAGCCTAGCGATGATCACAAAGCGCATATATCCGTTCTCTTCGCGTTTAACCAAGCGGCTCAACAGCGGCAACAAGCGGTCGATCAGAGCGCAATGCAAGTTCTGATGGCACATTTACAACAGCACTTGGCAGCCTTGGAACAGGTTGACCCCAATACATCCCGCGCTATCCAGAAACAGCTTCGTGATGCAGGTAAGGCTCAAATGCAACAGCAGGGGCAACAATTGCCTCCACAAGCAATGCAGGGCCAAGCACCAGCACCGATGGCGGGTTGAAAGTACCAGTAATGCGGGATGCCTTCCAGGCGGAAGGCTTAAAACATCTTTGTCAGTGGGCTAACGAACAAGGTGCAAATGGTAGGGCGGTTGAGATTGGTTCTTATAGTGGCGAGGGAACAGTAGTTCTAGCAAAGTATTTTAAGGATGTTCTTGCCGTAGATCCTTGGCTAAATGGCTATGACATTAACGATAGGGCTAGTCAACAATGCCCAATGAAGTTTGTCTTTGACGCATTCCAAGAGCGCGTATCTCCATTTAAGAATGTTTTATATAGCAGGGGTAAAAGCTTAGATGCGCTTGAGTTCTTTAAGGATGGCGAGCTAGACTTTGTTTATATTGACGGAGATCATAGGTACGAAGGTGTGCTTGCCGACCTCAAAGGCTGGCGCAAGAAGCTTAGAGAAGGTGGGATTATGGCTGGTCATGATTGGAGTTGGAAGTCAGTCAAAATGGCTTTACTTGAGGAAATAGGACAAAAGGACTATACGCTATTCCAAGGCGATTCCTGGGCAATAAAACTATGAGAAAACTAAAAGCAGCATTGGCGTTTATTCGCAACCAAGAATGGGTCAACGAACCTAAGTGGGAAGATGAGGACGAGAAGGCGTGGACAGGATTCTTGTCAACCCCAACTGGACAGAAGCTTAGTCTTATTTTGCTTAACCTAACCCTGCGTCAAAACGGCTCTGCTGTAATGAAGAAATCAGAGGCACTTGCAGACGCTTGTGGGTATGCTAAAGGTTTCCGTGGTTGTGTAGCGACCTTAGAATCGCTCGCAACCCAAAAACTTAACTCCGCCATTCCAGGCTATGGGGATGGATCGGATGAACCAGTAGCCGACTAACCTTTAGGTAGAATGACTCCCTACCGAAAAGTGTAAGAAAGGGTCAAATGGCAGATTCAAATAACCTTACTGAAGCGGATGTATTGGCGATGGCGCAAGCGGCTGACGAAGGACGGGATTTTACTCCCACTC
>Ga0222712_10004266_pt1 | contig 15072 bp, 20 predicted proteins | sample C33_657DmetaG_FD_165043 | JGI IMG/M metagenome (GOLD analysis project Ga0222712, IMG submission 165043) | Estuarine water microbial communities from San Francisco Bay, California, United States - C33_657D | ecosystem: Environmental > Aquatic > Marine > Unclassified | place: USA: California... | reverse complement strand
ACCAACCAATACTCAAACACCAACACAAACACCAACCAATACTCAAACACCAACCAATACTCAAACACCAACACAAACACCAACCAATACTAAAACACCAACACAAACACCGACTCAAACTCCGACACAAACAAGAACACAGACACCAACTCCGACACAAACAAGAACACAGACACCAACACCAACTAAAACACCAACTCAAACACCTTCAGTACAAAACGTAATTGCTGAAACATGTTGTGTAGGTCAAGGACCAACTATCGAAATTAGAGTTAATTCAAATTATCCTGTTGGTAGAGTGTTCTTTTATAATGGTCGTTGCTATAATATAACTCAAATTAAACCATTGAATACTCTCTATCCTTACGTTGGTTCATCTGCGTTTGATGGAGTACCTAATGATTGTTTAACTTGTGTTAGTGCACTTATGGGAAGTTGTCCTCCACCAACACCAACACCTACTAAAACAATAACACCAACACCTACTAAAACAATAACACCAACACCTACTAAATCACCTCAAGTAAATTGGAGATTGAAGAGTTGTGGTGGTTCAGTTCCTTTTATAGGTGATGCAATTGTAGCACCTTCAGGCCCAACACCGGCCTTAAATACTGTGATTTGTATAAACGTTTCGGGGTCGTACTACAAATACTACTTCTTCTCAACAACTACAAGTTCGACAAACGCAACATTGGCAAGTATAAAAACAGGAGTAACAAGTTGTGGAGCACCGGTAAGTTGTCCATAATAAAAAAAGAAAAAGAATATTTAATATATAATGGGATACATTTTAAAAGATACTACAGCGTTAATAAACTCAAAACTAACTGATGTTGGAAGACAAAAACTTTCACAAGGTTTGTTTGACATCAGATATTTCCAAGTGGGAGACTCTGAAGTCAATTATAGTTCTACTTACAGTCCAACTGTTGGTAGTCAAATTGCGCCAATAGAAAATAGTTGGGTATTAGCCCCTGAGTGGAACTCCCAAAACGATTCGGGTGCACCACAAAGTAACAAACAATATGTGAAGTATCCTTACTATGTTCAAGGAACCTCAGGTTCAACCTACGGATTACCAATTCCACAGCCACTTATTGAATCAGTATATAACACCGCCGCACCATTAGGTTTCTTTACTGGTAGTAGTGGTTCATATACTGCATACACTTCATCAGCCTACACAATTTCGTCTAATTATTATATTGATGGTTTAACAGGATTTACCGGTGGTAGTTGTGTTCAGTTATTAACAGATATTTGTTCTCCAACTACAGGAACACCAAGTGTGGGTGATTTTATGACAATATATATTGACGGAACCAACTCTTGTGGAGTAGTTCAACAACCGGGGTACCCTATGTTAACTTATAAAATCCAAGAGGTTTATAGTGGTGTAACAGGACTTACTGTTTGTTTGGACAGACCGGTTCCCGACATGGTATCGTTAGGGTGTACAAACGACAATCGTGTATTGATATATCCAAGTGGTATGACAGTATTATACGATACATTAACACCTGAAACATATTGGGATGGTAATGTGTTTAGTTACGAACAATTCTGCGAAACATCAGCCTACAATGTACCTGTATGGAATATGAATATTCCTTGGAGTGTTTCACCCGCTGGTTTATTTAATACATCTTATTTGGATTACAAATATTTTGGTTCAGTAAATTATTTGGGAACAAAAGAATATTTGGGATACCAAACGATATTAGGTCAAACATTTGTGGATGCTTCAGGTAAAACGGCATTAACGCAAAGTTATTATTATAATTCTTTTGACGAAAAGGTATTCGTCCTTCCCGAAGAACAAAAGGCAATTGCAATTGTTCACTATACAAACAATGCGGTTGACAATTTTTATGGTGAAAAATTCGCAACAGAACCGTTTGATGCAACAAATCCAAACGCAACAGGACAAGCGAGAAACTTTCAAATCACATTGCCATGGTTGATGTGGCACAAAAGCACAGGATGCACGGTTGGTGAAACGTTCTTTATTGACCCACCAGGTTTTGATACCTTGAATTTGTTTGATGTAAATTATATGCAATCAAATATAAATCAGGATATGAACCAACCTGGTATGAGATATTTTCAACTTTGGGACACAAACCCAAATCCTGATGGATATCCAAATAGGGTAGGTAAGGTTTATCCCGACCAAAAAATTGTGGTATTTGATGATGAAGAAATTATTGCGGCAATGTCATATAAATCAAACAGAAATTGGACATTACCGGCACCAAAATTAGGTTTGATTACGCCAAACATTTGTGAGGGCGGTAATACTAATATTGATGGAATCTTAACAGGTGATAACCAAACTATGTGGGTTACCTATAGATTCAATTCAACCGCATTTACGAACTCATTACATTGTAATTACTATAGTTCAATAGTTGGTCCAACAACAGGTTGCACAACAGGAACACAAAACGTAAGTATTAGATTTGGTGATGAATTTTGTTTCTTAAGTGAACCATGTTCAGGTTATTCTGCAAATGACTTTATTGTTTTAGCACAGATAACACCGACAGGTCAGTTACCAAACCCAATTGAATGGAGAGAAATTGATTTTACTGATAGACTAGCCAGTAAAACTGTAAATGGATATATACCAGCATCTGCCATGACAGATACAACATTTGTTGTTGACATTGACAGGTATGATAATTCGGTAATTTATAACTTATCTAATTACATACAATTACCAACTGTTGGTCAACCTGAAAATTTAAATTTTGGTGAAGAATATTATTTTTATGGTACATTACAGACAGATATTACCGCAACAATTTATGAAATGAGATTCGCCGTAAATTTAATTGATACCCAATTTACAAACTCATCCAACCCGTCAAGAATTGGTGGTAATAGATATGTTACTGAAGTTGGTCTTTACGATTCTCAAAAAGACCTTATAGTTATATCAAAAATGCAGTATCCTATATTAAGAACAGGAACACAGCAGTTTTTGATAAAATTAGATTTCTAATACATGGCTAAAAAAACTCTTCAGAATAACCCCAAAGTTTTGGGGTTAGATATCTCAACGAAAACTATTGGATGGTGTCTCTTTGACAGTTTCAATCAAGAACTTTTGGAACTAACTCATATATCACCAAGACCTAAAGGTAAAAGTGAAAATAAAATTGAAGAACTAATCCTAAAAGCCGAAGTTATTAAAACCAAATTGGAAGAATATAAGAACTTAGGTATCACTAAAGTTATTATTGAAGAACCGTTATTAAACTCAAATAACGTGTATACTGTTGGAACTTTGTTAAAATACAACGCCATGGTAAGTAAAACTATTTGGGATGTTTTAGGTGTAGTCCCCGATTATATTTCGACATATAACTCAAGAAAATTTGCTTTTCCTGAACTGGTTAAAGAAAACGATAAAGGTAAATTTGTTTTGTTTGGAGGACTTCCAAAAGATATTGATAAGAAACAAATTATTTGGGATTTAGTTGCTAAGAGAGAACCACAAATCACATGGTTATATACCAAAAACAATACCTTGAAGAAAGAATGTTATGACCAATCAGATGCTTATTGTGCTGTATTGGGATATATGAAGATGGAAGGTTTTTGGTAATTTTGTTTTTTACAAAAATACGCCTATATTTGTAATGTGGGTGAAGATTCGGAAATTTTAGTCGATTTATTAGAGCAGGTTCTTGGTAAGAACCGAGCCCATTATGACCGTAAAAGTCAGATTACTTTTGATTGCCCTGTATGTTCGTATGACATCAAAGGGTTGGACCAGGGTGATGGTAAAGGAAACTTAGAGGTTAATTACAACAAACATGTTTATAAGTGTTGGAGTTGTGGAGAGAGCAATGGAACACAAGGACCGCTATATAGGTTGTTTGAGAAATATGGGAATAAGAAAATCCTAAAAATGTATGACCTACTCAAACCTGAGGATGAAAGAAGAGAGGTTAAAAGAGATGTTTTAAGATTACCACCGGGTTATACCAAGTTCAAGGATGCTCACCCAAGATACTTACCGGCTATTGAAGCCAAAAGGTATTTAACTCAACGAGGTGTGACTCAGGAAATGATTGATAAGTATGATATTGGGTTCACTACTGAAGACCCATTCGCTTATAGAATTATAATTCCGTCCTACGACTCTGAAGGAAAACTGAACTATTTTGTTGCTCGAGCTTGGGTAAACAAAAAGATGAAATACAAAAACCCAACAGTACCTAAAGAAGAAATTATATTCAACGAGAGTAGAATAAATTGGGAAGAAGACATTTACTTGTGTGAAGGTGCTTTTGATGGTATCTTCTTGCCAAACCCATTAGTCATGTTAGGAAAGAAATTATCACCACTGATGTTAGAAAAACTCTACAATCAGGCCAAAAAAGATATCATTATCTGTTTGGATGGAGATGCTTGGGCCGACGCTAAAAAATTATTTCACGAATTAAATGGTGGAATTTTGTATAATCGAATAAAAGCGTTACATTTGCCTACTGACAAAGATGCCTGTGATTTGAAAGGCGATGTTTTACAATACTACGAAGACCTAGGAAAATGAGTTTTAACTATTTAGAATTATCCAAATTTAACCACATCAAATATTTTGATGAACCACACAAGTATTTTGCCAACGGTGTAGAATACGTCTCAGCAACAACTTTTATCAAGAAGTTCAAGAAAGAATTTCAAACCCAAATCATGGCGGAACAATATGCCGCCAAAAGAGGGTTGGATGTTAAAGACGTTCTTCACGATTGGGACATGAAACGAGACATCTCAACTGTTAAGGGAACTGCGGTTCACAACATGGCAGAGAATTGGTGGAATAACAAATCATTCCCATATGATGGTTCTGTTGCTATTAAAATGTTTGGACACGACATTATCAAAGAAAAGTATGATAAGTGTGAGTTGTTATTCAAAAGATTTTGGGCTGACGCATCAGAAAATTTAATTCCTGTAAAAATGGAATTAGTGGTTGGTGATGATGAGTATAAAATTGCTGGTATGGTGGACTGTTTGTTTTGGAACAAGAAGTCTGAAATGTTGGAAATTTGGGACTACAAAACCAACAAGGAGATTAAGACCAGTAACAATTATGGTAATAAAATGTTACACCCAATCTCTCATTTGGATGAGTGTGAGTTGAACACATACTCACTACAGTTGGGTTTATACAAACATATCATCATGAAGAACACCAATTTACGGATTGGAAATTCTTATCTGATTTGGATTCACGAGAGTAACGACAACTACAAGGTAATCAAATGTAACGATTACGAGGCTGAGTTAAAATTGATGATTGACCACTACACAAGTTTGAAATTAACAAAATAATTTAATACATTTTGAAATCATGAGTAAGAAAAAAGATATTCTTGAAAAATATGTTAAACTTAATTCTAAAAAAGAAGGGGGTTTTACCAAGTTAATTGATGGGGATTTTACCCTAACTACAAAATATGCGGATTATATGTGTAATCTATGGTTGTGTAAACCAACATTTGAAACATATACAGTCAAACAGATTATAAATTTGGTAAAGGATTTTGATACCTTATTACCATATATTAGTAATAAGGACATCTATAGTTCAGATTATGGGACTTTCCCCAAACTTAGAGATAGTGTTGAAAAAGCTAAAGAAATCAAGGCTGAAAAGGAATTTGTTAGAGAGAAACACATCAAAGTTTTAGTTGAGAACGACGACTATTTGTTGGGTCGTTTGTTAACTATAGAAGGGGCTATTAAATATGGTGCCGGAACTAAATGGTGTATTTCTGCAAAAAACAATGCTCAGTTTTCAAGTTATAGCGGATGGAATTATATTTACGTTCTTATCCGTAAAAAATTGTTAAACAAACCATGTGATAAATTTGCAATCTTAATTGAAAAAGGAAATTCAATTACATCAACTGCTAGTTGGTGGAACGCGACCGACAGTAATGTTACTTCAGGAAATATTATGAACTCTAATTGGGATTTAACAACTGTTTTAGATGTTAGCCACATCATGAGAACAGACGCCGTTGTCCAACAAAGAATTGAAAAGGCGAAAGAGAATGTAAAAGATTTTAAAAACATGTTGGAAAAGGCTGCTCGTGTAGACCTTAGTTATGACCTATCAATTTTAAAAAACATGGGAGATGATAGATTTAAGGAAATAACCGAAACTGTTAAAAAGATTGTTGAAACATTAAAAGAAAAGAATAATATAGAATAATATGCAAAGTATAGAAAGACAAATCAATCTAAAGGAACAACCCACCATCAAGTGTGAAAAATGTGAATCAGCGTTCTTTGAACCTGTATTTCAAATAAAAAAAGTGTCCAAACTTATGACAGGTTCAAGTGAAGATAGTATTGTTCCATTTGATACTTGGAGATGTGCTGATTGTAAGCATGTGAACAAGGAGTTTGATTTATTTGGTGAAAATGATAAATAAGTTAGTTCATTTTTCTGATTTACACATCCGTCTGTTTAAAGACCATGACTTGTATAGGTCAATCATGGTGGATATGTTTAAACAGTGGGGTGAGATTGCTCCTGATAGAATTGTGTTCACTGGTGACTTGGTTCACTCAAAGAATCAAATGACACCTGAACTTATTGAGATGGTGTCTTGGGTTTTTACTGAGTGTTCTAAAATTGCTAAAACTATAGTGATTATAGGAAACCACGATTTCTTGGAAAACAATATGTCTCGATTGGATGCGTTAACACCGATTATAGATTCACTTAAAAACGAAAATATATATTATTATAAAGACAGAGGGGTATATGTTGATGACAATATTGATTGGGTCGTTTATTCATTAATGGACCACAATATTCCACCTGACATGACCATAAACACAAACAAAAAAATTGGATTATTTCATGGACCGATTATTGGACTTACTACGGATGTTGGGTACAAATTTGAAGATGGTTTTGATACACATCGCTTCATGGGTTTGGACCTTGTTCTTTGTGGTGACATCCATAAGCGTCAGGTATTTGATATCCCCGGCCAAAAGAAAGCTTATATGGTTGGGTCAACGATTCAACAAAACTTTGGGGAAACCGTAAGGAAACACGGATACGGTATCTACAACGTGGATACTGACACTTATGAGTTTGTTGATTTGGACAACCCAAAACCATTCTTGTCTTTCAAGATAAAATCATTTGATGATTTAACAACAGGAACCGAAAAACTTGTCAACTATTAACTTAACACAAAAACAACTTAAAGATTTAAAGGCGTTTTGTTCTCTCAATAAAATTGAAGATATGGACGCCTTTATCTCTTTGTGCTTTGAACAAGGTTATAACATTGAAAAATACGGATTATTGGGAAAAACGGGTGGAGAACAAGAAAAACGGGTGGAAAAGGAGGTAATCCGTGAAAAACGGGTGGAAATTCCTGTTGAAGTAATAAAAGAGGTAATAAAAACAGAATACATTGAGGTCCCTGTTGAGAAAATAGTTGAAGTAATAAAAGAGGTTGTTGTTGAAAAAGTGGTTGAAAAACCAATCGAAATTATCAAAGAAATTCCTGTTGATAGAGTGGTCATAAAAGAAGTTATAAAAGAGGTACCTGTCGAAAAAATAGTAACAATTTACGACAACAGCAGTGAGAACGAACTATTATTAAAAATACAACAATTAGAAAACAGACCACCTCAAATTGTTGAAGTAGAAAAAGAAGTAATTGTGGAAAAAATTGTTGAAGTAGAAAAAATTGTAGAGGTAGAAAAAATCGTAGAAGTAGAAAAAGAAGTAATTGTGGAAAAATTAATAGTAGACGACAAACAAAAACTACTACAACAAACTTTACAAACACTCAGGGGACAACTAAATTTAAAAGACGAAGAAATAAAAAAACTAAAGAGTGATGTTGAGTATTTGAAGGGTGAAATTGATAAACCCGCAACATACTTAAGAAGCTCAAATTTAAAAGATAATTTATACAAATAATATATGATAACACTATTTTGGATTTTGATGGCGTACGGGATGAGTAACATCCTTGTTTATGGTTCTATTTTTAATGGACCGAGAAACTTTATTAATAAATGGGGACAAGATGAGTTTGCACCCTTTCAATCATTCGGTGCGTTTGTTTCGAGTATGTTGAGTTGTATGATGTGTACCTCAACATGGGTTGGATTTGCGTATGGATTAGGATTTTGGTCACCCTCAAATCAATTGTTTGAAGTGACTCCGTATGTAAGTTGGTTCCTTGATGGGATGTTGGCTTCGGGTGGAGTATGGGTAATTAATTCTATTGTTGAATGGTTTGAAGAAAACAGACCACAACAACCAAATATATTTTAAACAAAAGACCCTCGAAAGAGGGTTTTTTATTCATCAAACCACATTTCACTTAAATCAATAATTGCTTGGAATAAGTAAAACAAACCCAACAACATAACCCCGTAGTGTTCAAATGTGTCAACTTGTTTATCTTCCAAATCCTGTATAACTGTTGGTATGGAAGAGGCAACTACTAAAATTGACATTACTATTTTGGTTACCTTGTTATTAACAATTTTTTTGATTATACTTTTCATATAAAATAAATATTATGGGAACTTCAAGACATAGAAAAAATCACAAACAGAAGCTTAAAGCTTACAAATCTCGTATGGGTCAAACTAAAAACAAAATGACCAAACTGTATCAAGAGGCTATGAAACGTCAGTTAGAGGCGATGATTGCTCAAAGAAAGGCTGAAGAGAACGGAGAAACATCAGAAAATACACAACCCAACTTTGTTGAGGAATAAAAATGGATTTGTTTAATCCACCAATAGAATTTAGATACAATTACATGGAAATAGACTTAAAAGTTGAAACTTTAGACAATCCGTACATTCAAGTTGTTTGGGAAGATATTCCTGAAAACTTTACTCAAGAAAGAATTAAAAGTGTTAAACAATACTTCGGAAAGAAGTATAATTCAACAAACGTAAACGTTGTTACACGAGTTAAGACATCGGATAAAGATGATTTACAAACGGTAGACGTGTCAATCAACATTTCTGATAAAAACTATCAGGCCTCTTTGATAAAATCTTTATTGAAACAAAAAGGCAATGAAGAAGAATTTGAAAAAGTGATGAAGATTGACTCTATGGTTGAAAACAAATTGTTAGCAACACAGGAAGATAATACCGCATTTAAACAATGGTATATTAAGAAAATTGAGTTTAGTAATTTTTTGTCTTATGGTGAAAACCAAGTTTTAGACTTTACCAAATGTAATGGTATCACTGTTGTGGAATCAGACCCACCAAATTTTGGTGGTAAAACAGTGTTGACTGTAGACCTTTTGATGTTTTTGTTTTTCAACACAACCACAAAAACCTCTAAGGCTGAAGAAGTATTCAATCGATTTAGTGATAAGAATAAAGTTTTCGTTAGAGGTGAAATTACGATTGATGGTGAGGATTATTTGATTGTTCGTAATTTAGAAAGAAAGTTATCAAAGTCCGGTGAATGGAACGTAAAAACTGAATTGGATTTCTTTAAGTTATTACCTAATGGTGAAATTCAAAACTTTACTGGTGAACAAAGAAGAGAAACTGAAAAGTTTATTAAAACTTCTATTGGTGAACAAGATGATTTCTTAATGACCATTCTTACCACCGCATCAAATTTAGAAGATTTGTTGGAATCAAAACCAACTGCTCGCGGTCAGGTATTGTCTCGTTTCTTAGGATTAGAGCTCCTAAAAAGAAAAGAAGAATTGGGTAAAGAAGTTTATTCCGAGTTTTCTAAATCAATGTTATCAAACCTATACTCAAGTGAAAAATTGAAACAGGACATTGATAATTATCAAGAGCAAATTCAAACCATGACTGACCGTAATTTACAGATTGATGTAGAAATTGATTTGGTTAAAGAAAGGATACAAAAGGGACAAGAATACCGAGATGGTCTTGTTTCTAAAAAACATACTGGTATTGACCCTGAGATTGCTCGTATCAACCCAACAAGACTTGAACAAGAGATTCAAGAGTATAGAGGTAAAGAACTCCAATACAAACAACAGATTGAATCTATCAAGGTTGTAGAACCAAAAGAATTTTATCATGAAGATAAACATGATGAAATTAAAGAACAACAATCAACCAAGTATAAACAGAAATCTACAGTTGATATTAAAATTGATGGGTTGGTTGAGTTATCAAAAACAGTGTCAGGTGGAATTAAGTGTGAACATTGTGGTATTGATTTGATGAATGCGGAAATTACCGCAACAAAACTCGCCGAAATGGATTCGTTGAGAAACGAAAGTAAAACGTACGAACAAGAGTTAACCGAACTTACCACTAAAGAGAAAGAGTTTGTTCAGTTGAAAAAAGATTTTGATGAGTATGAAAAGAACAAGTTGATTCGTGAAAAATATGAAGCTAACTTGGAATCTACACAACTTAATATTAAATCTTTGAATGAAAAACTTGAAAAATACCACGATGTTCAGGCTAAAATTGAGGAAAACAAAAAAATTGATGAAACCTTACAAAAGGCGACTACAAGGTTAGACGAATTAAATCGAGAGAACACTCAGTTAGAAAAAGAAAAAGGTCAAAATAACGTTCAAATTAAAAATTTTCAAGAAAACATTACCAAAAATCAATCATACATTCAGACAATAATTGAAGAACAAGAGAGAGAGAAGGTTTATAAATTATATTTGGACGTATTTGGAAAGAACGGTATTACTAAGAGTATTATGAAACAAATGGTACCCATGATTAATCAAGAACTTCAGAAATTAACTCAGGATAGTTCTTATTTCAAACTTGAAGTCAGGATTAGTGATAAAAATGAGGTTGAGTTTTGGATGATTGATAACGGAACAGGTATCGAAAAACTAATGGCTTCAGGTTCAGGTTACGAAAGGTCAATTGCTTCATTAGCTTTGAGAGCGGTGTTGTCTAAGATTTGTTCATTACCAAAACCTAACGTCATTGTGTTTGATGAGGTGTTTGGTAAAGTGAGTAATGAAAACTTGGAGATGGTTGGTGAGTTCTTTAGTAAGATTAAAGAATACTTCCCTAAGATTTTTGTTATTACACACAATCCTTTGGTATCAAATTGGGCCGATTCGGTTGTAAAAATTAAAAAAGAAAGTAATATTTCAAAAGTTATTCAGTAACTTTGTGGTATGAAAACCTTTAACGAAATTGAAAGAAAGTTTCTGTTGAAACGATTCCCTCGATTGGAAAAAATCAACAATGTTTACCAAATTGAACAATGGTATCATTCTGATGGTTTTAGATATAGATATCAGGTAGACGGTTCAACAGGAGAAACAATAATTTTCAAAACAAAGAAGACCTCAATTTCTAAAGGTATTAACCAAGAAGAAGAAACAATTTTGACTCAAAGTGAGTTTGATGAGTTGGATTTGTCGAACTCACTTTACATCAAAAAATCGAGAACTGTTGTTAAATACAAAGGTCACAAGTTGGAATTGGACAAATACGATGGGATGAATATTGTTATTTTAGAAGTTGAGTTAGAAGATTTAAATGAAGAGATTAAACTCCCAAGATACATTGACCGAGAAATTTTGTACGAAGTAACAGGAATCAAAGAATTTTCAAATAAAAATTTGGCTGAGTAATTATTTAACCCTATCTTTGTATCACTGAATTAGGTTAAACAGTCATCCTAACCAGCGTAGATTTAAACCACGTGGTTTATTATTTAAAACTGAAGAAAGTGGGGTCCCAACCCCACTTTTTTATTAACAGTGGTATTTATGGTAAATGAAACTCTTAGATTGTGCTAAAGATATTCTATTAGAATACGTTCCGAAAACAGCAACTCCGTACGACACCGAGTTTTATACTACAATAGAATTAAATTGGTTCGTTACCCAACACGCTATAGGAAGAATGACACGTGGTGCCAATTTGGAGGTTTTAACTTTAGAAGAAATCCAAGATATGTGTGACAGGGCGACTGAATCTATAATCAAAATTGCTTACGATAAAAGAAATTCTTACATATTCAGACCAGGGTTTGAGTTTCAAATCAGAGATGTTGACAATTATTTAGCAACGTTGGCTTGTGTGGTAGAAAAACACATCAACTTAAACCAAATGTCGATAGTTATTAAAACCACCGTAAAATCAGGCTCAAGTTTAAAATATCGAGGTGAGTTTTCAGGTCAACAATTAGTTATTGATATTTAATTTGTTTTTTTAATTTTTTCTTTTTATCTTTGTTGTATTAAACAATAAAGTTATGCCAGATTTTAGTACGGAAATCGACATTTATGTTGATGAATTTTGGAATGAATGCTCAAGAAGCGAAAAAAATGAGTTAATCGACCTTTTGGTTGAGGAAGGACATGTTATGAGAGTTCCTAACAATAGTCTTGATGATGAAAAACAAAAACCCTCTTTGATAGAAATTGAGTGGGAAAATACTATCGGTAAATTATCCCAACTCAGACAAAGAATTACTCTTGAAGAAGAAGAGATAATTAAAAACTTAGTTACTAAATACACATAATATGAGTATCAAAGAATATAAGACAAATATGTTTACATATTAAAATAATTAACCCGAGACTTTCACATCTCGGGTTTTTTATTTATCTTTGTCCTCATGAAAATCCCATTATCTATATTAGACGACTACACAAAGAGAGGTTTGTTGTTCAAACAAGTCCACAGAACTCTACCATTGTCGATATGGAACTACAGTCCTGAAGTACAGTACGGTGGATTGTGGGATGAGATTACTTTGGCTTGTAGAGGTTTGGTCACCGACGACAAAGGAAATGTGGTTGCCAAACCATTCCCAAAGTTTTTCAATATTGAAGAAGGTAAACACACACCAACTGAAGAGTTTGAGGTTTTTGAAAAAATGGACGGTTCTTTAGGTATCGTATTCAAATACGAAGGTGAAGTTGTATATGCAACTCGTGGTTCATTCACTTCTAATCAAGCAAAGTGGATGGCGAATTATGGTGAAAAATACAACTTCCAAAATATATTGGTTGATGGATTTACTTACCTATTTGAAATAATCTATCCTGAAAATCGTATTGTTGTTGATTATGGTGGTCAAGAAAGATTGGTTTTACTTGGTATAATTGAAACAGAAACCGGTGTTGAAGTACCATACGATGATATTGAGTTTGATGGTTGGGATATTGTGAACAAATACGATGGTATAAAAGACTACACCACTTTAAAAGGTATGGTTGAAAATAATGCTGAAGGGTTTGTTGTTCGTTTCTCTAACGGAGACAGAATGAAAATCAAGGGAGAGGAATACCTACGTCTACACAAGATAATGACCAACATTTCAACCACAGGAGTATGGGAACACTTATCTACAGGTGGAGACATCAATGAATTGTTGAAGGATGTTCCTGACGAGTTTTACAAGAAAGTAAAGGAATATGCTGACACACTGAACTATGGTTATTACCAAGTTGGTGAACATTGTGGTAAAGCTCACGATTATTTTCGTTACGGAAAATACGGTGATAGAGAAGTAGAACCAACCAAAAAAGAATTTGCTCATCATGTTCTTACTTACGGACATCCACCATATAGAGCGGTGATGTTTGCTATGTGGGACGGTAAGCCTGTTGATAAATTAATATGGAATATTATAAAACCTGAATTTAAAAAATTATGACACTATTATATATTATGTTTGGAATGTGGATTGGGGTAATTCTTACTTATTTTGAATGGTATAGACCAATGGCACAAAAGATTAGAGACCTCCAAGAAGGTATGCACGACTGTATTAAAGCTGGGTTAAAGGGACCAACGACCAATGGTTCCCAAGAAAAAGATATGGATTAGTATGAAACAAAAAGAGTTATATATCGTAAGGGGTATTCCCGGTAGTGGTAAGTCTACGTTTGCCAAGTCAATTTGTAAGTCTTGGCAACACGTAGAAACTGATATGTATTTTATGAAAGACGGTCAATACAAGTTTGACCCGTCTAAATTAAGACAAGCGCACCAATGGTGTAAAGACAAGGTCCATAATATGATGAGACCCACCTTATGGAACTTGTTGTTCAACAGAACCATAGTTGTTTCAAACACCTTTACCCAAGAGTGGGAGATGAAAACATTCTTCGTATTGGCTCGTAGATTCAAGTATAAAGTTTACACTGTGATTGTTGAAAACCGACACAGAGGTGTAAATCAACACGGAGTTCCTGGTCCCAAGTTACAAGAGATGAAAGATAGATTTGAATTTCAATTATGATAACTAAATTTGAACTAACAGAAAGACAACAAAAAGAAATCCAAGAGTGGATGGACGCCATTAAAAAAGTTTTTGGTGAGTATGGGTCATACGATTACACATTCTCACCAAATGGAATTGGTGTAGGGTTAATTGTTTATAGTCATGCGGCCAAAGTAGAAAAAGATTTTAGTAATGTAGAGGACTGGTAAATGAAAATAATATTTTTAGATATTGATGGGGTTCTAAACTGTGAAAGTGCTTACCGTAATGGTGAGTGTCAGTATCAGGAATGGATTTGGGAAGATGGTAGAAAAGACCACTACCAAAGGTTCTGTGTTCGCAGTAAAGAACTCCTTAATAAATTGATTGATGAGACGGATGCTAAGATTGTTATCAGTTCAACGTGGAGACACAGTGGGATTGAGTTTATGAAAAAGGTTTGGGAGATGGAAGAAATGAGTGGAGAAATAATTGGAATTACTCCAAGTTTAAGAACCAAAGGACTTCATATCCCAAGAGGAATGGAAATTGGGTATTATCTAAATAACGATTTACAATTTCAACATATTAATTGGGATGAGGTTATACAACAAGAGTATATGGATAAGACTGGTGTTGAAAACTATATTATCATTGACGATGACTCTGATATGTTATACAATCAAAGAAATCATTTTGTTCATGTATTACCATCACCACGAAATAAAGATGGATTTAACCAACATTACTACGAGATTGCCAAGTCAATGTTGGAAAAAACCGTTATTGAATTAAATTATACTCAGGAACTTGACAACAAAGAAAACATTTAATATATTTTACTTATGA
>Ga0222712_10004264_pt1 | contig 15073 bp, 3 predicted proteins | sample C33_657DmetaG_FD_165043 | JGI IMG/M metagenome (GOLD analysis project Ga0222712, IMG submission 165043) | Estuarine water microbial communities from San Francisco Bay, California, United States - C33_657D | ecosystem: Environmental > Aquatic > Marine > Unclassified | place: USA: California... | reverse complement strand
GAAGCACCAATTTTCGGTGTTGCAGACCTTGGCATTGTTGGCGACGTTCACAAAGTGTTGCCACAGCTCATCGAGCTGCTTAAGTCACGCGGCTAATTCATCGCCTGCATGGTCACGGCAACAACTGCCGCGATTATTCCAGTAAACGAAGCCACTGCGGCAAATATCTGACGGGAGATTCTTCCGGGCAATTTGTCGATCTTTGACTCAAGAATGTTGAATCGCTTGTCGATCTCGACAAATTTGCCATCAATATCGATGAACTTCGCATCAATTCCAGTAAATCGGCTGTCGATTTTGATGAACTGATACTCAATTCGGTTGAACTGCGTGCGAACCTGTGAGAAATTGGCGTCGATTCGATCGGCTAACTGAATGAGATCGTTGCCCGTGGCGGGAAGATCCTTGCGGTCCTGAAGTTGTTCGCCCATTGTCGCTCCTAGTTTTGTGAAGTCGGTTGACTCAGTAATTGTCATATTTCCCCTTTGAATGATGTTGACAGGGAAGATGTGTACGGGTGGCCGAGCGAACGGCAATGTCTCTTCAGTGTTACACAGGTGGTGCTTTGGCTGTCAAGCCATTGTTGCAATAAATAAAAAAATTCACCTATAGAGAAAATTTTTCATCTACTTAGCGTTTATTGCGATGTTCATCGTGATTGCGCTTGTGGCATGAAGTTGTTTCGCACCCGATTCAACCTGCGCCGAGTTGTCGCAACGATCATCTTGGTTGGATTGTTACTACTTCCCATTTTGAGTTTGTTTGGAAGCAATGTAAAAGCCACAACACAGGGTGGAGTGCTTGATACAACCTGGCCATCGGCATTACCTGGATTTACCGCTTATGCAACTGTTGTTGCGCCTGACGGAAAAATCTGGGTAGGAGATGCTGGCGTTAAATCGATAACTACAGCGGGTGCTTCAACAGATGTAACTGCAAACAACCAAACCACTCGGTCTTTGGCGGTTCAAGAGACTGCATCTGGAACGTTTGTGCTTGCGGGTGGAAGTAATTTTATTTTCCGATATTCCGCAGCAGGGGTGAAAGACGCAACCTTTGGAACAGGGCAAAGTGGTACGCACAATGTCCTTCTGGTGAATGGGACGGGCGCTTCGCAGAAAATATTTGCTGGAGCGACAAACGACTTCAAGAGATATTCGGCAAGTGGCGCTCTTGAGGCCACGGTGGGCATGGGAGGTGAAGTTAGAGCGCTTGAAAATCAGACAGTTGGAAGCACAAGCTACGTCTTGGTTGGTGGTGCATTCGGTTTAAAGCGATATACCACTGCCAGCGTGATTGATGGTTCGTTCACCGCGAACCCTGGTGCTACCGTGCGGGCAATCAAAGTGCAAAGCGATGGAAAGATCCTCGTAGCAGGTACTTTCGGTCTGAAGCGTTACAACGCTGACGGTTCAGTTGATGACGCATTTCCTGCAATTACAACGTCAATCATTTCTCTCGCAATCCAAAGTGACGGGAAGATCATCGCGGGTACTTCAACTGCATTATTGAGGTATTCATCTGCAGGAGTTGCGGAAACGGCGTTCAACACGAATGCTGCACTGAACGGAAGCTTTGAAAGTGCATCGATTGCTTTAGAGGCTTCTGGAAACATCATTGTCGTTGGTGGAACGAATAGCGCGACGAAGAGATTCATGCGCAGGTATTCGTGGGAAAACGTTGCGCCTGGAACACCGCTGACACCAACTGCTGTTGCCAGCGATAGGTCTGCAATTGTCACAGTTGCCGCAGGAAGTGGTGCAACTCCCACGGGGTACACCATTTATGTTGATGGCGATGTTTCAAAGAACTGTGTTGTTACGGGATCGTCCGGCAACTGCACAGTTACAGGATTGACGAACGGTACTTCATACTCCTTTTATGCTGTCGCCAGAAATATTGACGCAACTTCAGCGAATTCGGCCACTTCGAATGTAGTAACTCCAGCAGACACGGTTGCTCCCGTTATTTCTTCAGCGGTTCTGGACAGCCTGGGAACAAAGCTGACGCTGACTTATAACGAAACACTTGGTGCGACTGCGGCGGGAACAGGCGCCTTTACGGTTTCTGCGGGTGGGTCAAATTTTGTAGTCAATTCAGTGACGGTGAACGGGTCGAGCGTTGAGCTGGGATTGGCGTCGGTAATTGGCCAAGGGTTGACGGTGACAGTTTCGTATGCCGCACCAGCATCAAATTCTGCAACGTCTAACCTAGCCATTCAAGACGTCATTGGAAATGATGCCGTATCACTTGTTTCGCGAGCAGTGACGAATGGTTCCACCGTTGACACGACTGCTCCAATTTATGTTTCGTCAGCAGTGAATAGTGCCGGAACGATCTTGACGCTTACTTATGATGAGGCAATTCATTCAACAACTGCTCCAGTTAGTGCGTTTACCGTCAATGTTAATTCTGTTCCAGTAACAGTGAACTCGGTAACGGTGAGTGGTTCAACGATTCAGTTGGCGCTTGCTACAACAGTCGGAACTGGTCAATCAGTTACGTTCGCATATTCGGCACCTGCAACTAATTCTGCAAACACCAACCAAGCCATTCAGGATGCGGTTGGAAACGACTCAATTTCTCTGACATCGCGGGCGATAACCACCAATAGTTCAACCGTTGACTTAACTGCACCGGCGTTCAGTAATGCGTCGGTTAACTCAACGGGAACAGTTCTTACGCTGTCGTATAACGAGACGCTGAACTCAACAACAGCTCCTACAAGTGCATTTTCGGTAACTGTTAATGGAATTGCACGCACTGTGAACTCGGCTGTAGTCAGCGGTTCAGGGGTGCAATTAACTCTTGCATCTCCAGTTGGGTCGGGTCAGACAGTGGTTGTTTCCTACACGGCTCCATCGGTTGACTCAACAACGGCCAACAGTGCAATTCAAGACACCGCTGGTAATGACGCAATTTCGCGACTTTCTCAGTCTGTTTCCAACAGCTCAACGCTCGACCTCACTGCGCCAGTGTTTAGCTCTGCCACGGTCAACACTGCTGGCACGCTATTGACACTCAATTACAACGAAACATTATTTGCCACGACTGCTCCAACAAGCGCGTTTACTGTCACGGCTGGTGGCGTTACTCAGACCATTTCATCACTTTCGATGAGCACTTCAACGCTGCGGCTGACACTAGCTTCGGCCATAGAAAGGGGCGTTGTGGTAACGGTTTCGTATGCCGCACCTACGCCAGATAGTACGAACTCAAATAGTGCGATTCAAGATGCCGCGGGAAACGATTCAATCTCTTTGAGTTCTGCTGCAGTAACAAACAGTTCAACTGTGGATACGACAGCTCCGGTGCTGAGTTTTGCGGTTTTGGGAACTAATGGAACAACACTGACGCTTACCTACAACGAAGCGCTTAATGCAACAACTGCTGCAACCACCGATTTCGCTGTGTTGGTGGACGGTTCACCGACAACTGTTTCAGCACGGTCAATCAGTGGTTCAACAGTGCTACTCACGTTGTCACCTGCCGTATTGGGCTCATCAACAGTTACCGTCGCATACAACGCGCCTTCATCCAGTAATTTAACGACAAATAACGCCGTTCAAGACACGGCTGGTAACGATGCTCTTTCGTTTTCGGCAACTGCAGTAACGAATAACTCAACTGAAGGACCTCCTCGGCTTGTGTCTGCTGTGGTCGCATCAAATGGTTCTCAAGTAACGCTGACTTGGAGTGAAACGCTGGGAAGCAACAGCTACGCAACGGGTTCGTTGTTCACAATCTTGGTAAATGGCAGCCCTGTGTCGTATGGAGGCATGGGATATTCATCGCCAGGCAGCAGTTTTACACTCAATATTTCGCCAACTATCACTTCCAACCAAACTGTCACGGTTTCGTATGCTGCGCCTGCTTCAAACAACGCAACATCAAATATCGCGGTGCAGGACTCTGTTGGTAATGATGCACTTGCATTTACAAATACAGCGGTGACGAATAATTCAACAGTTCCCGGTGATACAACTGCACCGACGCTGCTTTCTGCATCGTTGAATACTGCTGGAACGGTGTTATCGCTTGCGTATAACGAAACACTGAACGCAACTACCGCTTCTGCATCAGACTTCACTGTTTCGGTTAATGGAGTGCCGTATTCAGTCAGCAGCGTGGCGATCAGTACTTCTGTTGTGCAGCTATCACTGGGTTCCGCTGTTGAAGCGGGGAGCACCGTAACGGTCTCGTACACCGCGCCGACGCCAAACAGTTGGGCGACAAACCCGGCAGTACAAGACTCGGCAGGAAATGACGCAGTTTCGCTTTCGGCGCAAGCGGTAACGAATAACTCGACTGCTGGACCAGACATTGCACCGCCAACGCTGTCGTCTGTCAATGCATCTGGAACCACTGTGACACTTCAGTTCAATGAAACATTGAAGTCAACGCCAACACCATCGTTGAGTGCATTCACGGTGTTTGTTGGTGAAACACCTGTTGTGCCAACTGCAATTTCAATTAGCGGTTCGTCGGTGAGCCTTACACTGCCATCTTCGGTGCCTTCCGGAACTGAAGTACGAGTGTCCTATCTGGCACCTGCATCATCATCTGCCGATACCAACGCGGCTATTCAAGACGTTATTGGAAACGATGCACTTTCATTTTCGGGAACCACTAGGCCTACTTCAACGACGTGGAACTGGGTGGAGACTTTTGATTCAACGACAATGGCAACCAACTCATCAAATTGTCCAGGCGGCGGAAGCATCAATCGATCTAAGCAAACGGTTCTTCCAAACGGAATTACCTATACCGTTGGCGTAACTGGTTCGTACTTGTGTATTCATGACGCAACCGAGTCGTTGAGTGAACGAGGCGGTGCTGCGGGAATGTTCGTAGCCACAGGTTTGGTCACAGAGCCTGGCCTGAAGCTCACCACATCAAATGAAGGCTGTTTGGCAAATGAGATTTGCGGTGGCCGAGGACGCTTGTTTCTAACTTTTAGTCAGCCGGTTGTCAACCCGGTGTTTTCGTTTGCTGGTTGGGGTGGTGCTGCGAGTGGTGTTTCGTGGAGCGAAATGCGCGTAGTTACCTCAGGCGTCACCATGTCAAAACTCAGTGGAACCAATATTTTGGTGTCTGCCGATGGGAGATATGTTGAAGACAACGGCCAATCCAGTAGCACACGTTGTAACGCCAGTACATCGGGGTCATCTGCAGTCTGCGGTTCGCTGCAATTAAATGGAACAATAACGACTGTTGAATTTGAACTCTTTCAACAGACATCCGGTGGAACGGGTAACGAAGACACGTGGAACCTCACAGCCAGCATGGCGGAGGACTTCGGTCTTGTGCCAACAACATATGAGTCTTCAGGCGTAGCCAGCCATGGTGTTGGTTCTTTGAAATTAGGAGCAACGGTTGAAGCAGACCAAGCCTCAACTTTATATGCAAATACCAACGCTGATGCTGTTCCTCGTTGGACTTCGTTGGCAACTAATGCAAAGAAGGACGACGGTGTTGCTGCTTGGGTGAATTCGCCAACAATCAACTTTGGAAGTGCAGGTTCAACGTATAGCACCACAGTTGCTCTTTCAGGGGTAGAACGCACTGCGAACTTGTGCGGCTGGATTGACTTCAACCGAGATGAATTTTTTGCGTATAGCGAGCGCACATGTGCGACTGACCCGACAGTTGGTGCGACTAGTGCAACTTTAACTTGGACGGTTCCCGCAAATGTTGGTGCGGGCATAACCTACGCGCGTGTGCGTTTAAGTTATGACACGATCACCGACGCAACTGGCAAACTTGGAACGGGTGAAGTGGAGGACTACTCCATGTTGTTGCCGTCAAGCAGCCTGCCTTCAGGTGTGAATGATGCTTCAACTAACGGTCAAGACATCAATCAAACGATCTCACCCCTGACCAATGATCAATTTGAGCCTGGATATCCGGGAAATAACTCAACACTCAAGCTCTGTGGAACTGGGCAGACTCCAAATAACTGCACAGTTACGACATTGGAAGTGGCAAATCAAGGAACGTACACCGTCAATGCAGATGGAACTGTCACCTTTAATCCGTTACCGAATTTCACCGGTACTGCGACGCCTGTTACTTATCAAATAACCGATACTCAGGAAACACCACGAACAACTTCGGCAACCATCACTCCAACGGTTGTGCCACGGCCTACAGCCACAGCGGATACCTCGCTTGATTTGCTCAACATCACCCAAACGAAGAATCCGCTGACGAATGACACGGCGGGAAGTAGTGATGCACCATTGAGTGCTTCTTCGGTTCGCTTGTGTGGAAGTGGACAGAGTGCTCCTTCGTGCAACGCAACATCGGTAACGGTTGCTGGCGGTGTTTACAGTGTTAACCAAACAACGGGAGCAATCACCTTTGTTCCAACGAATAACTTCACGGGTACTGCAACTCCAGTTACATACCAAGTCTCAGATTCGCTGAATCAAGTTGCATCCTCTACATACACGCCAACTGTTGTAGCTACTCCAACAGCATCAAATGACACTTCCTCTGGTGCTTGGAATATCGATCAAACGATTTCACCATTTTCAAACGACACGAACGCCAGTGGCTACCCATTGGGAAGTCTTGCGCTGTGTGGAACTTCGCCAGCAGAAAGCCCTAATTCATGTAGCCAGCCAGTCTTGACTACTGCTGATGGCACCTACACGGTGAATGCAAATGGAACAGTCACATTTGATCCGTTGCCAACTTTCACGGGAACGGTGACTCAGCCCGTTCGCTATCAAGCAGTAGATGGCCTGGGCCAATACGTGAATGCGACGATTACGCCATCGGTTACTGCGCCTCCTGCTCCAACTGCTGTCGCAGACACTTCTTCCAATCAAGTGAATGTGACGCAAACGAAGAATGTGTTGGCCAATGACACAACGTCCGACCCGTTGATCACGCTTGATGCGACGTCAGTTCGTTTGTGTGGAAGTGGACAGGTAAGTCCAAATTGCACGGCAACTTCGGTAACGGTCACCGGAGGAACGTACTCTGTTGATACGGCAACGGGAGTGGTGTCGTTTACCCCAACAAATAACTGGACCGGCACTGCTACGCCTGCGACGTACCAAGTCACCGATTCCACGAATCAAAAAGTTTCGTCAACGTACACGCCTACGGTAATTGCTGCTGTTGACGACACGTCAACTGGGGCATGGAATGTGAACCAAACCATTTCACCGTTTTCAAATGATGCATCTGTGCCGGGACGCCCTTTTGGCACGATGAAGCTGTGCGACACAAGTGAAACGCCGAATAGTTGCACGCTCACTTCGCTGACGGTACCGAACGAAGGTACCTACACGGTAAATGCAAATGGAACGGTCACGTTTGATCCGCTGCCAACATTTACGGGTACTGCTACTGCAATCACGTATCAAGCAGTTGATGATCTTGGCCAATATGTCAGTGCGACAATTACGCCAAGCGTTACCGCACCTGCAGCTCCCGTTGCAGTGAATGACACTTCTACAGATTTCTTGAATGTGGTGCAAACAAAGAACCCACTGTCGAACGACACCACTGCAGATCCACTAATCACACTTGATCCAACCTCGGTTCGACTGTGTGGAACGGGGGAAACTGCACCAGCATGCACCGCCACCTCGCTTTCGGTCGCAAATGGCTCGTACTCGGTGAATACAACGACTGGAGTTATTTCGTTCACTCCGGACACCAACTGGAGCGGAACGGCACCAGCGGTTACCTATCAAGTGACTGATTCGACCAATCAAAAAACTTCTGCCACGTATACGCCTACGGTGTATCCAAAGCCCACTGCATCAAATGACACATCAAGCGGTGCCTACGATACGAATCAAGTCATTTCGCCATTTGCCAACGATGGGTTTGCAGACAGCGCTCCAGTTGTTGCGTCATCCTTGAAGTTGTGTGGATCAACTCAGACACCGAACAATTGCACTCAGACCTCTCTCACAGTTGCTGGCGAGGGAACATACACGGTGAATGCAAATGGCACCGTCACATTTGATCCGTTGCCAACATTCAGAGGCACTGCTACTGCAGTCACCTATCAGGCAGCCGACACCTTGGGTCAATTCGTTAATGCGACGATTACACCAACAGTTTCTGCGCCAACAGCACCTGTGGCAACGGCCCAAACACTGTCGGTGCTGCGAAGCGGAACTGCGACGTACACATCAATAACTGGTACTTCTGGACTGGCAACGGGAACGCAGTTACAAACAACTGGCGCGACCGCAACTTGTCTGTATGTTCCAGCGACAACTACTTGTGATGCGGACAACGTCATTTCCATTGCAGGCGAGGGTGTGTTCACTCTGAATCCGGCGACTGGTGTGGTCACCTTTGTCGCTGACAGCAACGCAGTGGCCGGTTCACAAACCGTCATTACCTATCGCGTCACCGATATCACTGGCCAAACGGCAACAAGCACACTGACACCAGTAGTTCCTCCTGCGCCGGCTGCAGTTGCGGATACTTCGGCAGGTAACTATGACACCAATCAGACCTTGAATATTCTCTCCAATGACACGCCAGGTGATGCAAGTGCTCCATTGGTTGCATCAACAGTGAAACTGTGCGCAAGTGGGCAATCACCAAGCAATTGCAATGCCACATCGGTAAGTATTGCCAACCAGGGAACGTACACAGTCAACAGTGACGGCTCGGTCACATTTGATCCGTTGCCAACGTTCAGCGGCACGGCAACTGCCGTGACCTATCAGGTGGCAGATTCGCTTGGCCAGGTGACGAGCGCGACCATTACGCCAACGGTGTATGCGCCACCAAACGCGGTGAACGATACGTCTTCAGGTAACTACGACACCAATCAAGTGATTAGTCCATTGTCCAATGATGTGGACGGCAGTGGAACAATTGATGCAACCACGGTGAAGCTCTGCTCATCTGGTCAAGTTGCACCGAACTGCACTGCAACCACGTTGACTGTTGCAGGCGAGGGAACGTACACGGTGAACGCAAATGGCACTGTCACGTTTGATCCGCTACCTTCCTTTACCGGCACTGCTACACCAATCACGTATCAAGTTTCGGACTCTTTGGGTCAAACCGATAGCGCAACAATTACGCCCACCGTTGGAGCACCGCCTCTACCCGCAGCAGTTGATGACACCTCAAGTGGTGCTTACGACACCAATCAAGTGATTTCGCCGATTACGAATGACACCAGAGGTGCAGCTGACTTCCCATTTGTTGCATCGACACTGAAATTGTGTGGTGCGAGTCAGACTCCGCCTACATGCAACGCAACCAGCTTGACAGTGGCAAATGAGGGCACGTACACGGTGAATGCAGATGGCACTGTCACTTTTGATCCGTTGCCGACATTTAAGGGAACCGCTACGCCAGTGGCATATCAAGTTGCAGACTCACTTGGTCGAATTGACGATGCGATAATCACCCCAACAGTGGCAGCACCAACAGCTCCAACGGCTACAGCACAAACACAGTCGGTGCTTCCTGGTGGAACGGCCACGTATACAACCATTACGGGAACTTCTGGCTTGGCAACTGGTACGCAGTTGCAAACCAGTGGAGCAAATGCGACGTGTTTGATTACACCATCTTCGAGCCCTGCGACCTGCGATGCAGACAACGTAGTAACAATTGCTGATGAGGGTACGTACACGCTCAATCCATCTACTGGTGTGGTGACGTTCGTTGCCAGTCAGACGATTACCGGGGGAACGAAGACCCCAATTACCTACCGCGTAACTGACATCACTGGCCAAACCGCTACAAGCACACTGACGCCTGTCGTTCCGCCTGCGCCTGTTTCTGTAAATGACACTTCGATAGGCAACTATGACACCAATCAGGTGATTAGTCCGCTCGCTAATGACACCCCAGGTGATGCAAGCGCGCCACTCGTTGCTTCAACGGTGAAATTGTGCGGCAGTGGGCAGTCCCCAAATAACTGCAGTGTCACCACACTCGTTGTAGATGGTCAAGGAACGTACACCGTGAACGCGAATGGCACTGTCACGTTTGATCCACTTCCGAGCTTTACGGGAACTGCGACGGCGATTCGTTATCAAGCAGCAGACACGCTTGGACAAATTGAAAATGCAACAATTACGGTGACCGTACGTACGCCGCCAAATGCGGTGAACGATGTGTCGTCAGGTAATTACGACACTGATCAGTCGATTAACCCACTTTCAAACGACGTTGATGGAAGCGGAACAATTGACCCAACCACGGTGAAGTTGTGCTCCGCTGGTCAAACTGCACCAAATTGCACGGCAACGTCACTGACGGTTGCGGGCGAAGGCACGTACACGGTGAATACGACGACTGGTGTTGTCACGTTCAACCCACTGCCGACGTTCACTGGCACTGCATCACCGATCACGTATCAAGTTTCTGATTCATTCGGACAAACTGATAGCGCCACAATCACGCCCACCGTTGGTCTGCCGCCCTCACCCACTGCAGTAAACGACACTTCAACAGGTAATTGGGACACGAATCAAACGATTACGCCAACTTCAAATGACACACCAGGGTCTTCGAGTTTCCCATTCGTTGCTACTTCTGTGAAGTTGTGTGCAACTGGACAGTCAGCTCCTTCATGTAACGCAACAACGCTTACTGTGGCTAATGAGGGTACGTACACCGTGAATGCGAATGGCACCGTAACATTTGATCCACTCCCAGCGTTCAGTGGCACAGCTACACCAATTACATATCAGGCGACAGACACTCTCGGTCGTATTGATGATGCAACGATTACGCCAACGGTGACACCACCGCCAGCGCCAGTTGCTACACCAGAAACCAAGGCCGTAATCCCTGGTGGAACAGCAACCTTTACGACGATTACTGGAACATCCGGACTTGCAACGGGTACACAGTTGCAGACGAGCGGGGCAAAGGCAACGTGTCTGATAACGCCAAGTTCAAGTCCTGCAGCGTGTGACGCCGACAATGTGGTAACGATTGCTGGTGAAGGAACCTTCACGTTAAATCCAACCACGGGCATAGTTACATTCGTTGCGGATGCAAATGCAACTGCTGGTACGAAGACAGCATTGACCTATCGGGTGACCGACGTAACGGGTCAGACTGCTACGAGCACGTTGACGCCAGTGATTCCTCAACCACCTGTGGCAAACCCAGACACCAATACGGATAACTGGGACACGAACCAGACAATTTCACCACTCACGAATGACACTGCTGGGGCAGTAAGCGCTCCGCTGGTGGCTTCAACGGTGAAACTCTGTGGAATTTCTCCAGCTCAGTCTCCTAACAATTGTTCGCAGACCACGTTGACGGTCGCCAACCAAGGTACGTACACCGTAAATGCGAATGGAACGGTCACCTTTGATCCGTTACCAACATTCAATGGCACGGCAACAGCAGTGAGATACCAGGTTTCAGACACGCTTGGCCAGGTGGCAAATACCACCATCACTCCGACCGTCAATGCGCCGCGAACGCCGACTGCCACACCTGACACAAACACGGGCAACTGGGATACGAATCAAACTATTTCGCCATTAACCAACGACACACCAGGCGAACCAACCGCTCCGCTTGATGCCACGACGGTGAAGTTGTGCGGTGTTGCCCCGAATGCTCAAACTCCGAACAACTGCACGCAGACAACTTTGACTATTGCTAACCAAGGTACGTACACGGTGAATGCGAATGGAACCGTGACGTTTGATCCGCTGCCATCGTTTACGGGAACTGCAACTGCAGTGAAGTATCAAGTAACCGATGTCATTGGCCAAACAGTCAACACCACGATTACGCCAACTGTTCTCGCCCCACCTGCGCCAGTTGCAAGTCCTGGAACGGTTTCGCTCATTGCTGGAGGAACGAAAGATTTCGCTCCAATCTTTGGAACGAATGCGCTTGCAGCAAAAGCCACCGGTGGTCCAGACCTTACGAATTCGACGGTCTGCATTGTTGACCCTGCAACCACATTGTGTGGCACTTCAGCAGTCACCATTGCCAACGAAGGAACGTTCACCCTCAACCCAACCACGGGTGTTGTCACCTACACGGCACTGAGCACGGCAACTTCTGGCACAAAAACTGCGATCAGCTACAAAATTACTGACGCATTAAACGTGACGGTAACGAGCACGTTGACACCATCCATCATTCCAAAACCAACTGCACGACCTGATACGTCAATTGGTGTGATGGAGAAGATGCAAACACTCTCGCCAGTGGGCAATGACTCACCAGGTGCGATCACGTATCCACTCGATGCAACAACCGTGTTGCTCTGTGGCGCCACAGAAACCGCACCAGCGTGCACCAAGACAACTGTGACTGTTGCGGGTGAAGGTACTTATGTCGTGAAAGCGAATGGCACCGTTCAGTTCACACCGGAGACAACATATAGCGGCACAGCAACACCGATGCCGTACAGCGTTCGTGACTCACTTGGACAACTAGCGCATTCAACGCTGAATCCAGTCGTTGTGCCACCACCTGCACCGATTACCGAACTGGATACCGGTACTGCAGAGCAGGGTTCGTCAGTGGTGCTTTCACCGTGGAGCAACGACAATGGCGGTGTAGTTCCTTCAGGAGTTACAGGAACAGTAGAACTCGTCCCAAACAGCATTCGTTTGTGTGGCCCTACCGACACGGCGCCGAACTGCACGCGCACATCGTTAACGACCGATGACGGAACGTACACAGTGAACACCACCACTGGCCAGGTGACCTTCGTGCATCGTGCAGAATTTATTGGAACAGTTACACAACCAGTGACATATCAAATTGCAAACAACTGGTCTGGATTGTCGGGAATTGGCATTACGACGAACATTCTGATTCCGACGATCATTCCGCCAGCACCACCTGCACCGTCACCATCGCCTGCACCTGCACCTGCGCCTGCAACCGCTAATCCATGGGCAGTTGAGGATGTGTCACGTGACTCCTGGGATACCAACCAAATCATTTCGGTATTCTCAAACGACGAATTCTTAGGCAGCAGTGCAATGATGCCGACATTGCGAATTTGCGCACATGTGGTAACCACTCAGGGTTCTGGGCCGGTAACGCACGGTTGTGATCTGATGTCATTGACTGTTTCTGGTGAAGGTACGTACACCGTGAACTCTGATGGCACGGTGACGTTTGATCCGTTGCCGTCATTCCACGGAACTGCAACACCGATTCGTTATCAAGCGGTAGACAAACTCGGTCGATTCGTGAATTCAACTATCACGCCAACTGTTGAAGCACCGCCAGTTGTGATCACGGTGAGCAATGAGCTTCCTGCAACCGGTGAGAATCTGCTTGCCGAAATTACTGCCTTCTTGCTGCTGACAGCGTGTGGCTTGGGCTTACGGAGAAGGTTTAAGAACGCTTAATTGTTTGGTTTGGCGAGAGCCGGTGGTGGTGTCGCATGAGGATAAACCGCTTTGAGCACTCCCCACCACACCCACCGTTTTTCGGTGGAATGGCGCGGCTCACACGTAATAAGAGTGATGACTTTGAATGGTTCATCCGCGGCAAGACCTAACTCGGGAAGGCGGTTAACGCCAGTTACCCATACCGCGGACGGGCGAACAATTTTGTCGTGTTTCAAGGTGTATACAAACCAGAATTCTTTCGTTTCTACAATGACTTCGTCGCCAACTTGAAGTTCCTGAATGTTGATAAGTGGCTGACCGTAAGAATTTCGATGTCCAAATAAAGAAAAATTGCCTTCTTCGCCAGGAATTTGTGATTGCGGATAGTGGCCAATTCCTGAATTGAGTTGCTTGCTCTGCACGCCCTCAAAGATTGGAGTTGCCCATACGTCATTACCAATTCGTGGAATGTACAGAAGAGCGAATGCTTCTTGATTTATTGGAGTATTGATTGGCCCAATCTCACCAGGAGAAATGGTGGATGCCGGGGACAAAAACGGGAGAGTTGTTTCTGTGGGACGATTCCATGACGTAAGTAGTTCTTCGCGAGCTTTTTCAGCAGCCCTGTCTGAGAAGTAGTTACTGATCCACAGTCGGTTTATGATCACGCCTGCAAAAAAAACTGCACCGCCGATACACATGCTTCCAATTAATCGGAACAGTTTTGATTTTCGTGAACGTGGTGTCATTTCCAATCATGAACACTAATTGCCCATGAACGGTTGCGGTCAGCGTGGTGAATACATAATTGAAGTTGCCAACCAGTTGTTGACTCGTTGGCATCCCACCAGAACCACTGCAATGAATTTGTTGCAGCTTCAAGTTCTTCGTTGCCAAGTGGCCAGTGAAAAGTTTTCTCCGTGAGCGCAGCAATGGTCCACCATGCTGCGTCGCGGCCCAACGCATTGCCGCGTCGTCGTCCGTGAGCGCCACCGCTTGCGCCTGCCCATGCAAGCCAGGCGAGCGCTTCACCAGATGTGAGCAGCGACAATCGTGCTTCTTGCATATTGAGTGCGGCAAGTGCGTCGAGCACCGACCCTTCAACGCAAGAGATTTGTAGTTCACCATTGGACTGCGTGGTCCACGCGTCGACAAGTTGGTGGAATGCGGTTGATGTATCGGAGTCTTCAACGACATTTGCAGACGATGCAGGGATAGCAATTGCATTTCCCATTACTGGAATTGCAGGAGCAGGAAACTTGGCTTCATTGTCGTGGTATTCGGCGAGTGCGTAGTTGGTTTCCAGTGGCAACAATGAGCACGGTGATTCAAGTGCGGGGAAGAGTTCGCTGTCTACTTTCTGGCCGCGGATGGCGCACTCGTAAGCAATGTATGTAGATGTGGGCGAGGGCTCAAGAAACTCGCTGAGTTCTGACCATTGGTGATTCTGCGCAATCACTTCTGTCAACGGGCCCATAGTGAAACGGCCAGCTTCTTCGTCAACAACTTGCACGGCAATTTCTGCTGGAGCAAGCAAGGCAAGTCGGTATTCGGCAAGAGTTGATGCCGGCCACACTTGGCGACCGTTGGCAACAGCCGCCTTGCATGCATCGCGTAAGCCAAGCAGGTCATGCCAGCTGCGAGTTTCGCAATAGTCGTCAATGAGTCGAACAAGACCATCGAGGTCTGCTCGATTGATGAGGTCGTACTGCGACTCGCTCATACCAGTGGCCACGGGTAGC
>Ga0222712_10004263_pt1 | contig 15074 bp, 15 predicted proteins | sample C33_657DmetaG_FD_165043 | JGI IMG/M metagenome (GOLD analysis project Ga0222712, IMG submission 165043) | Estuarine water microbial communities from San Francisco Bay, California, United States - C33_657D | ecosystem: Environmental > Aquatic > Marine > Unclassified | place: USA: California... | reverse complement strand
CAGCGACTTGTCATTGTCAACTGGAGATTCTTTATGTCGGGTGCGTGCCGTTTTCTCTCTTTGTGCAAAGCCGCTGAGGTTGCAGAAGGTAAAGCCATCAAGGTCGAAAAAGACGGCCTGACCTTGGCTGTGTTCAACATTGAGGGTGAATACTTCGTCACAGACGACACCTGCACACACGGCCCAGGCTCTCTTTCAGAAGGCCCCATCGAGGGCGATGTGGTGGAATGTGATTTTCACAATGGCGCCTTCAACATCAAAACAGGCGCGGTGGTGGCTGCTCCCTGCATGATTCCTTTGAAAACCTACAAAGCCCGTTTGCAAGGCGATGAGATCACCATTGAGACCTGATGCATTGCGCAGACTTTATAGTTTTTCTCACACCAGCGTGACAAAAAAGGCCCTTCAAAGGGCCTTTTTTGTGGGTGCTTGAAGCTGCCTTAAAAGGTCAATTGTCGGGCTTGACAGTTTTGATCATGGGCGCCCACTGCTTTAACTCTTCGCCCACATAGTGGGTGAATTTTGCAGAATCCCAATCAAAGGTTTCCATCGATTGTTTGGCCAACATGTCCTTGGCGGCCTGGCTTTGCATGATCTTGCGAACTTCCTTGTTCAACTTGTCAACCACACCACTGGGCATGCCCGCGGGGCCAGACAAGGAAAACCATGTGAGCGCCACCAATTGGGGATAGCCTAACTCTGCAAAGGTCGGCACATTGGGAAACTCAGGCATGCGCTTGGATGACGTGATGGCCAAAGCGCGCAGTTTGCCGGCTTGAATTTGCGCGCTGGCGGTGGACAGTGTGGTGAACAAAGCTGGAATATGCCCCGCAATCGTATCGGCCACAGCAGGGCTACCGCCCTTGTAGGCGACATGCTGCATGGGCGTTTTGGACATCACCTCAAAGGCTTCGCCAATCAAGTACCCATGCGTTCCCTTGCCAGGTGAACCCCAACTCACTGGATTGGCTTTGGCATATGCCATGAAGCTTTTCAGATCTGGGATAGGCAACTGCGCATTCACCGCCAACACAATGGGGGGGCCACCCAGCATGGCAATGTGCGTGAAGTCTTTGATGGGGTCGTATGTTTTGGGATTTTCAGTGGGCGCAATCACATGCGATGCAACACCAGAAATGACCAGGTTGTAGCCATCAGGCGCAGACTTGGCAACTTGTTGGGACCCAATCATGCCACCCGCACCGCCCTTGTTTTCAATCACAAAGGGTTGCTTGAAAGTCTCGGTCAAACCCACAGCAATCAAACGCCCCAAACTGTCCGAGCTGCCACCTGCCGCGTAGGGCACCACAATTTTGACGGCCCTTTGTGGCCAAGCGGTATCTTGCGCAGCGGCATTGCCCGCAGCCAAAGAACACAAGCACAAGAGACCGGCACCCACGGCCGCGACACGGCTATGTGCATGAATGATTCTGTGAATCCAAGAAAAGCGTTTCAAGTTCAAGTCCCTTTTAATGCAGATGTGTGAATGCCCCGAACTGTCTTCGAAACACTTGGCCCTGTCAAGCATAGAGAACCGCCGTTCCCCATAAGGGAACGAGCAATTCTCACAGCATGTCAGCTCATGGTTTGACCCAGCCCGTCGACATCATTTTTTCAGACACCGGTTTGGTCAAAAAGATGGTGGTCAGAATGCGCGTCAGATGAAACGCGGTCACGATCGGTGCGCCCAAACCAAAGGCCTTGGACAAGATGCCCATCTCGGTCATGCCGCCAGGCGCCATCGACAAGAATGCCGTCATGATGGCCATGTTGGCGCCTTGCGAAATGAACCAAGCTGCCACCATGCAAACACTCAAGATGCCCAAAGTGACCACCGCCACTGACGCCAAGGTGCGTGGCGCGCGCGTGAAGAAAGCACGGTTGATGTGTTGACCCAAGCCCCAACCAATGACGACCTGCGCCGCAATCAGACCCAAATCTGGCAAACGCCCAGTCACATCGTTGTTGGCGCAAATGGCTGCAATCAACAAGGCCCCCAATACCCACGGATTGGGGGTGCGCAGTTTTTGAAAACACCAACCCACCAATGTGGCCGTCCCTAGCAAACCCAAAGTTAAGGGCCAACTCAAGACGCCCACACCTGGCGTTGGCATGATGGGCGTTGCACCACTGGCCCAAGCAATGTATGAAGCGGTGGAGGTGACCATCATGATGCGCACAGCATGTGCAGACGCCACCACAGCACCGTCTGCCCCAGCACGCTGCGCCTGCACCGACATTTCAGAGGAAGCGCCAAGCGCCACAGAATAGATGGCGGTGGGTCCGTCCACCTTGGCCAGCATTTGCAAAGCCCTGGCCGACATCACCGACATGAAAATGCCAACAAATGCACCCAACACCATCCACGGCGCCAAGCCACCAATCATGGCCAACACGGCGGGCGTGAAATACAAGCCAATCGAAGCACCAATGTAGATTTGCGCCGACTTGCGCGCCAACACAGGTTGTTTGTGAACGCGGTTGGCCATGCTGACGCAAGCCACCGCCACCATCGGACCCAACACCCAAGGCAGGGGCACATGCAAATGAAACGCACCCCAACCGCCGAACACGGCAAAGCCAATGGTCAGAGCCAAGCGGCCCCATCGATCGAGATCAAAGGCCATCAAGAACCTAAATAAGTGCCGCCGTTGACGTGCATCACTTGGCCCGTCACAAACCTGGCCTGATCGCTTGCCAAAAACGCCACCATGGCTGCCACTTCATCCACCGTGCCACGACGTTCAATCAGGGGATGACGCTTGGCGTGGTGGTTGGGCTCAGCTGACGCGGCACTGTTGTTGCGGTTGGTTGAAATCATGCCTGGCGAGACACAGTTGACGGTGATGCTGGGCGCCAAGTCGTGGGCCAACGCACGCGTCAAGCCGACCAATCCTGATTTGGCTGTGACCACATGGGGACGGTTCATGGCACCTGTGTGCGCAGTCAGACCGCCTATGTTGATGACAGCCCCCATAGGCGACTGACGCAACATGGGCAGTGCAGCTTGGCTGCAATAAAACGCGCCGTCCAACACCACGGCCAAGGTGTTGCGCCAATCTTCTACCGACACTTCCTCAATGGGAGCTTCGCGCCGAATGGCCGCGTTGTTGACCACCACATCCAAACGACCCCAGGTCGACTGAATCAAATCCATCATGCCCTGAACACGCTGCCTGTCGGTCACATCGGCCACACACAACAAAGCCGGTGTGCCCAGCGCCAGCAATTCATCAACCACGGCTTGGCCTTCACTGACTGAAGCACGCACATTGATGGCCAACGCAAAACCTTGCTTGGCCAAAGTGTGCGCAATACCACGGCCAATGTTGCGGCCTGCGCCAGTGACCAGCGCCACTTTTTGATCTGGCTTGAGAGTTGTCATGTTGAACTTCTGCTACTTCTTGATTGAGATTGCCGTGGGCGACTTACTTCACCGACAAGCTGCTCAAAGACACCTTGCTGGCTTTGAACAGGCCCTGCACCTGCGCCAAAATGCTTTGCGTTTGCTCGGCATCCAAGCCACCAAACTTGCAATTGGCTTTGAACTTTTGCAACAGGTCGGCATCCGACATAGGATGGTCCACACCGCCTTTGAAAAAGCCTTGACGCTGCTCTAGCACTTGGCCGTTTTTAAGGTGCACACGAACATGGCCTGTGAACTGCTTGGGGTAAGGGTTCTGAGGATCGACGGTGTAGCTGACCTTGGCCGCCAACGCACGAATGTCTGCGCCTTGCACCACCTCTTCGGTATAGGCCTCGAGGCCGGCATCGTCCAACATCAAACCCGCAGCAATGGCATAAGGAATGCTGAACTTGGCAGCATAGGCATTGGGCGGTGAATGCTTGAGCGACAAAGGCTCCCACAAACGATGCACGATGCCCTCTGCGGTATCGCACTCAATGCGATCGATCTCTGACAGGGCCACACCTTGCGCTGTCAGGTCCTGACGAATCAGTCGGGCGCAATCAATGAAGGGGTGCGCCATGGTGCCGCAAGCATAGGGCTTGAATGCAATCGTGGTCCAAATCCAAGCCTGGCCAAATTCTTTGAGCATGGCGTCAAAGTTGCCGTCGGTGGTGTTTGCAAAACCATGAAACAAACCATGGTGTCCTTCAAACACAGTGGCGGGTCCTTTGAAGCCGGCTTGCGCCATGCGCACCGCGCGATACGCTGACTGCGCAGCCCAACCCGGGTGCATGCGCTTGGTCCATGAACCGTCGGCCAAATATTCAATGATGCCGCCAGCCATGCTGCCTGCAATGCCAAAGGCGTTGACCAGTTGTTCTTCAGTCAAATTAAGCGCAGCGCCTAAGCCGGCCACACCGCCCATCACACCAAACACAGCGGTTGGGTGAAAGCCCGCTTTGTGCACGCGCGTTGGTGCCACGGCACACAAACGGCACATCACTTCAACGCCAATGGCCACACCACGCAACACATCCTCGCCCGACAAAGCGTGACGCTCGGCGGCGGCTAGCAAAGCCGGCACAATGACCACGCCAGCATGCACAGGGCCACCTTCGTAAGTGTCGTCGAAGTCTTCGCCGTGAGCCGCAATGCCGTTCACAAATGCAGCACCCTCAACCCCACACTTTTGCGCGAAACCGAAGACTGTGCAATTGCCCTCTTGCTCAAAAGCGCTGAGGGCTGCTTTCACATAAAACTCATGGCGTGCGGCAATGCAAATGCCAAGCACATCGGTGATCAATCGCTGACCAACTTGTTGGCCAAGTGCCTCTTTCTCTGGGCGAGCATTGACAATGCCATGCGCCAATTGTTGGGCAACTGTGACGCTGGACGAGGTTTGTTCTTGTTTCATTTCGCAGACTTTCGACGATCCGAAATTTCTTTCCAAAGAGAGTAAGCCGACAAGACTGCCGACAACCCTAACAAAATGGCAGACACCGTGTCAGTGACAAAAATGCTGTGATCGCCGCCAGAGATCAACAGACTGCGGCGGTAATTTGACTCCACCATGTAACCCAAAACCATGCCCAAGACCATGGGCAAAACGGGCAGCTTCAACAAGCGCATGGCATAGCCCAACAAACCAATGAGCAACACCAAGCCACAGTCAAACAAACTCTGATGAATGGCGAAAACACCCGCCATGACCAAGGCCAAAATAAAGGCAATCAAATAGGGCTTGGGTCGATTGACCAGCCACATGCAGGGCGACAAGATCACGAGGCCAATGAGCAACATGGCAATGTTGGCAATCAACAAGCCACCATAAAGACCGTAAACCACTTCAGGTGCTTTTTGAAACAGCATGGGGCCAGGCTGCAAACCATGGATCAAAAATCCACCGAGCAAAATGGCGGCAGAGTTAGAGCCAGGAATGCCCAAACTGAGCAGTGGCACCAAGGCGGTTGCCGTGACCACGTTGTTGGCAGCTTCAGGTGCCGCCACACCTTCTGGCGAGCCCTTGCCAAATTCTTCGGGATGCTTTGACCACCGCTTGGCTTCTGTGTAAGCCATGAACGCAGCAACAGTACCGCCGGCACCTGGCGTCACACCTTCAAAAGTACCAATGGCAGCGCCAATGGCTTGAGGCTTGAACAACCGTTTGCTCATGGCCCAGTTGGGCAATTTCAAACGTGTTGAAGCATTGCCGCCACGGGCCCATGGTGGCTCCCCAATTTGAACCAACATTTCTGTGACCGCAAACAAGCCCACCATGACCAAAATAGGTTTGACGCCATCGAGCAAGTCTTCTGATCCAAAGGTAAAGCGCTGAACACCCGAGACAGGATCGCTGCCGATGAAGGCAATCATCAAACCCATGCACGCGGCAATCACACCACGCAACAAAGAACCACCGGACAGACCGGCAATGACAGACAAGCCCAAGATACCCAAGGAGAAGTAAGCAGCAGGGGTGAAAGCGAGCGCAACTTGCGCCAAGCTTTCTGTGCACAGCACCAAGACCACTAAGCCAAATAAACCACCATAGAGACCTGACATCAAAGAAATGCCCAAGGCTTCGCCAGCTTGACCGCGCTTGGCCATTTCGTTGCCATCGATCACCGTAGCGGATGCAGAGTTGGTACCTGGGGTTCGAATCAAGATGGCAGGAATCGAGCCGCCGTATTCAGCGCCTACGTACACACTGGCCAACAAGACCAAGGCATTGGTGGCTTCCATGCCAACCGTGAAAGGCAAGAGCAAGGCCATTGCAATAGAGGGCGAAATGCCAGGCAAGGCGCCGCCAAAGATCCCCCACAACACACCTGCAAACGCACACAAAATAACCCAGCCAGAGGCCAGGTTAGAAAGTGCTAACAAAAAACTTTCCATGATTTATTTTCCAATCCACTGTGACCACATACCTGTTGGCAAGTGAATTTCCAAGGCGTAATCAAACGACAACCACAAGGCGGGGCCGGTGATCAAAGCGCACCAAAGCAAAGTTTTGAGTTGCCGAGCGCCACCAAAATAAGCCACAGCGGCCACCATGACGCCAATCGAGACAATGAAACCCAAAATAGTCACCAGCATCAAAAAGCCGAGCAACAGCGCCAACAAACCCATCGCCTTCCAGTGCGGGTGCGCACTGCCCCCGGGCTCGACTTCTTCTACTTCAACACTTGCTTCCGCTTTTGATTTCAACCAAGACTTCAAAAACAGCAACGCCGACGCCAAGCACATCAGGTAGCCGATGCCAATGGGCACACCGGCAACGCCCACCGCATCGGCCAGCAAACTGTCTTCAATCAGGCTGGCTTGGTACACATAGACGCTCGAGAAGGCCATTCCCAGCAAGCCCGTTAACCGATCTGTTTGTTGGGCGTTCATTTAATCAGGCCCATCTCTTTAAAGTCCTGCGCTGTTTCTTGGGCAACCTCTTGAATGAACTTGCGTGCCGCTTCACGACCCAGCAACATGGGCGTCAGGTGATCTTTGATGTACTCGTTTTTGTAAGCAGGCAACTCTAATGCTTTGCGCGCAGCATCTTCCCAAGCTTTGGCAATGTTGTCTGGCACACCTTTTGGACTGGCCAAGCCTCTGAACTTGCGAATCACCACGTTGTAGCCTTGCTCTTTGGCTGTGGGCAACTGCGGCAAACCGGCCAAACGGTATTCGGACAGCGTGGCCAACAACCTCACCTTGCCAGCCTCCAGTTGTCCTTGTAACTCTTGAATTTCACCAATGCCAATGTCGTAGGTGCCGTTCAACACACCAATCATTTGATCGCCGCCGCCTTCATGGCTAACGATGGGCACTTTGACGCCTGCAGCTCGCGCCAATTTTTCCATGCCAATGCGCTCAAGTGACGCTGGATTTGAAGCGCCCCAACGTGATTTGCCTGGATTGGCTTTGGCATGCGCCATCACATCTTGCAGTGATTTGAAGGGTGAATCGGCGCGCGTGAAAATAACCTCAGGGTCAATGAAGACGATCAGCATGGGGTCTAAGCCGTCGTAGCCCACAGAAGGCTTAGACAACAGCGTGGTTTGAATGTAAGTGGGCGTTGTGCCATAAAACATCGAGCCATCTGTTGGCCCTTTGGCCACATGCGCCACGGCTTTGGCACCACTGCCGCCGCGAATGTTTTCTACCGCCAAATTTGTTTTCAAAATGGGCGAGATGTGCTTGGCCAAGTCACGCAAAAACACATCGGAACCACCACCAGGGCTAGAGTGCGTCACCAAAGTCACTCGATTGACGGGATAAGCCTGCGTGGTTTGTGCCACTGCACTGCTGAGGCCAACCATGACCATGCCCAATGCCAAGACGTTTTTCAAAACAAATTTGCGGTTCATGTGAGTCTCCGTTTGATGAAAAAATCCCGAGGTTTGCACCTTCGGGATAGGGGTTTTGCCAACTTACTGCGTCAAGCTCTTGAGCAAGGCTTTCAAATCTTTTTGCGCTGCCAGGCTCATGCACAAGTTCCAAGCTTCTTCAGTTTTGGCGGCGCCCAAAATAGGCGTGCTTTGATCGACAAACTTGGCCTTGAGTTGTTCGTTGCTCATGGGTTTTTCCAAACTGCCAATGGCACGCTCTATGTAGATGTGGTGCTTCTGTCCGTCAGTGGTTTCCAAGGTCACGTCCACAGAGGCTTCGTGAATGCTGCGGTCCACAATCAAATCCACTTTGTCGCGTACGCCAATGACCAAAGGTGAGCGCACCACGTCATCGGCGTATTCGTGCTCGCCGGCGCGGCCATAGATGAGGGCCACGGCGCAAGAATGGAAAACGCTGAACTTGGCCAACAAACCATCGGTCGGTGTTTTTTTGCCCGTCAGTTCTTGTACCAGTGGGTGCGCCTTCAAAGTTACTTTGGCCACTTGCTCTGGCTTCAAGTTGTGCTTCTCGCGCAACTGCACACACGCATCGATCGCGGGGTGAATCACAATGCCGCAAGCAAAGGGCTTGTAGGTGTTGAGTTCAATTTCCCAAGAGCTTCCCAAGTTTTCAGTGACTTCCTTCCAATCGGTTTTGTCAGAGAACACTTGCATCAAACCGCGCGGCGCCTCCAGTGCGCGGGCTGAGGCGGTGTAACCGTGCTTGGCCATCAAGGCAGACATCAAACCCACTTTGGCTGCACCGCCGGGATGGAACGGCTTGGTCATGGTGCCAAACTGCTCACGCAATCCCACAGGTTGCGAGGCCGCAATGCCCAAGGCCATTTGCGTTTGTTTGGCGTTCAAGCCCAACAAACGTGAACATGCTGCAGCACTGCCCAACATGCCAGTGGAGCCGGTGATGTGCCAGCCGCGGTCGTAGTGGTTGGGGTAAACCGCATTGCCCACGCGGCAAGACACTTCCACACCCAGTACCAACGCATCGATCAGTTGACGGCCAGTAGAACCCAGGTGCTCACCCAATGCCAAGATGGCTGAAGCCACCGGGCCGGCGGGGTGAATGATGGTTTTCAGGTGCGTGTCATCAAAGTCAAAGGTGTGCGAGCTGATGCCGTTCAGCAAGGCTGCATTGGCCATGTCGACGCGGTCAGAGCGGCCCAAGACGGAAGCTTGCGCTGAAGGGGCCAACTCTTTCACGGCACCCAAAGCAGCCTCGATGGTTTCGTGGGTGCTAGGCCCCACAGCACAGCCAGCCCAGTTCGCAAAAGTGCGATGCGCTTGGGCTTCCACAGCATCAGACCATCCTTTGGAGGGGTGGGTGGCGACAAATTCGGCCAGCAGTTGGGTAATGGCGGGGGCGTTGGCGTCGGCAACGACGGTGGTGTTACGAGCGGTCATTTCGAAAAAGGGCTTTGAGCCTTGAATAATTGAGACAAATGGAGCGCAGATCATAGGGGAAACGCAGATTTTTCACAGACTGGCTCACAGAGCAGGGCTAGAAAACAGCCTAATGCGCACAAAATTGCTTGAGTTTTCCTCACAATTGACCCATCCTCAGGGCTGGCTTGTCTTGTGCTCAATTTCCCTCCTCTCATTGACCCATGTCAGCCACAGGAAAAGCGGGTCGGTTTAAACTCACAGCATTCTTTCTGATGGCTGCCAAGCACTGCTTCTGCACCCTGTTTATGACGACCTCTTCTACGCCCGAAAATTTGCAACCGATCCCCATCGATCAGGTCATGCCGCATCGCAAAATCATTCGCGAATGGTTGGCGCCTTTGTCACATCGCTCCACCTTGCGCGCGTTTGTGTTGCTGGCCTTTGACACGGCCTTGTTCATGGCCTTGGTGGCGGGTACAGTGGTCTTGGATGCCATTTGGGCCAAACTTTTGTGCGGCTTGGCTGCAGGTTTTGTCATTGGCCGTTTGTTCATCATTGGCCATGATGCTTGTCACCAAAGTCTGACACCGCATCGCGAGTTGAACAAGTGGATTGGCCGCTATGCCTTTTTGTACTCCCTCACACCCTATAGCCTGTGGGACACCGGACACAACGTGGTGCATCACGGTTACACCAATTTGAAGGGCGTCGATTTTGTTTGGACCCCCCTCACAGCAGAAGAGTTTGCCGAATTAGGCCCTCTTGAGCGCTTGCTGCAACGCCTCTATCGCAGCGGCTGGGCCCCTGGCCTTTACTACCTCATTGAAATTTGGTGGAAGCGTGAATTTTTCCCAAACAAAACACACATGCCCACGCGCCGTCCTATTTTCTTGAAGGACAGCTTGTTGGTAACCGTGTTTGGCGCTTTGTGGGTTGGCGTAATGGCCTATGCTGCCATCGCCACCGATCAGTCCGTTTGGCTCACATTGCTCATGGGCGTGTTGGTGCCATTCTTTTTCTGGAACACCATGATTGGCTTTGTCGTCTATGTTCATCACACGCACGTGCGCGTGTCTTGGCACAACGAAAAGTCGGCTTGGACCAAAGCTCAACCATTTGTCTCTACCACTGTGCACCTGACCTTTCCCATGAAGATCGGCAACATGGTGCACCACATCATGGAGCACACGGCCCACCACGTGGACATGAGCATTCCGCTGTATCGTCTTAAGCAAGCGCAAGCCAAGTTGGAAGAAATGCTGCCGGGCCGCATCATTGTTCAACCTTTCTCTTGGAACTGGTATTTCAAAACAGCCAAGGCTTGCAAGCTGTACGACTTCTCACGTGAATGCTGGACCGACTTCAAAGGGCAGATGACCAGCCCTGTGCGTGGCAACTTGCCTCCCAAGACAAGCTAAGACAATGCACAGGCCGACGCATGCATCGGCGCTGACATTCAAAAGGCCGCTAAATTGCGGCCTTTTTTGATGCGCCCGTCAAGTTCACGATGCGCCATGGTGAAAGACCCTTACTGTGCGCGGCGCGTCAGAATTTCGATGGCCGGCAAGGTCTTGCCTTCCAACACTTCCAAGAAAGCGCCACCACCGGTTGAGATGTAACCCACTTGCTTTTCTATGCCGTACTTGGCAATGGCAGCCAAGGTGTCACCACCGCCAGCAATGCTGAAGGCTTTGGATTCTGCAATGGCCTGTGCAATGACTCGCGTGCCGTTTTCAAACGCCGCAAATTCAAACACGCCCACAGGGCCATTCCACACAATGGTGCCAGCCGCTTTGAGTTGCGTTGCCAATTTGGCGGCGGTCTCGGGGCCAATGTCGAGAATCAAATCGTCATCGGCCACATCGCTTGCTTTCTTCACAGTGGCCACAGCATCCGCTGAAAAAGTCTTGGCAGTGACAACATCTGTCGGTATGGGCACTTCGGCGCCGCGGGCTTTCATGATGGCGATCACGGCTTTGGCTTCTGCCAGCAAATCGGGCTCTGCCAAGCTTTTGCCAATGCTCAAACCTGCGGCGAGCATGAAGGTGTTTGCAATGCCGCCACCCACAATCAGTTGATCCACTTTGTCGGCCAAGCTCTTCAAAATGGTGAGCTTGGTGGACACTTTGCTACCCGCCACGATGGCAGCCAAGGGGCGGGCAGGATGCGCCAAAGCTTTGGTGATGGCGTCAATTTCTGCAGCCAACAAGGGGCCTGCACACGCCACTTTGGCGTATTCAGCAATGCCATATGTCGTGCCTTCTGCACGGTGTGCCGTGCCAAATGCATCGTTGACATAAATGTCGCAAAGCGCGGCCATTTTTTTCGCCAACTCGGGGTTGTTTTTTTTCTCACCTTTGTTAACACGGCAGTTTTCAAGCAACACCACCTGGCCTGCGGCAAGCTCAACGCCATCCACCCAGTTGGCCTTCAAAGCCACATCTCGGCCCAACAATTCTGCCAAGCGTTTGGCCACTGGTGCCAATGAATCTTCTGGTTTGAACTCGCCTTCTGTGGGGCGTCCCAAATGACTTGTCACCATGACAGTGGCACCTGCGTCTAGGGCCATTTGAATGCACGGCACGGATGCACGAATGCGCGTGTCTTCGGTGATGTCGCCCGCATCGTTTTGCGGCACGTTCAAATCCGCGCGGATGAAGACGCGCTGGCCCTTGACTTTGCCTTGCTGACACAGATCGGAAAAACGAATGACATTCATGAAGATTCTCTTAAATATGGAGGAAGATGAAGCCGCAATGGGCTGCATGAAACAATCAGAATTTTAGTCTGGCAAGCTTGCGCAAACTTACCTACTGCGTTCCCTACCCTGTTCGTCATTCACCCCGTCAATTACCAACCCATCAGCAGGTGCAAAGGCAGGTAAGCCAACATGCCAGCCACAATGGTTAGGAGCACATTGCGACGCCAAAAATACACGACTGCCCCGACCGCTGCGCCTATCCAACGCGCGTCCATCCAAGTGTGTAAAAAATGGCCTTGTTGCATCAAGACTTCGGGCAACACCACCGCGGCCATGGCGGCAATGGGTGCATATTGCAGACCCCGCTGCGCCCAATCTGGCAAGGCCCATTCTTCACTCGAGAAGAAAAAGAAACTGCGCGTGAGAGCGGTCACGCCCGTCAAGCCCACAATCACCGCCAAGGTCCAGAGGTCGGTGCCTTCAAAAAAACTCATGCAACTTGCCCTTCGCGTTTGGCTTGAATACGTTCCAACGACATGCTCAGGAGCACGGCCACGCCAATGGCCAACACAATGTTCAACTTCAGGGGCAAGTGATAGGCCATGATGGCAGTGGTGGCGGCCACAACTGACGCAAAAATGCGCATGCGTGTACTGGCCAATGAACACAAAATGCCCACCAAGCACAAAGTGCCCGCAAAGCCCAGGCCCCAAGAAGTTGGGATGATGTTGGCCAAAAAGATGCCAAAGAAACTGGCCACCATCCAGCTGACCCAAACGATGAAGGTATTGCCGGCCAAGGAAGCCGCCTGCGTCATTTGTTCTGCAGGGTCATCACTTGGTTGGGTAAATCGCCGTGTGAACAACACATAGCTGATGTCAGTGGTGAGGTACCCATGCACCATTCTTTCAAGGCGCGGCAAATGCATCAGGTATGGACGCAGGTGCAAGCTGAACACCATGAAGCGCAAATTCACACAAAAGCCCGTGGCCAAAATAATCCACACGGGTGCACCCGCCACAATCAAAGGCAAGGCCGCCAACTGCGAACTGCCCGCGTACACCAAGAGTGTCATGGCAATGGCTTCAAACACACTCATGCCCGAATTCACCATGGCCACGCCCGTCATCAAACCCCATGCCGCAACACCTGGTGCTTGCGGTGCCAAATCTCGCAGGCCTTCCATGAAGGCGGGGTGACGGTAATTTTCAGCTTTGAAAAACATCGCCCACCGAGCCCTTGAAATGGCGAACGAAATCTGCAACAGACTGGCGCTTGCCGCCTGGTTTTTGCAATTGTGTAAGACACAACACACCGTCACCACAGGCCACTTGCAAACCCGCTTCGTTCGCGGCGAGCAAGGTGCCAGGCTTTGCATCACTGGCGCTGAACTGCGCATCTTTGTGCGCATTTTTGTGCCCATCTGTGAGCGCATCTGTGAGCGCATCTGTGAGCACATCTGTGAGCACATGTGCCCGCCACACTTTGACCAACTCACCGCCGATGTGCGCTGTCATGCCAGGAAAAGGGTCAAAGGCGCGGACGCGTTGCGACAACAACTGGGCGCTTAAAGTCCAATCGATGGCCGCTTCTCCTTTTTCAATTTTGTGGGCGTAAGTCACGCCTTCGATCGGTTGCCTCACAGGTGTGAAGTGCCCCACTTGCGTCAATGCTTTGACAATTAAGGCGGCGCCCATGTTGGCCAGTTTGTCATGCAGGGTGCTGGTAGTGTCTTGCGCCAAAATAGGCAATGCTTCCGCAAGCAACATGTCACCCGTGTCTAAGCCCGCGTCCATTTGCATGATGGTGACACCGGTTTGCGCATCACCTGCTTCAATGGCGCGATGGATCGGGGCTGCACCGCGCCAGCGAGGCAATAAAGATGCGTGAATGTTCAAACAGCCATGCTTTGGTGCGTCAAGCACCCACTGCGGCAAGATCAATCCGTAGGCCGCGACCACCATCACATCGGCTTGGGCTTGTGCCAAAAAGGCTTTTGCCGCAGCGGCTTCATCGGGGTACTTGCCATCCAGCTTCAAACTGTGAGGCTGCAATACCGTCATGCCATGTTCAAGCGCGTATTGCTTGACAGCAGATGCTTGTAATTTCATACCGCGGCCCGCAGGCCTGTCGGGCTGTGTAAAGACCCCAACGATGTCGTGACCTGCGACATGCAGGGCCGCCAATGCGCTGCGAGCAAAGTCAGGGGTGCCCGCAAAAATCACGCGCATGTGGCTACTTTCTGATGGGTCTTTTTTTAAAGCCTGATCACGCGTCTTCGCGCTTGGCTTTCAGGAGTTTGGTTTTGATGCGGTTGCGCTTTAGAAGCGACAAGTATTCCACAAAGACCTTGCCCATCAAATGGTCCAATTCGTGTTGCATGCAGACCGCCAACATACCTTCAGCCTCGATTTCGCGAACCTTGCCGTGTTCATCGGCGGCTTTCAACTTCACCGCCACCGAGCGCTCCACACCGTCGTAGATACCTGGTACCGACAAACAACCTTCTTCTCCCTTGACACGCTCTTCACTGGCCCATGTGATTTCAGGATTGATCAATACAAGGGGTTGATTGCGCGCTTCAGACGTGTCTATCACAACCACCCGTTGATGCACATTGATCTGCGTTGCGGCAAGGCCAATGCCCTGTGCCTCGTACATGGTTTCGATCATGTCGGCCACCAAGGTGCGCAGGGCGTCGTCAAATTGTGTGACGGGTTTGGCCACCGTATGCAAACGGGGGTCGGGATAGCAAAGGATGTTTAAAAGAGCCATGGTGATTTGGATTCAGCAATTCCTCTATTTTCGCTAATTTGAAGAAGCCTTGCCCAAGTTGGCCGTTGATTCGCACAATGATTTCTTCATTGGCACTCTTTTCAGAGGAAAAAGCATGGTTTCTACGCGTGAAAGTTTGCAATCTTGGCTTCGCCTCAGCCTGACACCCGGCGTTGGCAACATCACCGCCCGTGCACTGCTGCAGGCTTTTGGCTTGCCCGAGCGAATTTTTCAATGCAGCGCCAGCGAATTGAGCGCACTTGTCAGCCCCGCCATGTGCCACAACCTTCTCACCCCGCCCCCCGAATTGGCGGAGGTCTTAGAAACCACCTGGACATGGTTGCAAACACCTGCAATGGCTCACAAACCGTCACTTGGCATCGGCAAGAGGCTGATCACTCTGGCA
>Ga0222712_10004262_pt1 | contig 15074 bp, 31 predicted proteins | sample C33_657DmetaG_FD_165043 | JGI IMG/M metagenome (GOLD analysis project Ga0222712, IMG submission 165043) | Estuarine water microbial communities from San Francisco Bay, California, United States - C33_657D | ecosystem: Environmental > Aquatic > Marine > Unclassified | place: USA: California... | reverse complement strand
CATCAGGGCGTTCCTTGTAGCGTTGGTAGGCAAAATAAACGCCCATGGCCAGAGCAATGCCTGGTACTGTTTGCCCTGCCATGCGTTGTCGAAAACTGGCACTGCCACGATTCTGCATGTAGGTTCGTACTGAGTTGGTAATAGCACGTCTAATGCTGTCTCCAATCAGAGCACCACCTGCGACATTTACTGCTTGATCAAGTTCAAAAATCTTCATAGTGTATTTATCGCGGAGCGCCGGCTAAAAAATCAGCCGAAGGCAGAGCGGTAAAAAGTTTTTTAGGCCTATTAAGTAGTCAGTTAATTAAGCTCAGCGAGCCACCAAGCCAAACCAGCAAGGCACACTAGAACAAACAGCCAACCCCAACGATCCCACCCAGACAGATCATCATAACGAGGATAGAATATATCTCGATCAGGATCGTACCAATACCTGCGTCCGCGAAATTCTATTGATTGATTGTAGTCATCGTTATTCATAGTTCCTCCTCTAGTACAGGTTGACAACAGTGAGCCCACCGTAGACAAAACTCCGTCCATAAGGGACCATCAGCAATCCAAAAACGTGTGCGATTTAGGTGTAGCTCATAGCGCACACCGTGCGCGATCAGCCAGTTCATAACCGGTACATAGTTAGGTTCACGTGTAAGCACAGCCCAATGTCGCATGTAGATATATATGTGAATAAATAATTTTATGACTACGTCTTGGGCAAGATCAGGTATTAGAGCTATCTTAGAAGAAACCTACGAATCGCACGGTTGGGCCATACCCACACCAGTTGTGGCCTATCATGCAGAACTACTGGCAGACTACACAGCTCGCCCTAACTGGCGTCCTGAGCCCAGCTATGCAGAACAGTATCTACAGCTACGCAGTCGCGAAGCCGCTATAGAACTAGGCAACACCTGCTGGTTTACACGAGCTGTATTTCCTGAACTTATGACCCGCAGAGGCATATCAGAACGCTACTATGTGGATCTAGGACAGAGCTGTTATGAAATAGCTCTGCGTGATTACAGGGATCGCACACTAGAGTTAATTAACCAGCATTTTGAGTTTCTAGCAGAGTGTGCCCATACAGCCATACGCTATCACGGTGAATTCCGTAGCATGTGGGATTGAGTAAATAGACCATGAGAATACAGGAAATAATCGAAGCTTTTGACAGTGCTATAACCGCACGTGAGATAGTGACATCACCCGGTGTGTACTCACGAGCTATAGATCTAGCTGCCAATAGACAGATAGTGTTTGTAGCACACAACGTCAACGGCATATGGAACATAGGGTTTCAAGAACAGGAATCCAGTGGTGACGCAAACCGAAGCAAGATTGCTGGTGTAGATCCCAAAGGCCGTCAAGACATGACTGGTAAGGGTGACAGTCAGCGAGTTATGAGCTTTGTTAAACAGAGCATGGATGATTTTGTAGCCAAGTATCAGCCCAAACGTATGACATTTTCAGCTGACTTGTCACATGGTGGTAAAGCTGACCTATATCAGCGTATGGCACAGCGTTATACACCCAAGGACTATCACGTAGACGTAACACAGCGTAATGGGCATAGACATTTTGACATAGTACACAAAACAGCTCTAAACACTAGAATTGGTTCAAGTGAATACTCGAACACCTATGCTACAGGTGCACCAGGAGAGCCAACAACCCGCTTTCAGGATCAGCAGTATGTTAAAGATCTAGAACAGGCTGCTAAAAAGCATCCTAATGACGCCAACATCAGCGCAGAATTGGCACGCTATAGAGATCTAGTCAATGAAGGTGAACGATTAAGCACAGATCAGGTTATGAAGGCTAGAAACTACACAACTGTATGGGTGCCAAGAATTGAAGCGTTACGACCACGCTGTAATGCCATAGTAGATCGAATTATCAAAACGGGTCGATATCGTGGTAAGAAGCCGGTTATACTAGTGGGCGTAGAAGATACTGTAGCTTCAGTTAATCCTATGATTGGACTAGTTGAACTGGGTAGTTTGCCTAGAATGCGTATAGATGTTACAGTGTTTTGGGACGCACCCGATGAAACACTGACCTTTGTTATAGCACACGAGTTGGGTCATGTACACTTGGGACACGATCCAACAAAAGATGAAACTCCGCAACAGAGTAGACAGCAGGAATTGGCAGCTGATGCGTTTGCCACTGAAATATTACGACTGTTTGGCTACAGTCAGGCTAATGTGTTCCGCTTTATGCACTCAAAAGAAAAGAAGTATCGTGAACAGGAACAATGGAACGCACGACCCGATTCAACACATCCAACTTACGATCAGCGTATACGACAAGGTGGGGATATGGGTGTAAAACTGACTCGTGCAGACACTGATGAGCTTAAAGACTATGTCAGCGCAGGCGGCATGCAACAGCTACAGCACTTGATGGCATAATTGCCTAGGGGTCCCGAAATGGGTCCTGCAGCCTAAAAAATTTGCCGCGCAAAAAATTAAGGTGAAGTACTTATAGATTCATGGTGGTGATTTTGAGTCTATATGGGGTGATTTTTTAGGTTGCGCTGTTGCAGTTTTGCAACAGTTTATCAAATACAATGCCGGCCACCCCCCACCACCACCGGCCAAAAAAAAGTCCCTGACCACCGGGAGCGAATCGGATTTATGGTCAGGGACGAACTGCCAATCAACCTACCGGGAGCGAATCGGATCAGTTGACCTGCCGGAGTAGGTGCTCCGGCTCACACTCTGTACTACAACTCTTAGCGGTTGCGCATACAGGTTACTTCTGCTACAGCTTGCCACTTGCTAGGCATGCTAGCACGGATGTCTGCTACCTTAAGCACCATACGCAGGCTCAGCTCACGCATACGATCTTGATGCAGGGTAATGAAGTTGACTACCTCTTGCTTGTCTGCATCACTTAGATCGTAGTCATCAAGCATGCCGCACTCGCTGACTACCTGCTGGATGCGCAGGAGCTTCTCACGAGCAGTGTCAATAGTCAAGTCCAAGTAGTGGCAACGGCTTTCAATAGCTTCCAAGTGATCTTTCAGCTTCTTGCTCTTCACGTGATCAAACTTGATGTTGGTAATAAAGATAGCACCACCGTTGAACTCAAAACTGTTGGGCACACCCTCTTGACGGAGCAAGCGGCTGTCCGTGTTCCAATGGATGGTACGCTTCTTTGAGCTGTCCAGAGCTGCTTTGAGGATGTTCAAGCTAAGGTCATCAAGCAGTACTGAGTCACAGTCGTCAAACACTAGGATTGACTTCTTGTCTGAGTACTCGTACAGCTTCTTGTACAAGCCAATGGCGCTCATAGCACCCTTGACCACTTCGTATTTCTTGAGCTTGCCGTCCTGTGCAACGTTGGCAAACACATCGTGTTTGGCTAGTACTTTCTCCACGCCAAACGATTTGCCCACACCCGGAGGGCCTGTGACAATCATAGCACGTACATCACCCTTCTTAACAGCACGGGTCATGTCTTCCAGGATCTCAAAACGATCACGCAGGCGAGCAATGATCTCGTCATCAGTTTGTCCAGCCAGTTCTTTCTCTTTACGCTTGACCGCGGTGGTGTCCTGCTCAAGACTACGGGTCTCTGCTGTAGCTTTGGCTAGGCTTGCAAGGGTCATTACTTTAGGCATGTTCGCTCCTATGTGTTGTAAAGTATCTATTATACTGTGTTTAGACCCAGCTGTCAACCATCATGACAGGCTTTTTGAGCGCACGTTTCACAAAGTCTTCTGGCTCGTCATCTGTGCGTACAAGCAGGAAGCCCATGCTCTCTACCAGGTCCACTTCTTTGATCTCTAGGTCTACGCCTGCGGCCTCAAAGGCAGCATTCATCTTGGTCAGTGCATACTTAACACCTGCGTCAAAGGCCGCGTACTCGCCTTCTGCGGTATCTTCAAAGTCAAAGTGGTTCTCCATAACATCCACGTACTCTTGACCGTCTGCTACAATGAACTTGCCAATCTTCTTCCAGGCTCGCTGGTCTTCGCATTCAAAGTGGTCACAGCACTCGTTCATGTCAAAGCTGTTGAAGGCATCGTAGTTTACTTTGGATTTAGCCATTTGGTTCGCTCCCTTGTTGCTTAATATGTGTCTATTATATACGGTTTAGACTGCTTCGTCAACCAAAGACCCGTATTCAATTGTGGGTTCTTTGTAGCGGATCTCTCCTTCGTACTCCAGCTGGCTCTGTTCAAAGTCGCTGAGGTAGTCGTCTGCTTCTACATTATAGCCGATGATGCTGGTGATAAAGTAGTTGTCATCACGCTCAATTTGACCGCGCACTTGGGCCACGATCTCGTTGATGTCTGCACCTTTGGGGAGGCCTGTGACCTTGTACATCGAACCACCTTTGGCCTTCCAACGGAAGCTACCATCAAAGCCCTCGTGGGCGGCGTAGTTTTCGTAGTCCTGAGTAGCAATTACAAGCATCATACAGTTCGCTCCTGTTTGTTTAACTTAGCCTATAGTATAACAGGATTCAAAGACCCTGTCAACCTTTGGGTTAATCCCAGCTCTTCTTGTCCCCAAACTGCTCGTTCCACTGATAGCCTGCAAGATAGGCTTGGATCTCTTCGGGGGTCATTTGATCCTGCTCGATGCGTGGGCTAGAACCAGTAGAGCCTGCGTAGAGATGTGGAATACGGGGACGACCATAGTAGCTGTCTGCTGATCCACGATCAAAGGCACCACCATGGCGTTGATCGTAGTTCTCACGGGTTTCATATGTAATCAAGTTTCGCTCCTTGTTTCTTACTATGCACATAGTATAGCACCAAAAAGAAACCCTGTCAACCGACAGGGTATTTGGCCTGACTGGAGGGACTCGAACCCCCGACCTACAGCTTAGAAGGCTGTTGCTCTATCCAGTTGAGCTACAGTCAGATTCTGGTGGGCCCCCCGAGAGTCGAACTCGGCACCAATGGATTATGAGTCCACTGCTCTAACCAACATGAGCTAGAGGCCCGGTGTTCTATCTAGTGAGCTGTTCTATCTGTTGGTAATCGCCTTCATCATTCTCTTCGTAGACTGTGACTTCATCAGCACCGTCATTGAATGTTTTCTTGGCCAAGGCCACTGCTTCTTTCTTAGAATGCGTGGTCTCGATCAGTTCCTGATGCCCGTCGATTAGGGCCCAAACTTCGTATTGTGTCCAGCTCATTTTGTTTCAGCTTGATTGAGTAGATCGCAGATTCTTTGCGCTTCTTGTTCAGCTTCGTTACGGTCGTCTCTAGGTATAACTGCTAGGACTCGTCCTGCCAATGGTTCGCTCTTAAAGTCACGGATGACCACGCACCCGCCCATATAATCTGTTGAATAGGAAACCCCGTATCGCATCTAGTATTTAACGCTGTCAACGATACGGGGTTTGCATTTAGAACGGAGCGTCTTCCATGTCGGAAGTGTCGACTGCCTTTGCGGTAGTCTTGGCTTTGGGGGCCTTCGCAGGTGCCTTAGCCTTGGGTGCTGCCTTAGCTTTGGGCGCCTTGGCAGTCTTAGGAGCCTTGTCTTCAAGGTACTCGGCGATAGCTGCTTGAGCTGCAACATCGCTAAACTCGTCCATGCCTTTGATTGCCTGGACTGCATCATACTTGGTCATTGCAGTGTCGAGCTCTGCAAGACGAATGTCCTCGTGACCGTGCTTGGCCAGGACCTTGATGCGCATAATATCGGTAGCGAAACGAACCTTGTACTCGCCGTCGAGTTTGGAAACGCCTGCAACTGTGAAAAGTTTATCTGTAGCCATTGTGTGTGCCTCTTTCTGTGTTTAAAAAGTTTCTGCTTTCTTAAGCATTAATATTATTGTAACTTCGAGCTAGCCGTTTGTCAACCTTTTTTGGCTAGCTCGAACCATTTATTAGTCCAAACGTGAACCAGCGTAGGCTTCAAAACCGTACTTGCGAAACACGTCAGCCGCGGCTTCTGCACCCGCTTCTAGCGTGTCTACGTTTTGGACGGCCATGCCGCTAGGGTTCCAAATCTGAAACGCCTTGGTGTAGTCTTGACGCACACCAGCGGCTTTGAGCATCTTGCCCAGCTTGGTGTTGCCTTTGACCTTGTAGATGTTGACCCAAGCAAAGCCACAGGCGTACTGGTCCTTGCCGCCCAGTTTATCGTAGAAGAAACGCATTGAGGCTTCATAAGCAGCCTGCTTGGCTTCTGCTACCATTCGTTCAACTTGGCCTTGTGTGTATTGCATCATTTCGCGCTCCTTTTTGTTAACGTATGCCCATAGTATACTACCAAAAAGAAACCCTGTCAAGTCTCGGGTTATTTACGGCGTTGCGTTTTTACAACACCTGGTTTAGTGCGTGTTCGAGGGGCTTGGTCAGTGCCAAACTCCTTGTCCACATAGAATTGGATCAGAGCCCGTTGGATTTGGGTAATGAGATCTCCGTGATCTTCGTTTACCACAAACCTCACAGGGCAGTTCTTCCAACTCAGATTCTTATTGAAGTCAGCGAACCAACGACGATGATCTTTGTTGGTAGCATCAAATACAACCCAAGGCCTGCCGTATAGTTGGAGTCTGCTCACTTATTACCTGTGACCCATTGCCGGATCACAGCCTCTAAAGGTTTAAAATCGTAGCTGGCCTGTTTAGGCCGCACTCGTTCTTGTTGTCTGCGGTCGTGCTCTTGATTGAGCGTTCGATTATTCTTCTGCATTTTCTTCTTCCCATTGGGCCATGTCCTCTGAAATACACCAAAAGTCATCCAGCTCATCGCCGATCACTTCTCGCACAGTGGCAGAGGTTTCACCACTGTATTCGTAATAGTCATCAAAGAAGTCTTCTTCGTTGCCTGACCACTTACCACAGAATGCCATACCGGATTCATGGTAGTATGCTTCAATCTCAAAGCCCAAAGCACAGAGCTTCTCGTAGGCGTTAGTAGGAGGAGCCCAAGCACTGTCAAAGCTCGCCCGTAGAGTGTTAGGATCTACTCGTTCAGTTAGTCCGTCATCTCCACCAATGTCCCACTTGGTACCCCAGTTGGCTACATTCCAGTCATACCAGTCCTTGTAGCCGTAGAGTTCGATGTTGCGCTTCTGTTGAGCTTCGTGAGCGGCCCGTTTGTCTTCTCCCATAAAGCCCGCTACAGTATCAATCAAGTCCTGCGGGCAAGGAATAAACTCTTGAAGCAGACGGCCATCTGCCAGAGCCTCTTGGGCTCGTTGCACCATTGCTGAGTCTTTGTGACGCAGTGTGATAGAATTGTTACACCAATTAGGCATGTTCGCTCCTTAGTAGTATTCGTGAATTTCAACGCTAGGGTCCAACTTCATCAGTTGCTCTGCGGCCTTAGTGAGGAAGCGGAATTTGCGATTTGCTTCTGCGGCGCTGATCTCGCCATCGCAGTGCAGGTTCTCAGGGCTGAGGCAACTATCAATCTTGCCAGCAATCTTCTTGCGGTCTGCCGCACTCTGCAGGCTCAGTGCAGGGCTACCAAAGATAGCACTCCACTTGTTCTCGCGCTCTACAAACTCTTTCAGCTCTTTCATCTATCGCTCCTTTTGTTTAACTTAGCCTATAGTATAGCACCAAACTTAGGCCTTGTCAATTATACGCTTAATAACCCTATCCGCATCAGGGGTATCTGTATACTGGTCAAAGGTAGCGGCTACCATCATGTTATAGACAATGTCAGCATCGCGGCCAAAGACCTTGCGGATCACAGCAACTTCTTCGTCTGTCTCTGCGACCCACAGCAGGTCAGCAATGGCCACTTGGGTAGGGTTTTGAAGCTTCAGTTCCATTATACTGCCTCCAGCATGTTAGCAGGCACCTTCCAAAGGCCCTGTGGAGTTGAGACTGTGACATACTTGACAGCGATCTTGTTCACAGTGCCCTGCATGGTCACGCCACGCTTAGAGCTATGAAACTTGACGGCTTGACCAACTCGCAGGCTACGCTTGACCTGCTTCTGCAGACTGGCACGGGCGAACTTGATAGCATCGATCATGCTGGCCAGTTCCATGTCAGTCCAGGAGTTGAACATGATTGCTGAGTTGACTTGCTTGATATCCATTTGCGCTCCTTTGTTTCAGTATCTATATTGTATGCTCAAAGTGCGGAGAAGTCAATCTCCTGCTGTTGTAAAGCCGCCACAACCTGCAGTTCAGCATTGATGCTGGCCAGGCTGTAGGGGTCTGCTAGGTCACAGTAGCGTTCCCACTCGTACTCAAACTGCTCTATGTCTTCTCGGGTCATGTCTTCTGGGTAGTTCATCGTTGCTCCTTACTATTCCATTAGTATACTACCTTTTGGTAACCCTGTCAACCGTAGGGATATAGGGGCAGGCCCAGGTTGCAGGGTACAGGTCCTATGGAGAGTACCCAGGCGGTAGGGCCTGCGAAACTTACGAATTGATGGTATTGTGCGGACTGTATAGGTCCTGGATCAGACGTTCTTGTGCATCTGCATCCCACTCGTCAAAGGGCTTACACCCTTGATCAGCAATCCAGGACAGTACGATCTCGAGAGGGCATTCAAGCTCCCGAGCAATGGCCTTGGCACTGAGCCCGTCAATGTACAACGACTCAATATCATAGGCCAAGTCTTTAAGTTTACTCATCGTAGGCCTCCTCGCCCATTTCAGTTACCTTTTCCTCAAGCACCATTAGATCAACGATCCTAGCTGTTTGGTCTTCGTTGCTCACACCCTGGAACGCAGTCCTAAAGCTCTGGAACTCGCCCAGGAAGTCATATACATCCTCACGAGCCCAATCCTCGGGCACTTCAAGCTCCTGAACCAGTAGCGTTTCTACTCGTACTGTTTTCATGCTGCCTCCTTGAGGGCTTCTTGCTCAATAGCGTCCTTCAGCAGGGCATAGGGACCGTCATACTTGCTGACATACCAGTTGCCGTCCTTACGCAGGATGTATTCGTATTCCTCGTACTGGTGGTTGGCCACGTAGTCAGCGAAGTCCTTGAACTTCTTTGCACCCGTGCCAGTCTCACCGCGGTCACGTCCGTAGAACGTGCAGTAGCCTGCTTCCTTAGCCGCGTCGTAGGCAACTTTGGAGCCTTCGTCGAAGTGTGGGCTGAAGGGATGCTGATTGCCAATTACACTACCCAGCGAGCTAAGGTCGCCTAGGTCAATAAGGTCACGCAGTTTGAACGGGTCCTGGTAGTGCTCAAACAAGATTTGGCCGTTGTGCTCCAAGTAGCCGTCCCAGTGGCAGTAGACCTGCTGGACAGTACCGTCTGCAAACTCCAATGCAATAGTAGATCGTGTAGCCATTTCATTCGCTCCTGTGTGTTGTTTAAGTCTTAATTATAGCGCCTTTTGGGCTAGTTGTCAAGTCCCTACAGACAAAGACCCTGTAGGAGTTAGGGTTATAAACACCTTCTCTGGGCGCCGTGCTTGGTGTGAACGCAGGGCTACCCTACCGTCATACTCTAGTGAGTAGCAGAACTCGCCACCGTTGGTCATGCCCAGGAAGCGGCACTTCTTAATAGCATAGATCCAGCTAGGCTGCTTAGGGTCACGCTCTAGGATCTGGACCAGGGCGTCCTTTTTGAGCGTGGTAACTGTTTTGAGTTGCTCTGCTGTAATCATTCTGCATCCTCCAGCTCTTCCTTGTTCTCGTAAGTGTCAATGCAGTCGTCAACCCTGTCACCCTGGTAAAAGGTCCAGTCGCCTACAGTCTGCACCATTTCTTTGTCAATGTATTCAAAGCCACCATAGTATTCCAAGCTACGCTGGTTGTTGCTGGCAATTACGCGGTCCTGTGTGTTAATGTACAGGCGCCCAACACGCATATCCAAACCCACATCATTGCCTGAGACTTGTTCAAAGCACTCGCGCACATTACGCTCTACAACCTCGTTAATGGCATCCAGCATATCCAGAGGGCTGTCAAATTGTGTGTCTGTAAAGTATCCCATCAGTTCGCTCCTTTTGTTTAACTTAGCCTATAGTATACTACATTTGGGCAGGGCTGTCAACCCCACGCTTTGTATAACCCTGCTAGTCCTATGGCTATTGCTACAAGGTTGACAATCAGCTGTGGGGTGTTGCGCACTCGCAAGGTCCACGCCAAGTAGCAGGCTCCTCCAAGTACTCCGCAGACAATGTTCCAAGGGTGTAGGTGCGGTGCAAAGCTCATTAGCACGTACATGGTGAGCAGGCAGGCAGTGCCCGCCCACTGTAGTGCATTATTCAACGCCACTAGTAAATTCCTCTACGTCACAGCGCAAGTCATCAATAATTGCCTCTAGCGCATTGTGCGTCTCATAGCACACGTCTGTCGCACCCAACGCTGCCTGTATGCAAGCATCTGCATCCATCAACAGCGCAATTGCCTCACGCAGTTTGTCTGCCTTTTGTTTGTTAGTTGCCAGTTCCATTAAAACGCTCCTTCAAAAATTTCTTGTGTCTCGTAAGCATACAAATCGCCTGTAGCCTTTTCGCGCACAGTAATAAAGTCCTGTGCATAAAAGCGTTCTTGCTCAGTAGCACTACCCATAATAAAGTAGCAGTTCACATCCACAAACTCAATCTCGTCTGTGCTAAACTGTTTAATAATATAGTCCCCGTCATCGCTTGCCGCCAACCAGTAGCCCTCAGTGCCTACGCTGTCAAGCACATTCTGCCTCCAACGTGCTTTGTCCTCTGCTGTTTCCATCTCATCGCTAATGTCTAGCAAGTTGCACAGCTTTACAAAATTACGCTTTTCCATGTTCGCTCCTAACTACTAAAAACACAGTATAGCACAGCAAGCCCAAAATGTCAACCTGCTGTGCTATATCCCTACAGCACAGTCAACTATTATGCTTCCATGCTAGCAAGCTCGTCCTCTTGCATTCCCTGCTCTGTAAAGCTCACAGCAAAGCCTACAGCCTCGCTAATAGCAGTCTCAAAGCCACTGTCTGTGTAAATGTCCCACGTGCTGTCGTGTGCAACATTTACCATTGTATACACTTCCCCGTCATAAATGTTATTAATAATAGTAATGCCGCTAACGTTAATTTTACGTCCCGCCTCACAGCCCCACAAGCCGTCGCCTGCAGTCTCTACAGTAAAGTCACAAGCAAAGTCTGTAATAATGCTGTCTGTGTCTCGCTCAAAACGTGTCAGTGTAAGTTTTTGCATTTAAACGCTCCTTTGTTTAAGTGTTTGTATTATAGCGCACCTAGCCCAATTTGTCAACTAGTGCGCTAAAGACCCTTTAACGTGCAGGGTCAAATTTGTACGCCTCTGCGTCTAAGTATTCAAATATAATTTGCTTTTTATATTTGTTAATAATCTGCTCTTGTACAGTTTCGCAAGCTACTAGCAATTCAGTATTGCTGTCATCCTCATATAATACATAATGCAAAACTTCTAGCATAGTTTTGCCTGTGCGTACACTTTCTGCAAATACAATAGCCTCGCATTGTTTAACGTCTGTATTACGTACAAAGACACTATTGTCTGCTTGTTTAATTGCTTCAAACATATTCGCTCCTACTTAAAAAACAATTATAACACAGCAAGCCCAAATTGTCAACTTGCTGTGCAAAGACCTTACAGTTTAGTCAACAAATACAATGTTGTCTGTACGCAACACCTTTTTAGCGTTTGCAATAGTTTGCGCTACATCTTTTTGTAGTGTTTCGTATGCTAAATCTCCGCTTACGTAATTACATTGTTTTTGTGTAGGAAACTTTAATTCTCCGTTTTTATTACGTTCGTATACATTAAATGCGATTAATACTTTATAAGTATCTTTGTTTTTTACGTAGACGAGTTTTGCTTTTGCTACTTGTGCAAAAATTGCTTTTTTTGTTGCTGTTTGCATTTTACGCTCCTATTTCCTTACTATGCACATAGTATAGCATAGAGAGCGGGTGCTGTCAAATTTGGACCCGAAAGACCCTACGGGCTATAGGGCCTTTCTTGATCAGTCCAGGAGCGTCATGTAAGCACTGGGATTCTTACGGCTGAACCAGTCCAGCGCCTTACGGAGCCCAGTGTAGTCGCCCATCATCTCACAGCCCTTGAGATAATCGTAGACAGCCACTTCCTCGGGGGTCAGGGTCGCACTCTCTCCCGAGAACGGATTCTGCACCTCTACTGGCTCAGTGTCATAGACAGCAATGCCGGGGAACAGTTCAAAAATCGTCTTCATACAGTCTCCTTAGTCATCTTAGCCAACACTTCCTTCTCTTGCTTCTGGGCGGCACGAACCATGTCATCGATGTAGGCCTTTTGCAGACGCTTGGGCAGTTGGGGCAGCATCGACACAACCAAGCTCTGCAGGTAACCTGCTTCAAACGCATGGCCGTCATAGTTCTTGCGAGCAGCCTCTGAAAACGAACGGAGTACCACTTGCATGGTGTCCTGATTTTCTGTAGTCCACATTCCCATCTTTCGCTCCTTTTGTTTAACTTAGCCTATAGTATAGCACCAAAAAGAAACCCTGTCAACCATCGGGTCTTTACATGCTCCAGTAGGATTCAGAGCTGGGTGAGCAATAGTTGGGCGTATCAAACCGCTCCCAGTACTTGCCCCCACCCATCATGTTGGTGCGCTCTACCATGGTCTTGTGGATCTCGTAACGGAAACCCGCACTCGACCGCCAGGTATGCTTGACCGTGTGCTCTAGCATACTGAGGTTGTCAGTATCGTAGTCCTTGTAGAGAACTTCACGCTCTCCGCTCTTGGTCCGCTTGTCTGCTTTATAAACGATAACGGTATACATGTTCGCTCCTTTGTATCTAGTCTTAATTATAAGCTCAAACGCTCTTGATGTCGATCACACGGCGCACGAAGCCCGAAGTGTCCTTCTTAGCACGGCCTTTGGCTTTGAGCCCAGCGATGCAACCCTTAGGGTCCAAAAAGCGCAGGTCCGTGTCGTCTGCATTAATAACAGGCAAGCCCATGTAAGTTTCGGGCAGTTTGTCAAACACCATAGCGATGTTCATGCCTGCTTGGATAGCCTTGGCCACATCAGCTTCGTTGCCGTCTGCGGCACTGAACGTCAAGTGGTAGTTCTTGTAGGCACTTACCTTACGGCCCAGGACCTTGGTGTAGTCGTAGAACTGAACGTTATCGAACATCTCAAACACGTTCTTGTCGCTACCCTTGAGGGTGTACTTCTCCCAAGCCAAATCGCTAGTGCCGTTCAAGCGGAACACGGGGGTCAATCCCAAACGACGAGCCTGCTTGATGCCCAGGTTGATGTCCTGCTCCAAGTACTCCATAAAGGTATCGCGATCCTCAAAGAACATCTTGGTCTTGCGGATACGTGCCTGCTGGATCATGTTGGTGTTTTCACCCTTCTTGAACATGCCACCACGTCCTGCGGTGTTAAGGCATGCTGCCGTGCAACCAGCTGTCCGCTTGGGGCAAGTCTCTCGACCGCTGAGTGTAGCAGGAGCAAGGTGCAGGATAAAGCTCAAATAGCCCAGTTTGGCACCCTTTTGGATCTTGGGATTTGCTGTGGAAAGTAACTTCAAGTTTCGCTCCTTGTTTGTTTACTGTAGCCTTAATTATAGCAGGTCTTTGAAGAGCTGTCAATAACCCTTCAAAGATACTGGTCATTCAGTTCGGGTTGCAAGAGCTTGACCAGCTCACGCTCGTAGGCATAGGCTTCTGCACGGCCCCGGATAACGCAGATGACCTCGTGTTCCCAGTCAGTCCAGTTACCCTTCTTGATGTAGCGATAAAGCTCCCAATCCCTGTCCTCGTTACGAGCGCGGCTAATATGCTTACGCCAACGCTCTTTTACTGCCTTGTTAACTGTGACAGTGCCCTTGCGGGTCAAGCCGATATAGGCCTGCCCGTTGTGGCTAGCGGCATATATGATAAAATTTGAGTCTTTGCGAGCAGTTCTTTTCGTCATGTCATAATTATAACAGGTTTTGGGCTCCCAGTCAATGACCCTACAAGCGTCATGGGAGTTGACAGAGTGGGTCCAAAATGCTATAATTTGGGCATAGGTTCGAAGCACTATAGCGCGGGGTGGACGGCGAGGGTGCCTCCGGGGTTCTTGGTTAGTTGGCGCCTACTGACCCTTTTGGTGTGGCTTTTGGGCAACGGTCTCCCGCAGAGTTATCCACAGCTTATACACAGGTGTTGCTCTAACGCAACACAAAGAAAAATCCTGGTTGACACTAGGGTTTTTGGGCTGGCGTCCCCGGCCCCGAATTCTTCTGCCACTTCCGGTCCGAATCCTCGCGACTTACCTTTTCTATATGCTGAAGGAATTCTCTTGATAATCCTGGATCACGAGCCATTAGAGCCGCTAGATAACTGGCAAGGAAACCTGATTGATATATCCAGTATTCACGATCTAGATTAGCCTGTTGTCTACGATAGGGATTAGTGCTACCTATAAGATCTAGTATATGTCTAGCGCGATCACGATGATTCATAAGGCTCGCTCCCTTCTCTTTATTTACTGTCTTAAGAGCAGAGCCCAGAGTCCCTAGCCCCTCACTAGTGTAGAGGGCGTGTAAATTTACTTTGGTATTCACTGTAAATTTACTTTGGTATTCTAGATCTAAGTGCAATAGAGTGTGAGTAAAGTGTGATCTAGATCTGGCCACCATGCGTATAGACGCAACGAGTGCGGCCACCAGAGAGGAAAAGTGCTGAAAAGTGTGAAAAAGTGCAGAATTGTGTGGCCATAGTGCTCTAGAATGCCGCTAGAGTGGTAGGCCAGGGTGGAGTATGGTGATGTAAAATTCTCTACCGTGGGGTGCAGATTGGCATAGTGAAAATGAATACTCAACCAAACCAAACGCCCCACCACCGCGCAGCGGGGCCTACACTCGACACAGCCAAAACACAGTAAATACTGTAACCCCTACAGCGGGGCCTATACTATTGGGACTCTATACCGTGCTCTACCCTTGCCTACGCAGCCATTTACCTCTAGCAGAACAGGACCCCTTGTCACTACTAGTGCAACGACTAGGAGGTTGGATGGCGCCGTCAATTATTTGGGTAGACTATTGGGTGCCAGAAGATCGTGCCTACTTGCTGTATACGCTAGATCCCCTTCTAGAACCCCTGCCCAGATTGGACTACATAGATCACCGTGATCGCTCAACGGGCTTGCAGCGGGGCCACACGCTATAGTATAGTA
>Ga0222712_10004259_pt1 | contig 15082 bp, 8 predicted proteins | sample C33_657DmetaG_FD_165043 | JGI IMG/M metagenome (GOLD analysis project Ga0222712, IMG submission 165043) | Estuarine water microbial communities from San Francisco Bay, California, United States - C33_657D | ecosystem: Environmental > Aquatic > Marine > Unclassified | place: USA: California... | reverse complement strand
TCGATGGGGGTGTTCGGTTGAGTCACCATTCGTCGATCGTCCCCCTCTCCCGTGTTCGCGAATCGCGATCGTCGACGACGACGTCAGGGAGGTCGGTCGGTCGGTCACTCTCTCGGTCGGTCGGTCACTCTCTCGGTCGGTCGCCCCTTTCCTCGAGTCCCAGAGCGTCGAATCGCGACTCGACGAACGCGGTCGCTCGACGAACGCGCGCGCACGGCGCGGCAACGCGCGACGCGACATCGCGCACGCGATGGACTCCCTCTGGCGCGCGTTCGCGTTGGATGACGAACGCGACGTCGCGACCGGGCGAGGACGAGGGCGAGGGGAGAGCGCGCGCGCGTCCACGCACGCGTTCTTCGCGCCATCGCGAGCGATGCGAACGACGCGCGCGCGAACGCGGGACGACGACGACGACGACGACGACGACGACGACGACGACGACGACGACGACGACGACGACGACGCGAGATGGAGACGAATGGAACGCGCGCTGGAGGATGACGCGCGATCGGATCGCGCGCGCGCGATCGCGCGGGAGTTAGCGAAAAGCAAAGCGAATGGGACGCGAGCGAGCGCGGGGATGGAGGCGTTGAGACGAGCGTTCGCGAGCGAGGGCGAGGCGCGAGCGCTCGAGGCGAAAAGCGCGGGGGAAGAGATCATCGCCGCGTGCGCGTCGCAGCTCGAGCACGGGGATTGGCCGTGCGAGGCGTATTTGGATGCCTACGTCCTCGCGCACGGGTGCGTGGCGGTGTTTTCGCGCGTCGACGGCGGAGGCGGAGGCGAGACGGCGGAGGCGGACAAAGGATGCGAAAGGGATGATCCCACGGCCCCGGCGGCGATTCGTGCGGGGGTGAAATGGAGCGCGGTTGAGAGACTTGGGCGAGTCGCGCTCGATCTGCTCGCTTGTTCGGTGCTTTTGCGACCGGAGAAGGTGCCGGCGTGGTGCGGAGACGCGCTGAGACTCGTCGAGCGACGGTGCGCCGCCGAGCTCGGGTTGGACGCGAGCGCGCTACCGGAAATGGAATCAGACAATCGAATTCCAACCACGCTCGCTAGGAATGGGTTGCAATACGGTGATCTCGCGAGTTCGCGGCGGATTTCAACGGAGCTCGCCGACGAGTTGTCGCCGACGGAGTTTTACACAAAATTTGTCGCCACGGAAACACCGGTGATCATTCGCGGCTATCTCGAGCGAGAACGATGGGGAGCGCTCGAGGCGTTTAAAACAATTGACATTTTTTCGTCTGGCACGATCGGCGATACCATTGTACCGGTGGAGTTTGGCACGGCCTTTGATTCGCGGCGCGGCGCCGGCGTAACAACTTTGAGCTCGTTCGCTCGAATATTTTTAGCATTCAGCAATCGTGCGCACGACGGGCTGCCGAGCAGCGATCACGTGGCATACGTATCGCAACATCAGATATTTCATCAAGTACCTGAGCTGTGCGAGCTGTTCACCATTCCGTCGTACACCTTAGGGCGGCTCTCGATTGAAAAGTCTGCGATCAATATTTGGATTGGCACGAGCGGGACGCGAACGAGCTTACACCGTGACCCTTATTTAAACCTGTTGTGTCAGGTCGCCGGATTCAAATACGTTCGCGTCTACAATCAAGCGCAGACGCGCTTCCTTGAACCCGATGTCTTGCGCGATGGAAACGCGAACACGTTTACGCGGTCGCCGTTGGATCCCGAACTTACCGGTTCGATTTCATCCGACGCCGTCTTCGTCGAACACATTCTCGCCCCGGGCGAAGTGCTGTTCATCCCGAAAAATCATTGGCACTACGTGCGATCGCTCACGTCGTCTGTATCGATCAACTTCTGGTTTTAACACGCCCCGCCCAAAGTCTTGTCACTCGTGAAACATTTTGACTCAACGATAGTCCTCGCTCCCACATTCTCGCGCGCGTTCCATGTCCGCCCCGATCGCCGCTCCCGCGCAACACGAGCTCGGGTGCCCAAAGTGTCGATGGTCCCTCAAAGGCTGCCAAAAGTGTCGCGAGAGCCCGTACACGGGGTCGAGCGCGCGTCCACCTTTGAACGAACGACCGGGCGCGCGACCGCGCGGTCGCCGCGCGCACCTCTCCGAGAACGGTGACGTTTCGAAACCAGCGAAGAAGTCGAAAGTGAAGGCAGCGAAAAGCCGCGTGATCGCGAGCGATTCTTCTAGCGATGACGAATACGAGGCGGTGGACGAGAAGGCGGCGGCGGCGGCGAGTCAACCGCGTCCCGTCGAGCGCGCATCGGTTATAGCGATCGCCAAGGGAAAGCCAAAGGACGAGGAGTTAAAGCAAGAGGTACAAGAAGAGATGATTACGGTTTTAGTTCGATGCGGCGAGCGTTTAGGGGCGGTGATGGGTAGGAAAGGGGAAACAGTGCAGGCGTTGCGTTGGAAGTCAGGAGCGTCGATCGAGCGGCATCCGACGGAGGAGGATGCAATCGTCGTGAGCGGATCGAAATCGAAAGTTATTAAAGCGAAGGCTTTGATTTCAGAAGTAATAGCGCAAGCGGAGGCGAAGGCGAAGGCGAAGGCGGAGTCCGGTCCGAAGTCGCTAACGCTACCTCAGCGAAAGTCGCTCGACGTCATGAGCATCGTCAAGGAGATTCGTAGAGATAGCAACACAGCGGCGGAGCGTCAAGTGGAAGAGGAAAACAAATTGAGTGACGCGGCAAAATCCGCACTGCAGGATTTCACGCTAAAGCTTCAGGATCTCACGCGAAGTCGAAGCGTGATGTTTCAGTTTACGCAAGACGCGTTGGACATATCAAAATACGAGGGTATTCCTGAGGCGTGCGTTCGGGCGATAAAAGATCGAATCGAAGCCGTTTGGACCTCCGCACCTGATCGCTTGACGTTGTTTTACCTCTTGGATTCTGTAGCGCAGGCGAGCCGAGTGGAGTCTCGGGGAGGTTCACACGCGCTGCACGCCACGTTCGCGCGTTCGCTCAGTCGTCACATTCGCGAATTGATCAAGGCAATGATCGCCGTCGTCAAGGTGGATGAGACGCAGATGAAAAACATCGAAGTTCCGGAGGGTGCTTCGTTGGCTGAAGCGCACGCGCGACATCGCCGCAAGGCGGTGCAAAAGGTTTTAGCGATTTGGGAAGGGCGGGAGGTGCTAAGTAAAGCACAAATTTCCGCGGCGAAGAACGCCATCAGCGAATATAGACACGAGAACTTGATAAGGCATGCGCGCGAGTTCGACAAAAAGCTCGAGCGACAGGCAGAACCAAAGGTTAAAGTTCAAGCAGACGGATTGCACGCAGACGAGTTTGATGACCTCGCCGCGATGCTTGGGAACCAGTACGGGAGCGCGCAAGGCATCGTCTCTTCGCGAGACGTTCTCGCTAGTTTGCGCGCGCCGATGACGGAGCAAGCGTCAGCACCGACGAGCCCAGCGAGCCCGCCGATATCCACGGAGAACATGGATTGGTCCGCGCCAATGAGTCCGTCGGCGTGTACCGACGACGAAGACGAAGTCGCCGAATATTCGCCGTCGCCCGCGATGGAAGTCCCACCGCCGCCGCCTCGCGCTCCAGCACCAGTTCAAACGCCGCGTTTCGGAACATCTCACGCGCTTCCGCCGCAGGATGATTCGAACTGGCGTCGGTCGAAATGGCAGGTTGTGCCGCCGCCGCCGCAGGTTGTGCTGCCTCCGTCGCGCCGGCCGGGAGCGCCGTCGTCGTCGACAAGGCCTCAGACGCATCAGATCGACGGCGAATGGTCGCCGTGAGGGCACGACCCTTGTAAAGCGAAACGAATTAGTACTATAGACAGTAGTAGCGCACAAGCAACTCATACAAGGTCATGATTACATCGCTTTAAAGCGCGGCGAAGGATAAATCGTCACCGCCCGTCTCCGTTCAAAGCGTTTGAACAGTCCCGCCCATTCGGCTCCGTCCGCGTCTTCGCTTCCCAATCGTTCTCCACCAAAGACGTCTCATCCACGAACGCATGACTCTCCCGACTGTGCGTCTTCACGTGCACGAACACCATCCGCGTCATCGCCCTCGGCGCCGTCGTCGTCGTCCCCAAATCCAACGCCCGCAACGCCGTCAACACGTCGTTACTCCCGTGCGCGCGCTCGCCTCCGAGCGCGCGCGCGTGCGCCGCGCGCATTCCATTTCTCCCTTGATCGCCCCGTCGTTCGCCTCGCGCGAGCGGCGGCGTCGACGGCGAACACTCATCATCATCATCATCATCATCATCCGTCTCCGTCTCCGTCCTCGCCTCCGTCGTCGTCGTCGTCGTCGTCGTCGTCGTCGGTTCGTCGTCCGTCGCGCTCGCGTCGTCCGTCGCGCTCGCGTCGCCTCGGACGACGCGCGCGCGTTTACGCGCGATCGCTCGCGTCATCCTCTACCCCCGTCCGTCGTCCCTCCGTCGTCCTCTGTCGTCCAAAGTCGAACGCGAAGCGTCGCGCGCGGTCGTCGGAGGACGAGAACGCGAAGCGTCGCGTCGACGTCCGTGTCTGTCTCCACAGCGAGGGTCGTCGACTGGTCATGATTCAGAAAGCGACCGACCGAATGACCGAATGGCCGAATGACCGACCGAATGACCGACCGACCGAATGACCGACCGACTGACCGACCGACCGAATGACCGACCGACCGAATGACCGACCGACCGAGGGCGAGGTGCCTGGTTGGTCGGTTGGTCGATAAGCGGCGCGGCGGCGGCGCGCGAGCGCGAACGCGAGCTAGGACGCGAGGGCGTGAACGACGCGCGCGCGCGCGATGGAACGCGCGACGTCGTCGTCGTCGCCGCCGCGCGCGCGCGCGCGCGCGACAGCGACGTCGAACGCCGCGGCGAGGGCGGCGGAGGACGCGCGAGAGCGAAGCGCGACGGCGACGGCGAAACGCGGAAGGCGCGGAAGGGCGTCGAGCCATTCGATCGCGCTCGAGCGATCGCGCTCGAGCATGGAGGTGAGAACGACGATGGTGATGTCGGCGAGGATGTCGGCATCGAGACCACTGGCGAACATGGAGGGGATTTTCGAAGCGGGGACGAGGCGGAGGATTTCGAGGCGGTGGGCGGCTGGCGTCGACGGATCGGCGGCGGCGAGTTTCATCGCGCGACGGTAGATCTTTTCGAACTCGGCACCAGTTCGCGGTGCGCTCAGTGGTTTACGCGTTGCGATTTCCATCGCCGCCTTGACCACGTCCGTCGATGCGGAAGACGGAGGCTCGGATGGCGACGCGACGACCGTCGTCGCGGAATCCGTCGAGCGCACGCGTCGAATCGTCACCTCCTCCTCCTCCTCGCTCTCGCTCCGTGATTGCGCCTTCTCTCGCGATACTCTTGCGTTTACGTTTGTCGTCAACGCCGACGCCTCACCGTCGTCCTCAACGCTCACTCGATGCCTAGTCTGCGTCGGTCTAATCTTAGCCTCGAGCTCGAACGCGCGTTGACTCTTCGCGCGCTCCTCCTTCAGAAACACATTCCTCGGCTCCAAGCGCAGCGCGCGCTCGAAATCCATCACGCTCGCTAAGTATTCCCCGAGCTCACGATTCGCCACCCCCCGTCGGTGGTATATCTTCGATCCATACATCCCATCCAGCGCTAAGCACGCGTCGCAATCCTCCACGCACCCGGCGTAATCCTTCATCTTCAATCGACACATCGCGCGATTCGCATGCGTCGCCGCGCTCGGCTCGATCTCTACGCTCTCCGTGTACGCGTCGTGCGCCGCATTGAAGCGCATCGCGCGGAACTCCGTGTTGCCTCGCTCTCTCGCGCGCGCCGCGTCGTCGGCGTTCGCTCGCCCCTCCGCCTTCGCGCGCGATTCTCTTTTCAGCGCGTCGTCCCGCTGTCGAGCGACGGGGAACCATTTCGCGAGGTCTTCCATCGCGCGCGAGCTCGCGCGCGCGTCGCGAGGGAAATCATTGACGCGCGTCATTGTGACGACTCGCGCTCGCGCGTCGCTCGCGCCTCGCCGACCCCGCGCGCGCGCGTCGTCGAGCGTCAGTTCGCATCGCGAGGACGCGCGCGAGGACGCGCGCGATGAACGCGATGACGACACGGACGACGACGGGAAATGCGAGCCGTGGGATCGCATCGCGCGCGCGTGCGGGACGAACGCGATGCGCGCGCGCGACGTTCGAGCGCGCGCGGCGGACGACGCGCGCGATGGACGAACGCGACAGGGGCGACGGCGAGTACTCGAAGCCGAAGCAAGTGGAGGACGCGCTGATGGAAAGCGAGGCGTTTAGCGCGGCGCTCAAAGCGGGGTTCGCGGTGTTTCTCGCGGCGGGGGCGTTTTTCGTGTTCGGGACGCTCGCGGAGCCGGTGTTGGAGGTGATGATCAAGACGTTTCCTGGGGCGAAGTAGAAGGCTATTACGGTATTAGTAGTGCGAGATTGTTGAATATTATGGAATTTATTACACTTTGACGTCGGGAGACGCGCGGTGCGACGAAGCGTGGAGGTGAAGGCACGCGCGGTTACCCGAGGCGAGCTCGAAGCTCGCGACTGGCGGCGACGCGACCAAAAACTTTCAATACTTCGTCGATGAGACACACCGGCGCGGCACAAATTAAAACTAACATCCACTCGTTGAAGTCCAGCGGTACGATTGAGAAAATGTTGGCCAAATACGGCACGTACATTATCAAGAAGTGCAAACCAAAGGAAACCGACATCGCGACCAACAAGTATGGATTCGCCCACGGGTACGTCGTCATCAAAGACCCGTCTTCGGAGAGCGCATTGAGCGCGTTGAACATTTCAATCGCGACGAGAACGGTGAGAGAGAGCGTCGACGCTTTCACTTTACCCGCTTCGAAGTAATCGCACGCGTTCTTGCCCGTAAAGTCGTATTTGACGCCGCCCGCGGTGAACGAACCGCCGCGGAATCCTTTCCAGTTCGCACACTCGCCCCAATGCGTGAGCTGATTGAATGTCACAGTCGAGTGTCCGTCTTTGCTCAAATCGATGCCCATGAAGCTTGTTTGCGTGTACCAAATCGCGAACGCGCCCACGGTGGCGATGCCAACGTACATACCTATGATGGCGTATCTGAAAACCACCCATGTGGACAACAAATCCTCATCCTTCTTGCGAGGCGGCTTCGTCATGATGTCTTTGTCCGGGGGATTAAAGCCGAGCGCGGTGGCGGGAGGGCCGTCGGTGACCAGATTAACCCAAAGAAGCTGCACCGGGACCATGCCCTCCGGCATGCCGAGCGCAGCGGTGAGAAAAATGCTCACCACTTCGCCAACGTTGGATGAAATCATGTAGCGAATAAAAGCCTTCATGTTGTTGTAAATGCTTCGACCTTCGGACACGGCCTCGACGATGGTGCTAAAGTTATCGTCAGCGAGAACCATATCCGCCGCCTCTTTTGCGACTTCCGTGCCCGAGATGCCCATCGCGATACCAATGTCGGCCAATTTCAGCGCCGGAGCGTCATTGACGCCATCGCCCGTCATCGCGACGACGTCACCGCTTTCGCGAAGTAGACGAACAATGTCTTGCTTGTGCTTCGGCTCGGCGCGAGAAAACACGCGACCTCCTTGACCAAGAAGCGCTTTGAGTTGCTCACTCTTTGGCATGGCGACGAATTCGCGACCGGTAAAAGACTTACCCTTGACGTCGGCGGCGGACGAGAAGACACCGATTTCACTGCAAATGGCCTCTGCTGTGAGTTGATTGTCACCAGTGATGACGATGACGCGGATGCCCGCAGTGTGGCAATCTTCGATCGCACGGCGCACTTCAGGACGCGGCGGATCGCGAAGACCAGCCATGCCAATGAACGTCAAATCAGATTCGATCTCGACGTACGTCGTCGGATCCTGGAGTAATTTGTGCGCCTTATGTTTTTCTGAACCATCGTACGTGGCAAAGTCTCCCAACTTGGCACCGCTCTTAGTAGCGAATCCGATCGTGCGGAGCGCATTACGCGCCATGGCGGCTTGCTCCATGAGAATCTTCTTGCGCATCGCCGCCGTGAGCTCGATGACGGAGCCGTCAGGAAGTTGAATATCCACGCACCGTTCGAGGATGAATTCAGGCGCACCCTTAACTAAAAGATGGTTGCCACCCTTGTTGCCCGCGCCAGCGGTCTCACCGACGATGACGCTCATAGACTTTCGAGTGCGTTCGAACTCTAAAGTGCCCTTCACGACGTGCGCAGAAGCGATGGTGTTGCATACAATTTGAGCATGCACCTCGGGATACGCCGCGCGCTTGGCTTCAACACCCTTCATATCTGCCAACCCAATCTTTTCGGCTAAAACCTTGAGCGCGGCCTCGGTGGGTTCACCTACAGCTCGGTACATTCCTTTCTTGAACTCGATATCTGCGCCGCTGCACAACGCGCACACCTTGCTCATCGCCTTCAAATTGGCGTCGAGCGCGTTGGGAGCACCGACGACGCCGCCGTCTGTCGGGTTGTACGTCGTCCCCTCCACTTCGTACGAAACCAACTTCGCGGGCGCGGAGGCGGTAATGATTTTTACTGCAGACATTTGATTCGTCGTGAGCGTTCCGGTCTTATCGCTGCAGATCACGCTCGTGCATCCGAGCGTCTCAACGCTCGGCAGCTTACGAACGATGGCGTTCTTCTTTGCCATCTTTCGCGTACCTAGCGCCAAGCACGTCGTGATGACCGCGGGCAAACCTTCGGGAATGGCGGCGACGGCAAGGGCGACGGCAATCTTAAAGTAGTACGTACACTTGCCCAGATCGAAGGACACTTTTGGTATCATCGAGTCCTTTGTGAACTCAAGCGTTAAAAAGTGCTTGTAATTGATGAGCCAAACGACGAGGCACACGATTCCAATCAGCATCGTCAAACGTTCACCGAATCGATCAAGCTTTTGCTTCAGAGGCGTATCCTCTTCTTCCTCGCTAGCGGCTTGTATTTGAGACTGAATCTTACCGATTTCCGTGGACATTCCGGTGGAGTTCACCACGCACACGCAGCTCCCGCTCGACACCGCGGTGCCGCTAAACAACATATTCGTCTTCCCTTGCAGTTCAATGTCCGCATCCTTCACCGCATCGACGCGTTTATCCACCGCCACGGATTCCCCAGTCAGTGATGCTTGCTCCACGCGCACCACCGCCGTCTTCAACTCCATAACTCGGCAATCCGCCGGCACGCGGTCGCCCGTTTTCAACTCCACGACGTCCCCCGGCACGAGCTCCTTCGCCGACATCGATCCATCCCACGTTCCATCTCTCAAGCACTTTGCATGTTCACTCTGCATCTCCTTCAATGCCTCCAGCGCGCTCTCCGCGTTCGTCTCTTGCCACACCCCCACGATCGCGTTTAATATTAAAATCAACACAATCACCAGCGGTTCCACGTACGCCGTGATCGCGTGCCCATCTTCCGACTCATTCGACTCCGCGTACGCCAGCGCGAACGACACCGCGGCGGCGACGAGCAATATTTTCACCAACGCATCGTCGAATTGTTCCAGCACCAGCGCCCACATCGCTTTCCCTTTGGTTTTCGCCAACTCATTCGCCCCGTACGTCGACGCGCGATCGCGCGCGTCGTCCATTCGCAAGCCCACTTTGATGTCCACGGCGTGATATTTCGCGCACTCCTCGGGCGTGCGCGCCCACGCGGGAAACGTTTTCGTCGTCATCGACGTCATCGACGACGACGTCGACGTCGACGCGCGCGCGCGCTTTAACGCCGCAATCTCTCCGCGCGATTCGCCCAGTCGTGGAATGTTCCTCGACCGTCCATGGTCCGTTTTGAGAATGTCCCACGTGTGACGGTTCGCGTTCCATCGATCGCGTCTTTCCGACGGTTCGTGTGACGAACGCGCGAAGCGCGAGACTTTCGCGCGCTTTCGCGGACGCGATCGATGGGACGCGATACGCGCGCGATGACGGAGGCAAACGCGAAAGCGAAAAGAAATCGCGCGCGCGCGAATGGCGCGATGAAGGCGCTCGCGGCGGTTGTGGTGGCGCTCGCGTTCGCGCGCGCGCGCGCGGAGACGGCGCGAAGCGATTACGCGGCGTTGGCGCAGACGTGCGAGGCGCTTGGGGACGAGACGTGCATGGAGGCGCTGGGGAATATGGAGGATCCGTGCGCGACGAGGGCGATCGCGGCGTCGTGCGCGTGCGATGGCGATGGGTGTCGGATCGTGTCGCTGTCGCTCGCGGGGCGGGGGTTGCGCGGGACGCTGCCGACGGCGGCGTTGGGCGACGGGTTCGCGCGATTGGAGGTGTTGGATTTGAGCTCGAACGCGATTCGAGGGACGATTCCGGAGTCGTTCATCGATGCTTTGCCTCGGATTCGCGAGTTGTATTTGAATTTGAACACGTTGAGCGGGAATATTCCGCGCGCTATCGGGAAGTGCAGAAATTTGGAGGTGTTGAATTTCGACGGCGGGTTCACGGCGAATCAAATTTGGGTCGAGGACTACGTTCCCGCGGCGAGACGCGCGATTTACGGCGAACCTGGCGTTCACTTTGGCAACCAGCTTACCGGTCGCATACCCGAAGAAATCGGCGCACTGGTGAATTTACGCTACCTTAACTTGCATCGCAATTTTCTGGGCGCGCCGGGCGACGCGTTCGCTCTTCCGCGCTCCATCGGCGCCTTGCAGAAGCTAGAAATGATGGATGTGTCAGGGAACCAGCTTACGGGTCGCATCCCGACAGAGCTATCTACTCTGTCGCGCCTAAGACAGATGAATCTGGACGATAATTTCATCACGGGGTCGATCCCTCCGGATTGGTCGCGAGCAGTGGCGTTGGAGAGCTTTATTGTTGAAGGCAATCGACTCTCCGGCGTTCTTCCGCCCACACTTCCGGCGAATGTTACGTTTTTGGATGTACACGAGAACTATTTGACCGGTTCGGTCAATGCCCTAAAGACGTTGAAGCGACTAGAGATCGCCCTACTCGACAGAAACAAGTTCACAGGAAATGTGGAATTGTCCTCAGCTGATTTTCCAGTGTTAAAGACAATTTCTCTCGCGAACAACGCTGGTTTATGCGGCAACGTTCCATCGTTCCCGTTCGCTTCCGACGAAGCTAAGGCGGCTGAATGCGATAAACCGTTAGAACCGTGCCAGCTGTGGCCCGTGATTGCCGGAACCAAGCTCGGTAAAGACTGCGAGTGCGTTGGCGTCGGCCAAGCGTGCAGCGTGCTGAGTTTGGAGAATCGAGGCGGTGAGCGATGTTGTTCGCAAGGAACTTGCGCGGAGGTCCCGTATTCGTTCGGGTTGAAATACTGCTTACCGTGTAGCGAAGAGAACCAAAAATGTGGTGGCGTAAACTTTGATGGCGCGAGATGTTGCGCTCGTGACTTGACGTGCTCGCGAGTTGATGATAATACGAGTGTTTGCCGTCCCTGCGCTTCGCTTTGGGACCAGTGTGGCGGTTCGTACTTTTTAGGGGCAAAGTGCTGCGTCACAGGGAGTGCGTGCGTGTACTTTACCGAGTACTATTCGCAATGTCAACCGAATAAAGGCTGAGTAATTTTGATTGCTATTGTTACGGCGTGACGATGTGTGACACGTTCTATGCACCGTTACGTTCGAGGCGCCGACGAATTCAAGACGCATCGCCTTGAATGCGCGCCATTACACGACTCGCCGTACAACGACTGAGACGTCAGACACTTGTAAGCAGTGCTTTCATCATGCTTTTTAACGCTCATGCACGTTTCGCGTTCATCGCTATCTTGCTCAACGCTGGTTTAGTATTTGGTCTCGCCAGGCAATCTTTGGACATCGTCTACGACAACGGAGTTGACCGCGACCCGATTGCGCTTTACTTACCCGACGTTGCGATCGACAACTCCACCGTCCCTGCGCCAGCTATACCTCTGGTTGTCCTCCTGCACGGTCGCTGCATGGATGGTGAGACTACTGATCGAATTCTGCGATTGAAGGAGCAAGTGGATGAATTCGAGTTTGCCCTGGCTGTTCCCGAGGCGACCCGTAATCGGTTCTGGGCTTCGACTGCAGTGCGAAACGGCGGTATACTCGGCACGCGATATGCGTGCCGGGCCTGGGCGGCTACTCCCTCGTGCTGTGCCGCGGGCCGGTTTGCGTTGCGCCCAGGTGAACCCGAAACTTGGGAACCAGTGGACGACGTCATGCACATTTCTCAAACCATCGAAGCCGTGAAGTCGGCCTACAACATCGCTGCGAACAAGGTGTACATCGTCGGCTGGGAAAACGGCGGTTTTATGGCGTATCGCATGGCGTGCGAAAAGCCAAACTTAATCGCTGGTATTGTTTCAATCTCTGGTCTTTCTTTCGTCGATGCAGAAGCGAATTGTAAGGCGTTCACCGAGGCTTCGGCGGCGCCGGTCAACGTACTTGCCATTCACGGTGAGTTTGACAACATTCCTGTGGACGGCGGTCGTTTTGAGGGCAAGCCTATCCCCTCGGTTGAAACTGTCGTTGCTGGCTGGGCTGATCACAATGGATGCGTCGCGTCGACGAAGATCTCCACGCCAGATGCATTGATATCGAGACAAAAACTGCTCGCAAACCAACCCGACACGGATTTGGTGTACTTCGGAAATCAAAGCTCGTGCGATTTGGGTGGACTCACCGAGCTTCGCCTCATTCGTGGATTAAACACTGAACTCGCGAATGCGATGACATTCAATCAACAGTTCACCCCAGGATTGCTGACTTGGCTGTTTGAGAACCAAGGCGTATCGAATACCGGCTTTTCTGAATCTGCGCCCGCGCCCGCGCCCGCGCCCGCGCCCGCGCCCGCGCCCGCGCCCGCGCCCGCGCCCAGCGTGGAGACGTCATCTGGGCCGTCTCGAGCGTTCACTTTCTGCCCGCCCGACGTGTTGCGATGCCCCGATGGACAGATGGTGACTCGACAAGTACCCTCGTGTGATTTCAAGTGCTCGAATGGAGCGCCAGCTCTCACCTACTTGGAGAACATTTGCACGTCGAACGATTGCTGTGGAACTTACGGATTATGTCTGTCCACCACGCACTGCGTTGGTGCATCGTGCCCGAATGATATCACGCTCGAAAACTACGACACGTACATGAACGCGCGAAATAACCCACCGTCGCCGCCGAACAGCGGGATGACCTCTTCCGTCGCGATTGCGCTCGCAACCGCGGTAGGCGCGGCGATGTTCGCCATGATTTAAACTCGTGACGAGCTATTTAAGCGTCTTCGACCATTCATGCACGAACGACGTCATTTAATCAAAATGAGAGATTCATAAAAAATGCGCGCTGCTGCTTCTAGTTGTTCCCCTCGCAAAATGATTGATTTTTATGGCGTGCTCTCGCGACAAATGCGTCGCAATCGTTTGCGGTCTTTCTCGCCGCGCTGCATCTGTTTTAGTCGTGAAATATTTATGCCCCTCCTCGACGCGGGCGAGAGGAAGGTCTACTCGCCTTGAGCGCTGTAATCATCGCCGTCGAAGCATCCATCTCGGCCAATCCTGCGGCGACGTTAGCGTTGGCGCCGGACTTTTGAGAGCGCAACTTCACGGTGGGTTCGCTAATCGTCACCGTGCTCTCGCCGTTCTCCTCGAGATCCATACCCGAAACATCGTCATCGAGGGAAGTGATCGATTTCTCTGGCGTGCTAGTTTTAGTCTCACCGTCTGCGCCTTGAAGCATGAGCAACATCTCCGCCTCTTCTTCGAGATTGACCGCCTTGTTCGATGTCGAAAGCTTGGACATTCGGCCGCTCAACGTGTTTGTTTCCTCCCGCGCCCCGCGCCCTTGTAACGGTCGCGTTGGCAGCGGCGGTAACTGCGCACGCACCGATGCTGGAATAGGCACATCTTTGCCAAAGTTCGTTACCGCAGAATCACCTCGAATGGCGCGCGCCGCCGCGTCGTATGCGAGCGCCGCTTCCTCGGCCGAGTCAAACGTACCCAACCAAAGACGCGAGCCTCGCGTCGGATCTCTGATTTCTGCCGCATACTTCCCCCACGGTCGCTGACGAACGCCTCTGTACACGCTTTTTTGTGCCTTCCCGCTGAAAGTCATCGGTGGAGGAGCTTCTTCGCCCGTAGTCGCCTTCTCCAACATTTTACTCTTCGTCGCGCTCGTCGGCGGCTTGTGCACGCCCCCTGCTTTGACCGGCGGCGACGACGAAAACGTCGCCATCGCGCGCGGTAAATCTTTCAGATTCGTGGGTGGACTAAACGCACTAAACCCACTATTCGGAGATCCAATGTGATGTTTTCCCGGAAGCGAAGACGACAATCCTGGAAATCCAATCCCGCTCTCGAGCGGCGCCTTGGCGCGCATCACCTGCGGTATCGACGTCGGCGACGACCCGTAAAACGACGGCGACGATCCGAGCGAGCTCGGGGACGTCCCCGCCAAGAAGTTCGGCACCGGTGCGCTCAACCCATACGCCCCACTCCCATGCACACCTGGGGCGATCATCCCATTCCCCACGCCCGAAGCGACGCTCAAAGGATAAAACGCCCCGCCGCCGACGAACCCTCGCGTGGGCGCGCCCGCCGAATCCCCACCGTTCGCGTTCGTCGCCATCGCATACGCCTTCACCGCGCGCGCTCGCGCGCTTTCATCGCCTCCATATCCATCATTCATCCCAAACGACGACGCGAATTGCGACGATGTTTCCCCTTGCCCTCCTCGCGCGTCCTCGCTCGTCGTCTTCGTCATCGCGCGCGTCGACGGCGCGGCTTTTCCCTCGCCCTTGGCGTTCGTCCCCACGTCCGCGTCCGTGAGCGCCGCGCGACGAAGGAAGTAAAATCACTCGTGATCGCCCTGTCGTTCGTCCGCGTGCGTCACCTCTCCCTTCCGTCGTCCTCGCTCGCGCGTCTCGTTCGTTCTTCGAGCGAGCGTTTCAAACACTCGCGTGGCGGCGCTCGCGCGTTCTTGGCGATAGAATCGCCGATCACGACGACGTCTCGCGTCGTCGCCTCGCGTCGCGTCGCGTTCGTCGCGATCGCGTCTGTCGATCGATCGCTTCTGTTCAACGTCCGTCACGCGTCCGCCAAACGTCCACGGACGAACGAGTCCGCGGACGACGAGCGAGCGACGAGTCGCGTCGACGCGGTGATGACGACGCCGATCGACGACGACGACGACGAGGCGTCGCGATCGACGACGACGGGGGATGATTGGATCGTGGGGGG
>Ga0222712_10004258_pt1 | contig 15085 bp, 8 predicted proteins | sample C33_657DmetaG_FD_165043 | JGI IMG/M metagenome (GOLD analysis project Ga0222712, IMG submission 165043) | Estuarine water microbial communities from San Francisco Bay, California, United States - C33_657D | ecosystem: Environmental > Aquatic > Marine > Unclassified | place: USA: California... | reverse complement strand
ACGCGAAGCGGCGGCGATTCAGAATGTTTTTTGTGAGACCTGGCTTGAATTTGAGGCCGCGTCGAGAGGAGCGCGCGTCGCTGATGGCGCTGGTGTTGCGACGGTTGAACGCGTCGTGGTCGGTCGATTCAGTGTGGGTCGTGCTTTGAGTCAACACTCACCGTTATGAGTGTCGACCGGCAGCGGGGCGAGTGTCGACCGGCAGCGATGTGAGTGTCGGCCAGGTATAGATTCTGCCCGACCCGCCTCCCACGGGCGACCGCGCGCGCGCGCGATCGAGCGGTCGACGTCGCGATCGTCCACGGGCGACCGCGCGCGCGACGGTTCGGGTTCGTGCGTTCGTCGCACTCGTCGTCGATCGAAATCTCGCGGCGAGACGTCGTGGACGTCGACGTCGCGCGCGTCGTCGTCGCGAATCGTTCGATTTGAATTCGATCGCGATCGAATTCAAATCTCGCGACATCATTCCACGACGGACGATGGCGACGATCGCGCTCGCGGTCGTCGCGATCGAATTGTTCGACGACGTCGTCGACGACGACGAATTGAATGAATTAAAAATAAAAGTCGCGATCGACGTCGTCGACGCGACGAACGTTCGCGTGCGCGCGTGGGAAACGCAAACGAAAACCATTCCCGCGATCGCGTCGCGAGCGAACGCGCGCGAGCGCGTGCGATTCCACGACGAATCCATCGTCGCCGTGACGCGGCACGACGACCGAATCGATTTGGCGATCGTCGTGAACGGTAAAGAATTCGCCCGAGCGTCGTTGGCGTTGAATTCGTTGTGCGATGACGTCTCGCGCGCGTTCGACGCGACGCGCGCGATCGCGGGGGTGTGGGTGCAGGCGTACGATGCGAATGGACGCGCGCGCGGGCGGGCGTGCGCGCGCGCGCGCGTGATGACGGTGAAAACGCCGCTCGCGACGAACGATCAAGGGAAAGAAAACAGAACGACCGCGGCGCACGTCGGTGGGGAAGACGCGCGAGAGGAGGACGCGGACGCGTCGGTGGTCGTGGAGACGTCGGATGGGAGCGCGAGCGAGGATGAACGCGCGAGCGAAACGAGGGACGCGCGCGCGGGGAATGAAGATGGACGACGCGCGACGACGACGGAAAGGGTACGGAAAAAGAATCCTCTCTCCGTCGTGGGGAGATTTTTGAAAGATACGTTGACGAGGCAAAGCGAGGATGAGGTGAAGAGGCGAGAGGAGAAGGAGCGAGCGAGAGACGAGCGCGAGCGGGACATCGAAGCGAACAAGGTTGAGAAGGCGCGCGCCAAGTATGAGGGTGAGGAGAACAAGGGCGAGGATGATGAGCGCGAGGAGACGAGGAGAATTAGCGACGAGCGCGAGGGCGAAGAGACGGCGCGGCGCGCGACGACGTCGACGGATGGAACGTCCTCGACTGAAATCGTCGACGCGCCGAGCGCGCCAGACAAACAGCTCAACCCAGCGAGCGCGATGACACATGATAAAGCTCATCACTTGCCAGCCGTGCATTTGCCAAACGTTGAAGACATCAAGCATCAAGTGCATCACATTCAAGACATCCTTCGCGATCACGGGGGGCGTTTACGACGTAATCTGGATGAACAAGTCCATCACATCGGCGAAAAAGTGCACCACTTTGGTGATGCCGTCGGCGAAAAAGTGCATCACGCGCAAGAAAACATTCGAGACACGAGCGGGAAGGTTGGTAAAACGCTCGCTAAGAATAAGTTGCTGCGCGCGATCGCCAAACGAATATCGCCAAATTCCATACTCATGCTCGCCATCGCGTTCTTCCTCGCCGGGTTGCCTGAGAATCGCGTGCGAAAAGTTCAAGGAAACAAGCAGCGAATATTACGATCACAAGTGCAACAACAGCAGGAGAAGGAGCGCCGTGAAGAGGAGTTGCGCCAGCGGGAGCTCGCAAAACGTGAAACGTACGTCGAATACGAAGAAGGCGCGGAGGCGTACGACGACGCGGACGAACCGGCGTACGTCGGAAGAGGTCCGACCCCTCGCGGAGTTTACGAAATCGTTGAAGGCGATACATTATGTTCTATAGCCGGGTGTTTCAATTTGGCTCTCGTTGAGATCATCGACAAGAATGGCGACGTCATCACGAACCCGGACGCCCTCGAACCCGGAGCGCGAATCCGCATCTACTAATAACTACGTACAATATAGACCGATCGCTTTGTTTAAATAATCACGCAAGAACATGTAGTCATGAACAGTAATAGTTTACAAATGATTTAAAATCTCATGTTGGCCTCCTTCGCCCGCTACGCCTTGTTGCTCGCTCGAGCCTCGGTACACTTGGCCATCGTCGCCGACAAACGGGAGATGATATCAGTCATGAAAAAGTTATCGACCGAGCTCTTCAAAGGTAACGCAGCCTCAACCTTCTTAGCCTTTTCGTTGGCGTACGTGGCACCGTTCATCCAAATCGTGGCTTCGACTTCGGAGAGCTTCGCGAAGTGCGGCGCGATCGAGGCTAAACGTTGATGCAGTTGTCCTTGGGTGTTGTAAGACAACGGAACACCAGCAAACTCACTCAACGCGCGGAGGATTCTCCAATCTTCGCGCGCTTGTCCGATGGGTCCCATAGAGGCGAAAGCTAACTGCGCGCGACCTTCGGTGTTGACATACGTACCCGTCTTCTCGGTATACGCCGCGCCTGGAAGAATGACATCCGCCTTGGACGCGCCGACATCGCCGTGGTGCCCTTGGTACACGACAAATGCGCCATCGGGAGCTTCAAACTCCTCAGCGCCTAATGAGTACACGAGCTTCGCGGGAGGGGCGTTCTCAGCGGAAGTCCCAGGCACGAAACCCAAATCGAGCGCCCCGACAGTGCCGCCGGCGTCGTGAAGCACGTTGAAACCGTTCCAATCACCCTTGACAACGCCGTGCGAATCGCACAGAGCGTGGATCTTCTTCAAAAGCACCTTCGCATCAGGTCGACGCAATAACTCGCTACCGACGATCACCATAGGATTCTTCGCAGCTTTGATGGCTTCGCACACGGCGTGCTTCCCGGAAGTAACATCCTCGAGCACCGCCGTGGTGTCGCCCAAGTGCGTGCTCGGGTAGGACAGATCCGCCGCTGGACCAACTGATACGACCTTTGCACCACCAGCGATGACAGCGCGACGCAAGCGCACGTTCAACACCGGCGCCTCGGTGCGCGGGTTAGTGCCGACTAGGAGCACGTAATCCGCGTCTTCGACGCCTACCAAATTGGAATTGAAAAGGTACGACGATCGCACATCCGCCGACGCGTTCGCCATACCTTCGGGCGTGAGGTGCGAAACACCGAGCTTGTTCATCATATCCTTCAAAGAAATCATCGACTCGGCGTCGCTAAGCTTACCCGCCACCGCGCGAATGGCCCTCGGGTCGGTGGATTTCAACTTTTCAGCGACGTAATCAAGTGCAAACTCCCAAGATGTGGGGTGCAACTTCCCATCGCCTCCGCGGACCATGGGCTTATCCAAGCGCTGACGCTTCAGCGCATCGTAGGAAAATCTGGCTTTGTCGCTAATCCATTCCTCGTTGACCTCTTCATTCGCGCGCGGCAAGATGCGCATCACCTCGTTGCCTCGCGTATCCACGCGAATGTTACACCCCAAACCATCCGTGACATCGATGCTATTCGTGGATTCCAGTTCCCAGCTGCGCGCTTGGAAAGCAAATGGCTTGGACGTCAACGCACCCACAGGGCACAAATCGATGACGTTGCCACTCAGCTCGCTCGCCAATAGCTTGGAAATATACGTCCCAACCTCCGCCTGGTTCCCGCGCCCGGTGATCCCCATATCTTGCACTCCAGCGATCTCCGTCGAAAATCGCACGCATCGCGTGCAGTGAATGCACCGAGTCATCACCGTCTTCACCAACGGCCCGAGCTCTTTATCCTCCACCGCGCGCTTATACTCGGTAAACCTCGACCGGTCGCTCCCGAAAATCATGCTCTGATCTTGCAATTCGCACTCCCCACCCTGATCGCAAATCGGACAATCGAGCGGGTGATTTATCAACAAAAACTCCATCACCCCCTCCCGGGCGCGTTTCACCAAATCCGTCGTCGTCTTTATATTCATCCCCGCCATCACCGGCATCGCGCACGACGCCACCGGCTTCGGGCTCTTCTCCACCTCCACCAAACACATCCGGCAGTTCCCGGCGATGCTCAGCTTGTGATGGTAACAAAACCTCGGCACGTCCACGCCCGCGGATTCGCACGCGTAGAGCACGGTGACGCCTTTCGGGACGTTGATTTCCTTCCCGTTCACGATCACGCCCACGGTGTCCGCCGGCGCGCCCGCGGCCGTCGATCGCGCGCGAATCGCGCGTTTTCCATTCGCCTACGAAACGCGAACGACGCGACGTATTTTTTCTCTTTCAGTCCAATGTCGAGCGGTCTTTTTCCCCACGCGCGATCGCGCGCGCGTTCGTTCGTTCGCTCGCGCGCGTCGCGTCGCGATCGAGCGCGTTTTGCGAACCCTGGCGTACCTCGCCGATGGCGAACGCGCGCGCGAGGAACGCGCGCGCGCGCATGACGCGTCGATCAACGAACGAAGCGCGCGCGATGGCTTTTTTCGTGCGTAATGCGTTCGACGCGTTCGACGCGTTCGATCGCGGTCGACGACGACTGCGGACGCGCGCGCGCGATGCGTCGAATCGATCGGGGTCGACGCCGATCGCGTCGACGCTAAGGTCGGTTGACGCGATCGACGCGATCGAATGACCGACCGACCGAATGACCACACGTCCATGTTCGACGACGAAACGTCCATTTTCGACGACGAAACGTCCATTTTCGACGACGAAACGTCCATTTTCGACGACGAAACGTCCATGTTCGACGACGAAACGTCCATTTTCGACGACCACACGTCCATGTTCGACGACTAAACGTCCATGTTCGACGACGAAACGTCCATTTTCGACGACTAAACGTCCATTTGTGTGACGACGAAACGTCCATGTTCGACGACGAAACGTCCATGTTCGACGACTAAACGTCCATTTTCGACGACGAAACGTCCATTTTCGACGAAAATCGCATTCGTCCTCGTCCTCGTCCTCGTCCTCGTGCTCGTCGTCAATCCATGGCGGCGCATCGCGCGCGCGTCGTCGACGCCGTCGTCGCGAGCGAACGCCGAACGTCGCGCGACCGCGGTGGCGTCGCGCGCGCGCGTTCGCGCGACGTGCGAGGACGTGGAATCGGTGCGCGTTTCCATGCGACGACACGCGCGTTCGATGGGCGTTTCCAAGCGAGCGTTTCGATGGGACGGACTGACGCGAATGATGAATTGACGAATGAAAACAACGATAGGATTCCAATTGGAAACGAACGACCCGTCGACGCGACCGGAGAAAGAGGCGGAGACGTTGGCGAAGAAACACGCGTCGTTGTTGACGTTGCACGAGACCGTGGCGAGCGACGACGCCGGACGAGAGTTTTTGAGTTTCATTCGCGAAGTGAAGCTCAACGGCGAGAGCGTGGACGGGGTGAAAGTAGTGAATGCCTACGGCGGAGTGTTTCGCGCGCTGGCGAAGTCGCGACGGACGTGGAGAACGCACGTGTGCGATTTAGCGTTGTGCGGCGCGAACGCCGTGGCGAGAGAGGCGAGCGCGAGAGGGGCGAACGCGAGGTCGGTTCGAGAGAAGAGCGCGAACGCGCTCGCTCTGGGCTCGGATTTGAAAACGTTTGAGGCGATATCGAACGTGAGCGAGACAACGATGACGGCGTGGGTGCGAGCGTGCACGAGGGAGTTGTCGGAGGAATTTTTGCTCGCATCGGCGGCGCTCGGGAACGACGCGGAGACGAGCGCGGAGACGAGAGTCGCGATTCCTACGCCGGCGATGTTAGGTAACGTCGCGGATGTCGTGCGCGCGCCGGCGACGAAAGGTGAGCGACACGCTATGCGCGAGAAGTTCGACAAGTCGAGGTCGTGGAGCGAGCGAGCGGATGATTTGATTCGCTTTTACGCCGAGCACGGCGCCGGCGTTTTAGGCTCGCACGCTGTCGTCGCCTTCGACGCCTCGAGCGCGTGGCTCGCGAGGACGATGGATAAAGACGACGAGTCGATGTACTCGTTCGTTGAACTGGGCGACGCGTGGTTTGCGCCGGTGTTGCGCTCGCAAGAGCGCGCTGCGGAGACGATTCGAGCGAATACCAAGCGCCACGGCGCCGCCGTCGGTAAAGCGCAACACGTGCTCGTGCACGGCAACGAGGGTTCGGGTAAGCGGTGGTTATTGCGTTCGGTGCTCGGGGAGATGATTCGCTCTGGAGAAACCAACGTGCGCGTCGTGCTGCTCTCGAGAACGGAGCTTCGCAACGTCTCGCAGCTGTGCGACCGCATGAAGAGCGAGCCTCGCGTACGTTTCGTGGTCCTTCTCGAACTCCCCCTCGCGCTCGCCCCACACGCGGAGTTCTACAACACGCTCACCAGCGCTCTCGATGGTGGTGGTACGGTGTGGCCGTCAAACGCGGTGATGTACGCCACGGCGCCGCTCGATTCGTGTTTAAAGCCGGAATCGCACGAAGGAGGTTCTCGAGGACTGTCCGACGTCTTCGGCATCAAAATCGACACGCACACCACTACAGAGAGTTTCATCGTTGACGCGCGCGATCTCGCGCGGCGCCAAGGCGTCGACTTTGCCGACGTCGACGCTTTACAATTCCTCGGCGAAGCCAAGCCTTCGTTGACGCTCGCGCGATGTTTCATAGACTCCAAAACCGCGCTTTAAGCGCGGTTTTTACCACGCCGTACCACTAGTTTTCTAGACTCCATGACCGTCATGTTCGATGTTATTGTTCATTCATCGCGGTTGTTTTCCACTTTGTTCGCTCGCGACCGCGACTGTTCGCCTCCCGCGAGGCGCGTCCGGCGCCCGGCGCGAGCACTCCTTCACTTCGACGCGCCGGTCCTTTCCCTCCATCGCTTTTCGCGCACTTCGCGGCGTGCGGTCATTTCGAGTATTCTTTTCCCGCTTTCCGCGCTCGCGCGCGCTCATCTCGACGCGCGCCTCCTCCTCGCTCCGCGGTCGCGCGAGCTATTTCCAGCGCGAGCCGCGCGCGCGAGGAGATGAGCGCTCAAGCGCAGCCGCAACCGCGCCTTGGGGCGCGAGCGAACGGGCATTCGAACAAATCACGCGAAAGCGTGCGCGAACGTGGGCGAGAACGAGGAAGAGATGAGGAAGACGAGGGAACGAGCGACGGGCCGCGCGGCGACGGTTGGACGTTTTCGCGCGAGACGCGAGACGGGATGAAATTATGGACCAGGCGCGCGCCGCGAGCGAGCGGGGCGCGAGGAAATATTAGAGAAGTATACGTGGAGTGTGAATTCGCGGACGTCGAGCGCGAAGAGTTTTGGAACGCGGTGTGCGATTTAGCGCGATACGACGAGTTCGTGCCGTTCGTGAGCGCGAGCGAGATTTTACGAAGAGAAGGTTTAAAGACATGGTGCCACGCGAGAGTGAGCACGCCGGTGATTAAAGATCGGGTGTATACGATAGTAATCACCGAACACGCGCAGCGCGAGAAAGGGGCGAGCGTCGCCACGTGGGCGTCGACCGAAGAGCTCGAGCCGCCGACGCCGAGCGGCTCGACAAAAATGCGAGCCAATTGCGGGAGCTGGGACGTGCGCGATCTTCCGCGCGGAAAAGGTATTCGCGTGCGGTACTCTTTAATCAGCGACCCGGGCGATGGCGTCCCGCCTTGGTTGCTCGAACGGATGAATCAAAAAACCGTCCCCGACGTCTTGCGCGCGTTTCGCGCCCGAGCGCTCAGCGGTAAATCCCGCCCACTTCCCGTGGTGCCTTCCTCAAACGTCTTCCTCGTCGACGTCCAGCGCGCGTTCGAGTGCGTGCGTGCGAACGCGCGTGCGTTCGCGCGCCGTGCGCTCGATCGCGCCGCTAAAGCGCGCGATGCGTGACGCCATCGGAGACGGACGCACACATTCGCGACGGTTCATATCACACCGTCCCAGCATCATCATTTGCATCATCATCATCATCATCATCAACGTCACATCGCGCACGATGTCGCGCACATTCGTCGCGTTCGCCCTGGCGTTAGCGTTCGCATCGCCATCATTCGCGTCCTCCTCCTCGACGTTCACCGCGGAGGCGTACGTCAACGTCCCGTCCCTCGCGGAGGCGTTCGCGAACGCGCCGGCGGGCGGACGCTCGGGGTTCGCGTGGTACGCCGCGACGGCGTACCGCGACGGGTTCTACGGCGCAAACGGTCGACGAGGCGCGCGGGCGATCGCGAACGACGCGCTGGAGCTGGTGAATGCGCTGAATGACCCTTTGATTGAGTTCATAGACGTGAACGCGAGTGCGATTGATTTGAGCTCGGACGCGTGGCCGCGCGACGGCGTCGTCGTGCGGCGCGCCGTCGAAGTCGCGCGCGCCGACGGATTGTTTGGCGCGGCGGTCATTCGCGCCCGTCAGAAGAGCGTGATGTCGATCGTCGATGGCGGGCGCGTGGTCGTTCGCGACGTGGACGTGGAGGACGGTGAGGGCGACGTCGGGGGGGCGTTTTATTTCGGCCGAGCGCACGGCGGCGGATCGTTTGAAAACGTCGGGTTTCGGAACAATAAAGCGAAGCATGGCGGCGCGGTGTTCATCGCGAGTGCCGGAGCGACAGCGAACGTGACGTTTACGAAATGCGAGTTCGTGGGGAATCGAGCGACGGCGGAGGGCGGGCGCGGCGGCGCGGTGTTCGCGAGCGCGTTCGCGAACGTCGGCGCTCGGTTCAGCCAATGCGGGTTTTATTATAACGCCGCCGAGCGCGGGTACGGGGGGGCGATGTACGCCGAAGGTGGACGCGTGGTGATTCACGCGTGCGTCGTGGATGGGAACTGGGCGTTAGGCGGGGGAGGGGTAGCTTTTCGCGGCGGAGGCGTCGTGTCGACGAGTACCGTCGCGAACAACGTCGCCACGGCTTACGGAGGCGGCGGGTTGTACATGACGTCCGCGTCGGGGGAGCAAAGTGAGACGTATGCGAGCTCGGTACAGCGATCGACGTTTCGGAATAATACGGCGACGACGGCGGGCGGAGGCGCGTTCGTGTACGGATTGGTGAAGATGTTGGCGAACACGTTCAACGAGAACGCGATTCCGGCGAGCGCTCCTAGCGGGCTCGATCCGAACTATTACGTGTGCACCGATGTCGCGATCACAGGTAAGGGTTGCGTAATGCTACCGGAAATTAAAGGCGAGTCGTACGATCCTGCGACGGTTGACCCGTTTTTGCGCGAAACCGAGTTCGCGTCGACCACCATGTTCGCGTGAGCGCGTGAAGTCACGGAGTCGACGCGAACGGCGAACGCATAGCGTACAGTCAGATTACAACTGCAAGTGTTTTATAATAGTGTACAACAGTATTAGCGAGTCGCTGGAAGACTTTTACGACTCCATCAACGCCATCCAATCGTGCTTGGACAGCTTTCCTTCACCCGCGGAGTCAAAGAGGCGAATCATGCTATCCGCCTCCTGTCGACTCGACGCGCTTTTAGTGTATAGCTTGAGAGCGAGCTGGATGTCATCCACCTCTAAGAAACCATCAGCGTTGGCGTCCATGTCGTCAAACGAAATAAACTCATCGAGCTGACCCCAGCGCCAGCGGCACAAGTGGCGCATGATCAAAATCTTGAACGGCACACCGTCGTGAAAGGTGGCGATGGATAACGACCCCGAGTCAACACCAAGACTTTCAGCCAAACGTATACCAACTTCTTTAAAGACTGGGATGCCGTCGGTGCCCGAGAGCAAACCGCCCCAAGTCACGACGCGATATTGACGCATGAAATCCAACGGTTCGCCTCGAATCTTGATGTTCAAATCTTCGTCGACTTCGACATCTTTGTCCCAAAGTAAATATCCACCCCAAGAGCACGTCTTGCTCTTCTGTTCCTCGCTGAATTGCAGAGCGCGAAAAATGTCGTAGCCGCTCATGTCGAGAGTGATGATGTTATTTTCAAACGGAACTTCGGCGACAAAATCGCCGTACGTCAATGGCGTATCGTAAACCTTGTTCGCCCGCACGCCACCTGAATTGTACAAGCATAAATCAACCTTGCACTCATCTCGCAAGATGGTGGAGAATAACGTTCCGAGCGTCGTCTGCTTTTGACGAACGTCGAGCGACGACAACGGCAGCAAATTCAAGCGCTCAGCGTGTTCGTGGAGCGGCAAAACATACTCGTGCAGGTCTCTCAACACTTCAGAACGATCCCAAATGTCGGCATCGATGTCGCAGCATCGTTCGTAGCCGGCGAGAGAGTACAAGGTGGCGGTGACGTACACGTTGCCTCGTCGCTGGCGCACCGTGCTTTGCGGCCCGGGAACGACATCCCATCCATCGCCTCTCGAGTTGTCGAGCGAATCTTGTTTATCATTCAGCGTCGTCGCCGGAGCCGGGGCACCGCTGCGAATCGCCCGCGTGATGCTCGCCACACGTCGCCCAGAGGCGCTCAAGTTGCGCGCGTCCGACGAATCCTCCAGTGCGTCGTCGTTCGCGAGCTCCACGGTCACCATGACGACGTTTTCGCTGTCCTGCCCGGCCTTAAGGCACAAAACATCCGTGCCGTCAATCGCACCATGAAACGGATGGTGCTCGTGGCCGCCGAGAATGAGCCCGAGGTTCGGAACTTCTCTAGCAAGCGTCTCGTCCTCGCACAGCGTCTGGTGTGTAAGCGCGATGGTCAAATCAACTTCATCCTCTGGTCTCTTGGGATTCTCGAATTCGTGCACAATGTCGCGAACGATGGGAACGACATCTTTAAAGATCACCCCTCGCGGTTTCACCGCGCTGGACAACGGCGTTGACGTTGTGCACACGCCCAACAATCCGATTCTCACCCCTCCAATATCCAAGCGCTGCGTTGAAGGCAAATCGTCCACAAACCCGCCGACGCGATCGCCGTTTTCATCCAAACCGTTGAAATCATCCGTGGAGACAATATTTGAGTTCAAAACCGTGGCGTTGAGCTCGGATAATCGTTGACCAAGAATCATCGTCGAGTGGTCAAACTCGTGATTACCGAGGCAGGCGTGCGTCACCGGCACCGCGTTCATCACACTCACCGCTGCCGCCCCGAGATCGTACGAACTCAGCAGCGACGGCGACAAAAAATCGCCATTAAGCGTGCACATGAACGGCTCCTTCAAATTATTCGTATGATCTCGAATAAATTTCGACAATCTCCCCAGATTCTCCAGCTCGTACACGTCGTTCACGCTGAAAATTTTCACCGCGCGCCCTTTCGACCTAGAATCCGGCCAATTCGCCTCCCAACTGTCTCCATTCTTCCCTTCATTCACCTTCATCCCGCGCATTCGCACGCGTGCGCCCCGTCCCCGGCGCACGTACCCATAATCTCGTCGTCTCCCGCTCGCGCGTTCGCGTCCGCTCGTCGCGCGCGCGCTCATCCCTTTCGTCTCGTTGCGCCCTTCGCTTCGACTTGTCGCCCTCGCTCGCGCGTTCGCACGCATCGTCTGTCGCATTATTCCTTGATTCCTTTCTATTCGCTGTCGAAGTCGAACGATCGACCGTCGATCGTTCTGCCGAGACGCGCTATCGTCGTCGCTCGATGCCGACGATGAACACCGCACCGATCGCGATCGAGCGAGGCGATTGAAACGTCAGCGCGCGAAAGCGCGAATAAATGGAAAGGAAAAGGAAAAGAAACGAACGTCACGCGAACGACGGAACGCTCGCGGGCGTGCACGGAAGACGCTTTTCGAGGCGACGGGAAATGCGACGGAGACGACGCCCATGGGGGGTGGTGCCTATCCGTTTAAAAATGATAGGATAATAAAGTATGAGGTTTTATCTCGTAGAGAAAGGGTAGAAAGTGGTATGTTTTGATGATTTGAGAACACGCCCATGAGGAGATCTTTGAAGGATATTTTCGGCCGCCGCGCGGGCGAGAGGACGACGACGCGCGGGATGAAGGCGAGGGAACGACGATGCGATTGAACGGAAGGTTATGAATTACAAAATGATGCGCACGCGGCGATGCGATGTGGTTTAGACCGTGCCGTAACGCTTATTCGCGGCGAGCGGCGCGCGAGCGGCGGTTTGCTTGGGCGCGGCGGCGATTCTGGACGACTCGCCCGTCGGCTCGGCGACTTGGGCGGGTTTGGATGTCTGGAAGCACAGCGACAGCACGAACCAGATGGCGAAGATCGCTAATGCGATGAGAATGACGGCGACGGCGCGGGTCGCGGAGTCAGCATCGCCCCAAAACGTGCTCGCGTCGTCGGCTGCGTCGATGAAGAACTGTCGCGCGTCTGTTTTCGAAGCGGCGTCTGTTTTCGAAACGATTCGATTTTTGCTGTGCACCTCACCGTCGCGCTTGATGACGGCATCTCTAACTGCGATCACTTTTTTCGCGAACTCAGCCTTGGTGACGACTTCGGGTCGGTGTGGAATCTCTAGCGACTCTATCGCCTCCAAACCCGCCTGCACCATGTTCGTCATAATCGTCTCGGCGATGATGGGATCGGTCTTTACAGCCGCCAAATCGGCGCCGACTTGTTTCGCGGTCGCATCATCCTTTACGAGCACGGTAAACTGTATTTGGACGCCGTCGTCGGCCAAAAGGCTTCGGCTGCGACGCGCGCCGTACGAAGGCCCCGCTGCGACACCCGTGACGACGATTTCATCCTCGTTGACGCCCAACGTTTGCGCCATGCCGCTCACGAACGCCTTCTGCGCCTTTTCATCGAATGTTTCGACGGTGTACCCAGAAAGCGAAACCTCCGTGCTCACTGCGGCGCAATCATCGCACTGTTCAACGAGGCTTTCATCCGGGATCGGTTCCTTGACTTGGTCGTCGTCATCCGCGACGACTGCTTCGGAAGATTCGCTCGAGCGCTTCTCCTCTTCCGCAGCCTCCGCCTTCGAGGCGGGATATCCTTCCGATTGATCCTCCTCCTGCGCCGCGTCGGAAATCGTCTTTCGGTCGGTGACCGGGACGGAGGACGTCACCTCCGACTCGTGCCCATCGTCGGGTTTCTCAACCACCTCCGCGACGACTGCCGGGGCGAAGGCAACGGCCTCGGCGATCACGAGTGGACATTCGTTATCCTCCTTGTCGCTCGCGGCATCGAACCCGTGAATGGCATCGGCGTTGTTGATCGCGCCAAGTAAAGCCACCGCTTGGTCGCGAGCGGCGCTCGCGGCGTCGCTCTTTCGCCTGGCTTCCGACGCGGCTGCGGCGATCCTGTCGAGATTCGCCTGCGCGCATTGCACCATTTTGTCCTTGGCCTCAAACACGGCCTGTGCGTTCGTCGCGCGCGTTGACTCTTTCGCAACCGACGTGGCTTTTCGGGCGACTTCGTCGTTGTTCATTTGCTCGCGCTCCGCGGTCAACTCCTCAACCTCCGCGGTGGCGTCGGCGAGAACTTTTCTCGCATCCGTCGCCGCGATCCGCGCCTGCGAGGTGATCTCCAGTTGCCTCGCCACTCGCTGTCTCGCGTTTTCGAGCTCGACTTTCGCCGCAGTCACGGCGTCTTCGGCGGCGCGCTGGGCGGCGTTCTTTTCGTCAATCTCCGCCGTCGCCGCGGCGAGCGCCTCTTCGGATTTCACTATATCCTTCACCGCGAGCGCATCGCTCGCCGCCTTGATCGCCGCATCGAGATCATCCTGCGCTTGTCTCACTTTCAACATCCACACCTCGACGTTATCCCTGGCGTTCGTGAGCTCAGCCGCCTTGGACTCGGCGTCGGCGTTCGCCGCCCCCGCGTTCGACCCATCCGCGCGCGCGCGCGCCGCTTGAATCTCCCCATCTTTCGCCGCCATCGCCCTCGATACCTCCGCCTGCGCCTGTGCCTCGCTCTCCGCCGCCTGCGTTCGTTTCTGTTCCGCTTCCTCTCGCGCCGCTCGCGCGCGTTCGGCTCGTTTATCCCTCGCCGCCTCCGCCCTCGCCTTGGCCGCCTCCGCCTCTTCCGCCTCCGCCTTCGTCGCTTTCGCCGCGGCATCTAATGCATCCACTAACGTTTTCGCGACATTCTTCGCGTGTAACACCCCAATCTCCCCCGCGGTCGCGTTCGCGTTCGCGTCCGCGGTCGCGTTCGCGTTCGCGTTCGCGTCGCCCGCGTCGCTCGCGTCCCCACCCCTTTCCTCGCCCTCGCCCTCGCCCTCGCCCTCGACAAACTCTCCGCCCTCACCCTCGTTCGCACCAACGTTCGCCCTCGCCTCGCCGTCGGCATTCGCGCGTCCTTCGTTCTCCTCGCTCGCTCGCGCGCGTCCTTCGCTCATTCGCCCGCGCCCGCGCGCGCCCCATCCCTCGTTCCATTCTTTTCCCCTCTCTCTGGACGCCATCGCGAGCGCATCGGCGATCGCCGCGATCGATTCGTCCTCCTTCGTCACGTCGACGAATGCGAAAGCGGGTGCATCTAAAGACACTCGCGCGCGCTCGCTCGCGCGCGCCGCGCTCGATTCGCTTCGTTCGCCTCGCGCGACCGAGCTTTCGAGGGCAAAGACGAGGGCGAGGCACAGCGCTGCTCCTCCACGAGTGATGGTTTTCCCTCGCGCGCGTCGATGCGACATCATCGCGCGCACGGCGAAGCGATGTGACGCACGCGTTTCCATTCGTTGAGATGGGCTGCGATGCGATGACGCGCCCACGGGTGTTGCGCCGCGCGCGTCGAACGGGCGTCGAACGCGTCGCGTGATTGGGTCAAACGCGATCGCACTACGACGACGACGACGGGGAAAGGGGGTAAAAAAGGTTCGACGCGAGACATCGAGGTCTCGAGACTACAGTACACATCGCGCGGACGTGCGCGGTCGACGGACGTGGGGGACGTGGGGGGGGTGCCACGCGACCGACCGTGCGGTCGTTTCCTCACGACCGTCTCTGTTTGTACATAGAACAGAGCGATGGGACAAATACCCAGAACATTTTCAACACCACCCCCCGGTGTCGTCGCCTGGGGATATCATTCACTAAATCGATCATCATGCGATCACATCACCAGCAAAGCACCGTTACCCATCAGCACAACGAAGTAAAGCCTGGTTGAGCGGAATTAGTACTAGCTGGGGAACCAGCCGGGAATCCTCCGTG
>Ga0222712_10004257_pt1 | contig 15087 bp, 10 predicted proteins | sample C33_657DmetaG_FD_165043 | JGI IMG/M metagenome (GOLD analysis project Ga0222712, IMG submission 165043) | Estuarine water microbial communities from San Francisco Bay, California, United States - C33_657D | ecosystem: Environmental > Aquatic > Marine > Unclassified | place: USA: California... | reverse complement strand
TGAACAAAAAAATCAAATGCCTTTTGCAGGTTCATATCGCGAAAGAAGAGACCAAGTTTGGCTTTGATTTGACAGAAGCCCGCCAGGCGGCAGCCATTTGTTTTCTGGAAAATAAATATCCATTTGTACAGCTCTGTGGAATCATGGGGATGGCCTCTTTCTCTGAAGACGAGGCGCTGCTCAAGCAAGAGTTCGGGGCATTGAAAACCCTGTATGACGAAATCAGGGTGCTCTATGGCACAGATGCCGCTTCGTTCAATACCCTTTCAATGGGCATGAGTGGAGATTATCCCATCGCCCTGGCATCTGGCAGTAACATGATCAGGGTTGGGAGTCTCTTGTTTGGGGCAAGATGAGAGACAGAGGGGGGAAAGGCAAAGGGATGAGTGGAATACAGAGGGATGGGGGAAAGTGATTCAAAAAAAATCAACCTTTGTTCGGACGATGAAAACAATATTTTCAAGCAGCACATTGATTTGCCCACTATGTAAAGCCCTAATCCCTTTCCCCTCTGCCTTTACCTCATCCCTTGCCTCACTTCTTTGCCGCAAAATCAAAAATCAAATTACAAAAAGCCTTCACCCCTACGTCCAGCATGCTGTCGTCAATAAAAAAGTCTGGAGTATGATGGGGCGCCGCTTTTGAAGGGTCTGTTCCTTTGGGCATGCCGCCGAGGTTAAAGAAAAATGCAGGTGCTTTTTCACCGAAAAATGAAAAATCTTCCGCACCGGTAGTCCAAATTCCTGCTGTTGCATTTCCCTTTCCGGCCGCCCTTTCCAATGAAGGAACCATGGACGCAACCAGTGCAGGATCATTGTAGGTAACAAGTGTCTTGGTATCAATCATTACATCCACTTCTGCACCCCAGGCCTCTGCTACATTCTTTGCCACCAACTTTATTTTTTCGTGCACATCTTTCTGCATTTTGCTGTCAAGGGTTCTGATGGTGCCTTCGAGCTCTGCTGTTTCAGGAATGATATTGGCCCTTACACCGCTGTGAAACTTGCCTACAGTGATCACCACAGGGGCGATGGTCAGGTCTTGCTGGCGGCTGACAATGGTCTGGAGGTTGTTGATGATTTGTGTGCCAACAACAATAGGGTCTATACCTGTCCATGGGGTGGAACCATGGGTCTGCTTTCCTTTTATTTTGATGGTGAACCAATCAGAGGAGGCCATCATGGATCCACTTTTGTATTTGATCTTACCAATTTCAAGTGCAGATGAAATATGGAGTCCGAAAACGGCATCCACTTTTGGATTGTCCATGACACCTTCTTTGATCATCAACGGTGCGCCACCTTCCTCATCACCGGGAGGTCCTTCCTCTGCTGGCTGGAAAAAGAATTTGACCGTACCCGAAATATCTTTTTTCATGCCTGCCAATACTTCCGCAGTGCCCATCAGAATGGAGGTATGGGTGTCGTGGCCACAGGCATGCATCACTGAAACCGGTGTGCCCATGTAATCTGCCGTAACTGTTGATTTATAAGGAACGTCAACCCTTTCCTTTACGGGCAAGCCATCAATGTCCGCGCGGAGCGCGATGACGGGTCCTGGCTTTCCGCCACGCAATACACCCAAAACGCCGGTCTTGGCCAAAAGGGTTACTTCAATGCCCAGGCTTTTCAAATGGTTGGCAATGTATTGCTGTGTTTTGAACTCACGGTTCCCCAACTCAGGATTTTGATGCAGATGCCTTCTCCATTCTACCAGTTTGGGGGAGATGGTCTTGGACTTGCTGTCAATGGCAGCTTCCATGGGGGATTGTGCCTGGCTAAAAATACCCGAAAAAAGCAATGCTGTCAGAAGGAGTAATCGGTGCATGTTCTTGAATTATGTCTGTAAATTAAGCATTTTCATCCATGCCAACCCCATAACTCACGCGCATTTTCCGTAACTTTGCACCCTTTCGAAAGATAAAATTTCAATACAATGATCAGTGCACGCAACATAACCCTCGCTTACGGAAAAAGGGTTCTTTTTGATGAGGTAAACATCAATTTCATCAAGGGTAACTGCTATGGCGTCATCGGTGCCAACGGAGCAGGAAAAAGTACATTCCTGAAAATCTTGAGTGGTGAGATTGAACCCAACAAAGGAACAATTGACATCACGCCTGGTGAGCGCATGGCAGTTTTGAACCAGAACCAGTTCCAGTTTGACGAGCAGACTGTATTGAACACCGTATTGATGGGACACAAGAAAATGTGGGCGATTGCACAGGAAAGGGAAACGATTTATGCCAAGGAGGATTTCTCTGAGGCTGATGGCATCAGGGCTGGTGAGCTTGAGTCTGAGTTTGGTGAAATGGGTGGTTATACTGCAGAGAGCGATGCCGCCACTTTTTTAAGTGATCTTGGTGTTACTGAAAAATACCATGCTACTTTGATGAAAGACATGCCCTCCAACATGAAAGTAAGGGTATTGTTGGCGCAGGCTTTGTTCGGAAATCCTGACATCCTGTTGCTGGATGAGCCTACCAATGGTCTTGATCTAGAAACCATCGGCTGGCTGGAGAACTTCTTGGCAGATTACGAAAACATTGTATTGGTGGTGAGCCATGACCGTCACTTCCTTGATGCGGTATGTACGCATGTGGCCGATGTTGACAGGCAAAAGATCAAGGTATTTACGGGTAACTACACCTTCTGGTATGAGTCATCGCAGTTGATGGCCAGGCAGCAAAACGACAAGAACAAGAAGACTGAGGAAAAGCGCCAGGCCTTGCTCGACTTCATCGCCCGATTCAGTGCCAACGCCTCAAAGTCCAAACAAGCAACCTCTCGTAAAAAGGCATTGGAAAAGCTTACCATTGAAGAGATTGAGCCTTCCAATAGAAAATATCCCGGCATTATTTTTCAACCATTGAGAGAAGTGGGCAATCAGATTTTGTCTGTTGAAAATCTTTCAAAGTCTGTCGATGGAAGGGTCTTGTTTGACAAGATTAATTTCTCAGTTAGCAAGGGCGATAAGATTGCTTTTGTGAGCAAGGATCCATTGGCGGTTACTTCCTTCTTTGAAATTATCAACAACGAACTGGCTGCGGATGGCGGAAAATTTGAGTGGGGAACCACCATCACCAAATCATATTTACCCGTAGAGAATACACAGTTTTTTACGGAAGATCTTGGCTTGATGGATTGGTTGAGGCAGTATGTTCCTCCTCATGTTACAGACGCTGATGAGCCTTTCCTCCGTGGATTTTTAGGGAAAATGCTCTTCAGTGGAGATGATATCGCCAAGAAAACAAAGGTTTTGAGTGGGGGAGAAAAAGTAAGGTGCATGGTGAGCCGCATGATGCTCCAGAATCCCAACTGTGTCATCCTTGATCAGCCTACCAACCACCTTGACCTGGAGAGCATCCAAAGTTTCAATGAAGGCTGCATCAATTTTCCAGGAGTTGTACTGATGACTTCTCATGACCATACATTCATGCAGACCGTTGCCACCAGGGTTATTGAGCTTACACCCAAGGGATCTATTGACAGGTTGATGACTTTCGATGAATACCTTGCAGACAAGCGTGTACAAGAGCTCAGGGCTGAGATGTATTGATAAGGATCATCATGTTGATTGATGCCAGTCATGGTGTCAGGTTGTTTGAAACAAGACATTTGTTTCAAATTAACCATCATGCAAATCACCGAAACAGCACCCCAGCAAGCAGAGCATTTTGAATGGCTCAATGCCGTAGATTTCTACCATACTTATTTTGATATTGTGGCAGATCGCATAGAAGCACTGAGTGCCCTTGATGGTGAAGTGATTGATGAACGAAAGGTGGAATACTTTTCTGAGAAGCTCATTGAATTGCATGAAAAGCTCTATGGTATATCCTATGCAGTGAGTGAGCATATCGATGAGATTGACCTGGAAGCTGCAGTAGGGAATAGGCTTGAAAGGGATCTTCAATCCATTCACCATTGTGGCATTAGGGAAAAGATTGAAAGGTTTGAAGAACAGGTCACTGATTTCAGGACAGCTTTCAATGAATTTTATGTGAGGGTACTCTAATCTTTACTGACGGTATTCTCCAAAGACTTTCCTGAGTTTTTCTGCAATTTCCCCAAGTGTGCAATAGTTTTCTACTGCATCAATGACTGGAGGCATGAGATTGTTGCCATTGATTGCAGCCTGCTCAATGATGCCAAGGCATTGCTGGGCTTTTTGCTCGTCTCTTTTTGCTTTCAGTTTTTTCAATTTTTCAGTTTGCAGCTCCCTGATGGAATCATCGATTTTAAGTAGTGTTGGTTCAGGATCTTTTGCTCCCTGAAATTTATTGACGCCAACTACCACCTTGATCTGCTGCTCAACTTCCCTTTGAAACCTATAGGCACTTTGGGCAATCTGTTCTTGCATGAAACCTTCTTCAATGGCGCGGACACTGCCACCCATTTCATCGATATGGGCGATGATTTCATTGACCGCAACTTCCATTGATGCAGTAAGGGATTCCACATAATAGGATCCGCCCAAAGGGTCTGCTGTTTCAGCCACACCACTTTCAAATGCAATGATTTGCTGTGTTTTGAGAGCCACCTGCGCTGCTTCTTCTGTGGGCAGGCTAAGGGCTTCGTCGTAGCCGTTGGTATGCAAGGATTGGGTACCACCCAATACTGCTGATAGGGCCTGCAGGGTAACCCTGGCAATGTTGTTGAGGGGCTGTTGTTGGGTAAGGGTACTGCCGCCGGTTTGCGCATGAAAGCGCAGCATCATGGCCTTGGGATCTGTTGCACCAAGCGATTGCATGGTTGCTGCCCAGATTTTTCTTGCTGCACGAAATTTTGCCACTTCCTCAAAAAGATTGTTGTGGGCATTGAAAAAGAAGGATAGTCTTTTTCCCAGGGTATTGATGTCAATTCCTTTTTCAATGGCGGCCTTTACATAGGCTTTCCCATTGCTCAACGTAAAGGCGACTTCTTGTGCAGCAGTGCTGCCAGCCTCTCGAATATGGTATCCTGAAATGGAGATGGTATTCCACTTGGGCATGGATCTGCTGCACCATTCAAACAAATCGGTGATGATGCGCATGGATGGAGCAGGAGGATAAATATAGGTGCCGCGTGCAGCGTATTCCTTTAGGATATCATTCTGGATGGTTCCGGTTAGTTTGGAAATATCAGCCCCTTTTTTTCTGGCAACCGCTGCATACAATGCCAGCAGGATAAAGCCAGTGGAGTTGATGGTCATTGAGGTGGATACTTTTTCAAGGTCAATCCCATCAAACAGGATTTCCATGTCTTCAATGCTGTCGATGGCTACCCCTACTTTTCCAACTTCTCCTTCTGCAAGGGCATGGTCACTGTCATAGCCAATTTGGGTGGGAAGATCAAATGCCACACTCAAGCCTGTTACTCCTTGTGCCAGCAGAAAATGGTAGCGTTTGTTGCTTTCTTCCGCCGTTGAAAACCCTGCGTACTGTCGCATGGTCCAATGTCGACCCCTGTACATGTCTTCCTGTATGCCTCTTGTATAAGGAAAGGTTCCTGGATTGGGTTGGGAAGGAACAGCGTCTTCTGTTGAATAAACTTTTTTTATGGTGATGCCTGAGTCATTCCTGATGGGGGTATCCATGTTGTTTTTTTTAGAGCCTTGAAAGGTTATTCCTGGCTGCAGTTTTGAGCAGTTCAAGAACAATGGGCTGGATCGAGGCATTGGGATCGGCACCCAGAAATGTTTTTAAGGCTTCCACCAACAGCTCACCATGAGCATCGCTGGGCAAGGTGGCCAACAGTTGTTCAAGGATGAAACACTGTTGATCTTTCATGTCTACCACTGCTTGCCATGCATTTTCTGCCACATAAATCTGTTGAGAAAGGTTGTGTTCAAATTCCTGGATAATCGCTTGTTTGAGCACATCTACCAGCTGATTGGCGCTGAGGTTTCCTGCCGGAAAACGAGAGACAAGTGTTGGAAAACCGGAGCGGTCTGCAAAAGTTACCAGGCGTTCATAGGCCTGTACACAGAGCATGGAACTGATGTCTGACATAGATGAATTGTTAAAACAAATGTACACCAAGGGTATGGATTGCTGGTTTATGATTTGTTATTAATTTTGCATGATGGAAATGCAAACAGAGATACCGGTAAAATTTACAGATACTGCCATCATTGAGATCAGGCGCTTGTTTGAAAGCAGGCTGGCTGGCAGTGATAAATTGCTGCGGGTAGGAGTTAAGGGAGGCGGATGTTCTGGTCTTAGCTATTTGTTGGAAATGGATGAGAAAACTGAACGGGATGAGGTTTTTGAAGTGGGAGGAATTCCTTGCATCATTGATCCGGCACATTCAATGTATTTGTTTGGGATGGAGATAGATTGGAAAAATGGCCTGGATGCCCGGGGCTTCATTTTCAACAATCCCAATGCATCAGCAACCTGTGGTTGTGGAAGTTCTTTTGCTGTTTAGGTCTTGAGGGATAAGGGATTAGTGGAACAGTCATGACGAGTCTGCCAGCCGAAGGCTGGGGACGGGGAATTTTTGCAAATGGAAGCAGTGAATATCTTAAGTGATACAAATAAAAAAAGACCGGATTTTCATCCGGTCTTTTTTTATGAAGGTTCTTTTGGGAGGTTCACTCGTCTCTTCTCCCTTGTATTTTTACTTTTTACCTTTATCAGCTTCACCCAGTGGCTTGTTTTTTGCCATGTCCACCAATACTGGTGCGGCAACAAAGATGGATGAATAGGTTCCTGTTACTACACCAATCAACATGGCGAAGGCAAATCCCCTGGTTACCTCACCACCAAAGATGAAGAGGATGAGGAGGGTAAGGAATACCGTGAGAGAAGTCATGATGGTTCTGCTCAGGGTATGATTGATGGCCTTGTTGATGATGCTGCTCTTGGTTTCCCCTTTCAATTTATGGCTGTATTCCCTGATCCTGTCGAATACGATAACCGTATCATTCATTGAGAATCCAATAACGGTAAGGATTGCGGCAATGAAATGTTGGTCAATTTCCAATGGGAAAGGAACCACCCCTTTCAGGAAGGAGAAAACAGCCAAGGTTACAAACACGTCATGGAGCAAGGCAATGATGGTTCCCATAGAATACCTCCAGTCGCGGAAGCGAAGGAAGATATAAAGGAAGATGGCAATCATCGCAAAAATGGTAGCCTTTACTGCTCCTTTTTTCAAGTCATCAGAAATCGAAGGTTGAACGGTTTGTGAGCTTTGCTTGTAACTTTTCTGGAAGTCTGCATAAGCCAATCCTTCAGGAAGGCTTTCTTTCAATCCTTTGAACAGTGCAACCTCTACGGTAGAATCTGCACTCTTGCTTGGATTGTCAATCATGAAAGAAGTTGTGATGTTGAGGGTCTTGTTGTCTCCAACTGTTTTCAATACTGGATGCTCTCCAAAAACAGTTTTCAATGATTCCCTGATCTTCTCATTTTCTGTAGCCTTGTCAAATCTGACAGTATAGCTTCTTCCACCTTTGTATTCAACGCCTTGATCAAAGCCATTGAAAAGGGCTGCAATACCACCAATCAATACAACTACTGAGATGATATAGGCAACTTTTCTGTACTCGATAAACTTGAAGTTTGCATGCTTGAATACATTGCGGCTTGTAGCGGTGAAGTACTCAAAATGCCTGTTTTTCTTTGTCCAGAAGTCTGTGATCAACCTGGAAATCAGGATGCCGCAGAACAAGGAAAGAAGAATACCCAGAATCTGTGTAGTGGCAAATCCAAGCACTGGTCCCAAACCAAAGTAGAAGAGGATGATGGCTGTCAACAGGGTAGTGATGTGTGCATCAAGAACAGGTGCCATTGAGCGCTTGTAACCCTCTGCAACCGCCAATTGATAGCTCTTGCCAAAGTTTAGTTCGTCTTTGATCCTTTCAAATATGATTACATTGGTGTCAACTGCCATACCAATGGTCAATACAAGACCAGCAATACCAGGAGCCGTCAATGTTGCACCCAGTGCACTAAGTACACCTACAGTGAAAAGAAGGTTGAGGATAAGGGCGATGTTGGCTACCCATCCGCCGGTATTGTAGTATACAAGCATCAGGATGAAGATCACAATGAATGAGATACCGAAGGCCATTGATCCACCTTCGATGGCAGATGCACCAAGGGTAGGGCCTACCACCTGCTCCTGAACAATCTTGGCAGGTGCCGGAAGTTTACCAGACTGCAAGATGTTGGCAAGATCCTGTGCTTCTTCAATGGTGAAGTTTCCGCTGATCTCGGAATTACCCGTAGTGATAGGGTTGATTACATTGGGAGCAGAGTAAACATTGTTATCGAGAACAATGGCGATTGGCTTGCCTACATTGTTGGTAGTAAGTTCACCCCAGATTCTTTCACCTTGCTTGGTCATGATCATTTTGATCGCAGGGCGACCACGGTCGTCATAGTCCTGTGATGCCTGCTGAACGCCATCGCCTTCAAGCCTTGCCTTGTCTGAACCTTCTATGGTTTTGAGGGCGTACACGGCAACAATGTCGCTTTTAACACCTTTGTCATTGGTTTCTGGAATGCCAAATGCAAAACGAACATTACCAGGGAACTGGCTTCTCACACTCTCAAGTGCCATGTATTCATTGAATACAGCGGTGTCTCTTCCTGCAATATAGCCGAGATTGGGTGCGAAACTCATCCTGCCTTGCTCATCCTGTTGTGGAGGAATAGGCTGGAATATGGTGAAGAAGGATTTGCTTGAAATTTTGCTGCTGTCTGCCTTTGTTGGTGTTTTTGCTTTTACCAATTCGCCAATGGTAGCAGACTTGGTGGTATCAGTAGCCTTTGCCGCTTCAGGAGCTGCGGTGGCAGTATCCTTTACAACAGGGGCACCTGCGTAATAATCTTTCAGTGCCTTTTCAGCATCAGTGAAAGACTTGTCCAGTTCGCCTATGTTGTAAACCTCCCAGAATTGAAGGTTGGCAGTGGCTTGTAAGTACTTCCTTACACGCTCCGGATCATCCTTTACACCAGGAAGCTCAACGGTGATGATTCCTTTGGTTTTGTCCAGCTGAATGTTGGGTTGTGCTACACCAAACTGGTCGATACGCTTTTGCAATACGTTGAATGTATTGCTGATGGCACCTTCCGCTGAAGCCTGTAATTTCGTGATGACGGTATTGTCGTTGTCTTCGATTTTAACAGTCCTGCCACCAGTTCCTGCAAACAAGGTTGCAAGACGGCCGTTTGGATTTTGTGCTTTGTATGCATTGGCGAAGAGCGTAATGAAGTCTGCATCACTGCTTGACTTCTGGCGCATTGCCTCGTTGATGGCATTGTTGAGGCCAGCATCCTTGGAATTGTTGGCAAGGGTTCTGATCAGGCCTTCCAATTCTACCTCTAATGTTACACTCATTCCACCCTGAAGGTCAAGACCAAGATTCAATTCTTGTTCTTTGGCTTTTTGGTAGCTGATGGCACCTGTAATGCCATAGGTTACTGTGTTTTCCCTGGTACTGTCAAGAAGCCTGCGGTACCTTTTGTTGAATTCAAGATCCTTCAACTCTGTATCAGCGTTGGGGAAATTGGCCTTGACAAAAGCCTGGGCTTTGGACTCCTGCTTTTTCTCATGGCTGCGAACAACCCATGTGAAATGCAGTTGGTACAGGGAGATCAGGATCAGTGCAATTGCAAAAAAACGAACCAAACCTTTCAGTTGCATGTTAATTCTAGTTTATGCTTAAAAATTGAAACCCCGATTTATCGGGGGTGGGCAAAGATAGGGATTTTGAGGTCAAAATTTGTTTTAGGCATTTGATTTTTACGGCTGGTCGCCGGGGCAATGTTACTAACTTTCAATACCATTTATTCAAGGACTTTTTTAACTTCGCCAAAATTTTACAGCATGAAACTTTCTTCTCGCCTCGATCTCTTTGCAGAACCGGAAACACTGAAAATGGCCAAACTGGGCAGGGAATTGAGGGCAAAAGGAATAGATGTGATCGATCTCTCCCTCGGAGAGCCTGATTTTGACACACCTGACCACATCAAGTCTGCCCTGAAAAAGGCGGTTGATGATAATTATAGTCATTACACTCCCGTTGCTGGCTATCCAGACCTCAGGGAAGCGGTGTGCACAAAATTAAAGCGCGACAACAACCTTGACTACAAGCCTGAAAATATTTTGGTGTCTACAGGTGCCAAGCAAAGCTTGGCCAATGTGGTGATGGCCATCGTCAACAAAGGGGACGATGTGGTCATCCCAACCCCATATTGGGTAACCTACTCAGAAATTGTCAAGCTTGCTGAAGGAAAAGTGACCCTTGTGCGTACTTCCATCGATAACAAATACAAGCTTACAGCAGAAGAACTGGAGGCTGCGCTTACCCCGACTACTTCACTTTTCATCTTTTCATCCCCATGTAATCCAAGTGGATCTGTTTATACCAAGGATGAGCTGGCTGCTTTGGCAGGTGTTTTCAGGAAATTTCCCAATGTATTCATCATTTCTGATGAGATCTATGAATACATCAATTTTGTTGGTAAGCACGAAAGTATTGCCCAGTTTGAAGACCTGAAAGACAGGATCATCATCATCAATGGCCTCAGCAAGGGATATGCCATGACCGGTTACAGGTTGGGGTATATCGCTGCTCATCCTGATGTGATCAAGGCATGTGAGAAATTGCAAGGACAATATACCAGCGGTACCAATGCAGTAACCCAGCGTGGAGCCATTGCTGCCCTAACCGGCGATTTGGCCCCCAGCGTAGAAATGAACAAGGAATTTGGCCGCAGAAGAGAGCGCATGTTGGGTCTTTTAAAGGCCATTCCCGGCATCCAGATTGCTGAACCTGATGGAGCATTTTATGTATTTCCTGTCGTTACAGCCTATTTTGGTAAGAAAAACGGCGAGGAATTGATCAAGGATGCTGACGATTTGTGCATGTACCTTCTCAATACGGCTCACGTGTCTACCGTAACGGGTAGGGCTTTTGGTGAGCCAACTTGTATCAGGATTTCTTTTGCCAACAGCATGCAGAAAATTGAAGATGCCATGGCAAGGATTACTGCGGCTTTGGCCAATCTTAGTTAAGGTTTTTAACACAATTTATTGAGCACAAGTGCGTTAAATGTTTTTCCTTTGCAGATATGTCAAATCTGACATGTCTGCAAAGTTTAACAGAATGTACTTGGAATGATGCGCAGCATTTTTTTCTTCTTTTTTTTGTTGACCATCAATGTGGTTGTCCTTGGACAGGGGCAAACCGTAAGGATTATTCCTGGAGATACCACCATTTGCAAAGGGCAATCGATTCGTTACAGCGCTTATTTGTACAAAGGCAGCTTTCAGTTTATCGGTTCATTTGACGGTAAGGATTATTTTATGGACACCGTATCCAGGAGTTGGACCGATGCAAGGGTTGCTGCTCAAGGGAATGGAATGGACCTATGGGTGATTGATAGCATCCAGGAGAATGATGCCGTTTACAGCATGATCCCACTCAGGACACAGTCCAATACTTTTTTTTGGTTTGGTCTTTTTCAAGATCCTGTTCTGGAAGCAGCAGGTACTTCAGCCAGTGGTTGGAAATGGCTGGATGGTAGGTCGCTGGACACTACATTCAAATTTTGGTACAACAGCCCTCCATTTGTTGAGCCGGATGATGTGTTCCAGTCTTCATCAGGGGCCAATCATGCAGCCTTGGGTTTGAACAATTCAGGATCAAGGTGGAGCGATATTACCAATATCTTTTCAGCCAATTTCAGAGGTCATGCGATTGCGGAAGTGAACAAAAGCCCTTTGATCCTTGAGTGGTCTACAGGAGAAACCAATACAGGAGCCATCAATGTTACGCCACTTTCAACACAATCCTACTTTCTTGACATCACCTATGGGGGTAACAAAACCAGAAGCAATACCTCAGTGTTGAAAGTAAATCAAGCATCGGCCACTGCCTCATTTTTTGTATCAACCAGTTCAGATACCTGTCTGATCACCAATAATGTTGTGTTTAACAATACATCTGTTTCAACAGATACTCAGAATACCAGGTATGAGTGGAGTTTTGGCGATGGAAACAAATCAACCCAATATTCTCCTACATACCAATATGGTGGGTCGCAAATCTATACGGCAATACTTACTGCAAGGGATATCAATGGCTGCGAAACTTATGCGTCAAGGCTTGTTACAATCAAACCTTCTCCTTTGATTCCTGTCATCACTTATCCAACAGGCGGTAATGTTTTTTGTGCAGGAGATTCAGTTCTTTTGACTACTGTTGTTGTTCAACCTGATCCTACTGCCACTTTTGTTTGGTATCGCAATGCTGTTCCTGATGGGAATGGAAGAAGCCTAATGGTAAAAACCAGTGGCACCTATCTACTGGAATGTACCAATTTGAATGGGTGTACCAACCGGACTTCTGTAAATGTCACGGTAAATAGTCTGCCAGCCAAACCTGCCCTGACCATTGTGAACGGATTTTCAAATGTTGTCTGTCAACTCGACAGCAGTTATTTGCAGTCTTCAACTGCCATCAACATTACCAAATACAATTGGTATACCGGAGGATCCCAGTTACCGTCTTTGATATCCAATGCTTCACTCAGAAATCTTTATGTCAAAGCTCCAGCCTCCATGGGGAATGGCCTTTTGCTCTCAAATTTTTTCGTGAGGTCAGTTGATGACAATGGTTGTGTTTCGCCACTTTCGGATTCAGTGGTGATAACGTTCAAACCATCTCCTGTTGTAGTGCTAAGTGCCCTTTCAGGGAAAACCATCTTTTGTGAGGGTGATTCAACAAAACTGATTGCCAGTTCAAAGTCAACTGGAAATTCCTATCAATGGAAGCGTGACTTGACGGATTTGGTTTCTTCAGATTCCATTTTTGTGGCCAAAACCACAGGGTCTTATGGACTGACGCTTACCAATTCTTTTGGATGTTCTGTTTCATCAAACGTGATATTGGTGTTGGCCAATAAGTATCCAATTGTTCCTGTAATTCTACCTGATCCAAACGCCGCAGAAGTCTTGCCTGATGGGTCAGTGAATATCTGTACAGGATCGAACCTGAACTTGCGGACAGCCAATGTGCTCGGTGGAATATACCAATGGTTCAAAAATGGTGTAGCGATGTTTCCCCCAGGGATCAATTCAAGTATCATCGTGAATGTGGCTGCAAAATACCAAGTGTTGGTTTCTGCTAATGGATGTACCTCTACCTCTGCTGAAACCCTTGTCGGATTGTTGCCACTGCCAACAGGAACCTTGGTTGCCCCTCCGACCAATTCAATCTGTGAGGGATATACCGTAACACTGAGTGCGTCTGGTGCAGTTGGATACCAATGGTATTTTGAGAACAATAAACTGATGGGGGCTACGCAATCTTCCTATGTCGCCAATAGCCCAGGATTGTACAAGGTTGAGTTTTTATCAGATAAGGGGTGTAAAAAAATGAGTACGAATTTTGTGAACCTTGTCACCATCAAGAAGCCTGCCGTCCTTTTTACCAATGATCTCTATTGCATCAATGTAGTATCAAACTTCACAAACAAATCTGTTACTTCCAATAGTGGCACTGTTGGCTATTCTTGGAGATTTCAAAATGGAATGGTGGATACCAATTTCAATGCATCTCATGTTTTTCCTATTGCGGGTAATTACAGGGTGGCATTGAGGGTGATCCCCAAAGATTGTCCACAGCTTTCAGATTCCAGTGTAATGGTAATCAAAGTTGAAGCTCCTCCCAAAGGCATTTCTTATTTCCCCATCAACGCCATGACAGGTAAGCCGATTAGCCTTGTTGCGCGTGCAATTGGCGATGTGTACCAATGGAGACCATCAACTGGATTGAACAGCGCTTTCATCAGGTTGCCTATTTTGAATCCAACCACTGAACAGTTGTACACAGTGAGCATCACCAACCGTGCTGGATGTAACGTTCTTGATTCTCAATTGGTAAGAGTTTTTGATGAATCAGACATCTATGTGCCAGGTGGCTTCACCCCCAACAGGGATGGCAAAAACGATAAGGTGTATCCCATTGCAGTTGGAGTATCCGTATTCTTCACTTTCAAGATATTCAATCGCTGGGGTAACCTGGTTTTTGAATCCAACTCCCTGGATCCAGACTTAGGATGGGATGGCACTTACAAGGGGAAAGACCAACCAGCAGATACCTATACATGGGTAGTATACGGAATTGGTCTAACAGGCAAGGCCATCAGTAAATCCGGATCGGTGGCTTTAATCAGATAAAATGAAGTTGATCAAATATACCATATCGTTTGTTTTCATTTTTCTTCTTGCTGTTGCGGCAAAGGCACAGGATGCACATTATTCTCAGTATTTCAATGCCCCGCTTTCACTGAATCCTGCATTCACTGGCTATTATGACGGGAAGCACCGACTTGCCACCAACTTTAGAAACCAATGGTTGCGTGCCGGAGATCCCTTTACGACAGCAACCGTGAGTTTTGATACGAGGGCAATGGTCAATCAATTGGACAAAAGCATTCTTGGGGTTGGCATTTTATTGATGGGTGACAGAACAGCTACAGGTGCTTACAACAGCAATTATGCAAGCTTGTCTACAGCCTATCATCAGGCTTTGGATGAGGAAGGATTTCAGCATCTCGCAGTAGGTTTTCAGGGGAGTTTGGGCGCAAGGATGCTGGATTACAACCGCATTTCATTCAGCAGCCAATTTGCCAGCAGGGGATTTGATCTTTCTCTATCCAACAACGAGAATTTTGTAACAAGAAGAAGCAGCTATGTTGATTTCAATATTGGATTGATGTACAATTACCTGAAAGACAGGGGCAGGTTTTTTATCGGTACTTCTTACTACCATCTCAATCAACCCAAGATGAGCTTTTTAGGCAATGATGAATACATGTTGCCTGCCCGAGCAACCGTGCATGCAGGTGCATCTTTTTTGGTTGGTGCACAGGGCGAATTGTTCCTCAGCGGACAGTTCATGAATCAGGCCGGTGCGAACAACGCAACAATAGGAGCGGCATATGGCTATAGCCCATATCAATCAGATGACAACAATGTTTTTTACGCCGGTTTATTTTACAGGAACAAAGACGCTGTTTATCCTTACCTGGGATACCTGATCAATGATATCCAGATTGGCCTGAGTTACGACATCAACACAAGT
>Ga0222712_10004254_pt1 | contig 15093 bp, 13 predicted proteins | sample C33_657DmetaG_FD_165043 | JGI IMG/M metagenome (GOLD analysis project Ga0222712, IMG submission 165043) | Estuarine water microbial communities from San Francisco Bay, California, United States - C33_657D | ecosystem: Environmental > Aquatic > Marine > Unclassified | place: USA: California... | reverse complement strand
GTGCAATCTCTTTGGACTTTCAAGCACTGCAGTTTTTGGATATGGAGTTGTTTATCAAGACACCTTAGTTGCATTCAGATATCCAAATTTAGAGAATGGAAACTACTCTACAGATAATCCACTCGATAGTGGTGCAGATGTTTCTGTTACATCTTCAAATGCGGGTATTGGAAAAGTAAATACTTTTACTCAGAACAATGGGACACAACTTGGTAATGTTTTTGCAATCACTGGTGGAGGAGGATCTTGCACAGGATGGGCAAGTTCTATTACGAGTTTGATTAATGAAATTGCAACCTTAAGAGCAGGAATTACAACATATTTGAATTCAGTGAATACTGTAAAAGGATATAAACACGCTTCACAATTAGAATACTGGTCATACAATAAGGTTATAAATTCATCAAACTCTGATGTCAGTTCAAATAACACAGCACTCTCAGTATTAAACGATCCAGCATATGGCGGGCCCTATTGACAGGTCCATTTGACCGTTCTATAATAGCCAAGTAATCAATCGATCCCAAATGAAAGACGAGTTCCTGTCACGCTGCGTTGTGGATCCTGTAAAGCGTACAGTTTATCTGTACTCAAACGAAGGTTCTGAAAAAGAAGTGCAGTGTGACACTGTTGATGAGTTCATGAATGTACTCAATTATGTTCGTGATACTGTTGGTGAAGATGTCCTTTCGTATGCAAGTCCTCTATGAGACCTGAAACGCGACGATCCATGGAAATGTTGTTCCAAGCAAAGTGGAACGTCCCAATGGCAGCTAAAAACTGTGGTCTCACTAACAAAGAAATGAAGATCACGTTTAATGAATATTGCCGCCTCAATCCTCCCACTTTTGTGGTAGACTGAGTTTCTTGGCGGTGTAGCCCAACCGGAAGCAGGCAGTTGACTTAAAATCAACACAGTGCGAGTTCGAATCTCGCCACCGCTATTAAAACATATAAGGTTCTAAATAACTATTAGTTATATCGAACCTTATGCCATATAAAAATAAAGAAAAGCAAAAAGAAGCTCAAAGACTCTGGGCTCAAAAAAAATATAAAACTTCTGGAAAAAAAGGAGATATATCTCTACAAAAAAGAAAACAAATGGTTATAGATGCCAAAAATGTTCCCTGTGCAAGATGTGGAGAAGAACATCCACACTATGTTATGGACTTACATCATATAAATCCAAAAGAAAAGGAGGGAATGATAGGATATTTCATAAAATCTGGGAATTATCAATCTTTACAGGAAGAAATAAACAAATGCATATGTGTCTGTGCCAACTGTCATCGCTATATTCACAACAAACAAGAAAACTTGACATTTGGCGAAATCCATACTACAATATCAGAGTTAGAGAACATCCCCTAAATAACCAAAAGTAGGAAACACATCCTATGAAGTACCGAATTGATGCTAGGTATTGCTGGTACAATGAAGGAAAACAAATTGTTCTCATGTATTTCATAGAAGGTATTCCATTTACTTTTGATGATCTTCCAGATGAATCTATATTTGATCTGGATCTAATCGAAGTGGCTGACAAAGAAAGAAGATACGAACCAGAAGATTTATATCGTTCATCGTTCTATTTGATTGATGAAGAATGCCATCCTCTTATGTTCGAGCTTGAACTGGAAAATCCAGAAATGTTACCACAAGATTAACCTGCCCTTGTAGCTCAGTGGTAGAGCAGCGGTTTTGTAAACCGCTGGTCGTCTGTTCGAATCAGATCGGGGGCTCTGAGTTCTATAACTCCTATGTCATTAATTTCACAACAAGATCGCCAAATGGCAATTGAAGCACTTGAATATTATGTTGAACACCTTAAAAAGGATAACTGCACCCAAGCGTCAATCAATTCATTCCAAACCCTGCTTAATTGGATCGAACTGGAGCATTTCAAGCATGAAGATTCAACTGTGGTATTGTAATTCGATGAAGCAGTGGCGTTGGACACTGTGCGATTCTACAAGACCAATTCGTCGTCAAGAATCTGGGCAACAGCCTTTTCTTCGTGATGCTATGAACGACGTAGCGAACACTGTAGAATATATGATGGAATGTAAGCAAGCAGAATGAATCAGATAATTCATAAATTATCAGAACCATTCCCACATTTGATTGTAGAAAATATGTACAATCAAGAAGAACTTGATTTAATTTGGCAAGAATTAAATTTTCTTACAAAACCACATAAATTTATAGAAAAAGACTCTGGCACAGCAATAAATGAGTATGGAATTTCATTATCAGAAAGTAAATCTATTTACTTAGATGAAATTTATACAGAAAGATTCATATCAAATATTTTAACAATTAACAGAAAAATTTTTATTGGTGGATATACAAAAATCTTTTCTGAAATTAGTCCAATGTGTAAATCAATATTACAACAAAATTTTGATTCTACAAAGATAAGATATTACGAAAATGATGATGAATACTTACCACATATAGATGTATATAACTACACGTCCATAACATTCTTTCATAAAAAACCAAAATCATTTGAAGGTGGAGATTTATTCTTTCCAGAATACAATTATACATTTGAATGCGATAATAACCATATGATATTATTTCCATCATGCATTTGTCATGCAGCTACAAAAACTAAAATGCACGATAAAACTCCATGTAGTGGAAAAGGTAGGTATTCTATGATGCAATTTATGAAATTAATTTAATATTTTCATATCAAAACATAGTGAGTAAAAATGCTTAGATGAAATCAGAATTTTATATAGATAGGGTAGGTAAGGAAGAAATCAAAGATCTTCTTTACACACATCATTATCTTAAAGATGAATCCAAAGATTTTAAATCTGGTTTCAACTATGGATTATTCAAGTCAACATTCGAATGCCCTCTTAATATTGGCGGGTGTCTTGGCACTTGCGTTTTTACTGGTCTCCCAGTTCCAGAAATTGCCGTAGGAGCATTCGGATTAGAAAGAAATCAACAACAGGGAATATACGAACTTTCCAGGCTTTGTATACGCCCCGACATACAAAAAGAAGAGTATAACATTACATCCTGGTTCTTAAGTCGTTGCATTCGGAGGTTTAGAAAAGATGCCACAGTTCGTGCTATTCTTAGTTACGCTGACGCTGATCACCACACTGGAGTTATATACAGAGCTTGCAATTTTCAATATTACGGTCTAACAGATCCCAAAAAAGATTTTTACTATGCTGACGGAACTAAACACTCTAGGGGTAGTATTCGAGGTGCTGATGGTGAGTGGAGGGATCGCTCTCGTAAACATCGGTATCTTATGGTTTTCGAAAAGGGATTGAAGCCCTTGTGGAAAGAGCAAAAGTATGGTAATATATAAGAGTGTGAAGGAAGTGCGAAGGGGAGATCCTTATGGGTCTCCCCTTTTTCTTATGATAAATAATCTATAACGGAAACTATAGAACTAATAAGATGGGTCTCTCCAGATTAGATAATTTTCTGAAATCAACTCGCGGTACAATCATTTACGTTGATCCAAATGCACTTGATTCTACTGACGCGATTGAGAACCAAGGCAATTCTTTATCCCGCCCGTTCAAAACAATTCAAAGAGCTCTAATTGAAGCGTCTAGATTTTCTTATCAAAGAGGGCTCGATAACGATAGATTTAATAAAACAACAATCGTACTCTATCCTGGAGACCACTTTGTAGACAACCGTCCAGGTTGGATCCCTGATGGTGCATCGAATTATAGATTAAGAAGCGGTGCAACATCGAGTGATTTTGGAGAATTTAGTGCAACTACAGATTTTGATATTACAAGCGCAAATAATGCTCTGTATAAACTGAACAGTATTTACGGTGGTGTTATTATTCCTCGTGGCACATCAATTGTTGGTATGGATCTTCGTAAGACGAAAATTCGTCCATTTTATGTTCCTAATCCGGAAAATGATCAGATTGAAAGATCTTGTGTATTCAGAGTTACTGGTGGATGTTACTTATATCAATTTACAATTTTAGACGCAGATCCAAATGGGACTTGCTTCAAAGATTATACAAGTAATAAGTTTGTTCCTAATTTTTCTCACCACAAACTTGCTGGTTTCGAATATGCTGATGGAGTAAACGATGTTAAAATCGTTGATGACTTCCAAACATTCGAGACGGCAAGAACCGATCTTGATATGTATTATGAGAAGATTGGTATTGCGTATGGAAATAGCAGTGGTAGGCCAATCAGCCCAGACTACCCAAATGATGAGGATATTCAACCAGTTATTGATGAATATCGTATTGTAGGATCTCGTGGTGCTTCTGTAGGAATTAGTAGTATTAGATCTGGAGATGGTTTGTCCGGTAACACCACAATTACTGTTACAACTTCCTCAAGTTTCCCACAATTAGCAGTAGATACGCCAATTCAAATCAGTGGAGTATCTGCGACAGGATATAATGGACAATATGTGGTTGCTTCAGTAGTAAGCGCGACTCAATTTACGTATCAAGTACAAAATACTCCAACAAATCTTTTACCATCAGTTGGTGGAGCAAGTGCAAGCATTGCTGTTGATACTGTAACTTCAGCATCACCATATATCTTTAATATTTCCGTGCGTTCAGTGTTTGGAATGTGTGGTTTGATTGCTGATGGTGCTAAAGCTGATGGATTTAAGTCCATGGTTGTTGCACAATATACTGGAATTGGATTACAAAAAGACGATAAAGCGTTTGTAAAATATAATTCAACATCAGGAATCTATCAAGATCATACTGCAGTTTCAAATTTACATAGCGACTCTTCATCAAGGTATAAACCATCATATGAAAGTTCTCACATTAAGGCAATCAATAATGCTTATCTTCAATTAGTTTCAATTTTTGCTATTGGATATGCAAATCATTTCCAAGTTGAAACTGGTGGCGATTTTTCAATCAACAATTCCAATTCAAACTTTGGATCAAAAGCATTTCAAGCCGTAGGATTTAGAAGAGATGCTTTTGCAAAAGATGATGTTGGTTATATTACCCACATCATCACTCCAAAAGAAAAAGATATTAATCAAGTCAGTGTAAACTACTTACCTTTAGATTATAGTAAGACAGTATCTGTTGGAGATACTACAAAACTTTATCTTCATAATTATACTGATCAAGAAGTAAAACCATCAGAAATTGTAGACGGTTATAGAATTGGTGCAAAAGAAAATGATTATCTTTTCTTAGATATTGCACAGTCTGGAGTTACAACAACATATTCGGCACGTATTGTAATGCCGAATACTCAACTCTCAGCAGAGAAAAAATATTATGTTGGAAGAGCTGCTGGTATTAACAGTATTACATCAAATCTTGTTACATTAACCACAAGACATGATTTGATTAATGGTGAGACAATTCGTGTTATTAGTGATACGGCTCAACTCCCTGATGGAGTCGATCCTGATACTGTATATTATGTCATTACAGACACTGTTGCAAGTGGAATCGGTAGTGATAAAATAAAACTTGCAAAAACATATAATGATGCTGTTAACAACAATCCAATTTCAATTAACTCTAGAGGTGGAACTTTAAAAATTGTAAGTAGAGTATCTGATAAAGAATCTGGAGATATTGGTCATCCAGTTGGATTTGATACAACTAATTCTCAATGGTTTGTTAAGGTTGCTATCGCAGCATCTGAAAATAGTATTTTCCCTGCATTGAATTCTGCTGTTCTTTATAATTCTACAGAAAGAACTTATTTCAAGAGAACAGTAGAAGATAGAAGTTCAGAAGATACTTTGTACAAAGTTCGTTATGTTATTCCAAAAGATTCTATAACTCTTGGAAATCCTCCAACTGAAGGTTATATTATTCAAGAATCAAATAATGTAATCGGCGCTGGAACAACAGAAATCCAAAAATATTTTTCAACAACAACTTCATCATTATCAAACACAACAGAACTTAGAAACTTTAGATTTATTTCTGGAGCTGAATGGTCTGGTGGTGTTGCAAAGATTGATACAGAACTTCCTCATGATTTGAGAGTTGGAACTCAGGTTGAAGTTGTTAATGTTGTATCAACTGGCAATACTGTTGGAGTTGCTAGCACGGCATTTAATGGTACATTTACAGTCACTGGAGTTACAAGTACAAGGCAGTTTAGTTATTCGTTAACTAACAATCCAGGAACATTTAGTGGTGTAACCACAAATAGAACTTCATCCCTTCCATATTTTAAGAAAAAACAACTTAATGTTACATATCAAATTTATAAGTCAGAAGAAGTTCAAAAGTATATTCAAAACGTACAAGATGGTGTCTATCATTTAACTTTAACAAATTATAGCAACTCCCCATCTGTATCTCCATTTACTGGACTTAAGTTCTCATCTCCAATTGATAAATTATATCCACAAGTAAATCGAGATAATTCAGTATCAGATGCTCAAACAGCAAAAACATTTGCTAACTCTGATGTCATCGGCAGAGTTGATATTGATGATCTACAATCCAGCATCACCAAACAAACTGAAGAAAAACTTCAATATGATTTGAGTGGAGCGATTGCTATCTCAAATATTCGTTCATCATCCGGAACTGCACATACAATCTACACAACAATTGATCATAGATTATCTGGAATTACGTCTGTAACCATTTCAAACGCTGGTGCTGGTTATACAAATGGAACATTTTATGCTGTTCCTCTTGGAGTATCTACAACAGGTAGAGGAGCAAATGCGAGAGTTACTGTAAGCGCAGCTGGAACTATCACCAATGTTAGAATTATGGATGGTGGTAGTGCATATCAAGTTGGAGATGTAATCACCTTAACTGGAATTGGAACCTATGCACCTTATACTCCAGTTTCATTATATGTTTCCAACATTTATAATCATGTTGGAGAAGTACTGAGTGTCTCCGGAGTTACATCAGATACTTATTCTGGTTATAATACTCTTTATAGAATTTCTGGAGTTAGCACTTCCAATCAAGTCAATGTTACATCATCTAGAGAAGTCGTAGGATTTGGTACAGATCTTACGTCTCAAGCATCGAGTTCTCAAGCAATTCTTTCTGGGAAAACTCTTGGAATTTCAACATTTACTTATTATGCTCAATCTGGAATTGGAACTCTTACATTTACGAGTGCCCATGGATTAAGAAAAAATGGCAAGGTAAGAATTGCTGGAGCAGATCAAAGTCTATTTAATAATGATTTTGTAGTTTCTAAAGTTAACTCCACAACTTCTGTAGCTATCAATATTGGTGTTACCACAACAGCACCTTCAACTGGTGGATCTATTACTGTTTATGTTCCATCATTAACTTCTTATGGTGGAAACATTGAGAAAGAAACCGAAGCATCTTCGGGCAGACTTCTTACTCAATACGCTGGAATTTCTACAACTCTTGGTCAACAAATTTTAGCTTCCGATTCTGACTCCACATCAATTGTAATCACGAAAGCAGATCTTGCTGGATTTAAAATTGGTGACTATTTCCAAATTGATGATGAAATTTTTAGAATTAGAGAAACTGTAACTGGTAGCGCACTCTTAACATACCGCGCTTTATTTGGGACACCAAGACAAGATCACTCTGTTGGATCTTTAATTAAAAAGATTAGAATCGAACCAGTAGAGCTTCGTAGAAATTCTATTATTCGTGCATCTGCTCACACATTTGAATATCTTGGATTTGGTCCTGGTAACTATTCAACTGCATTCCCAGATAGACAAGATAGAGTTCTTTCTGAAAAAGAAATTGAATTGAGTCAAGCGACAAAATCTGATGGTGGTGTAGTCGAATACAGCGGAATGGATGATAAAGGTGTATTCAGAAATGGAAATGATTATGAAAAACCAGTAGAAACAGTAACCGGAGAGACTGCAGAAACTCAACCAGAAAAGAAAGTTGAAAGTTTTGAAAGTCCAATCATTACGGATCAGAAAATAACATCTACTTCTGAAGATGGCATTGAAACAAAGTCATTGTTTATCACTGGAGATGCTGATGTTGCTCACAAATTTACTGTTGGTGTTGGATCAACTCCAACAACATCAGGAACTTCTGGTGATGTTGTTTATAAAGAAAAACCTGCACATAATGAATATCTTGGTTGGATCTATACTGTAGATAATCAGTGGGAACCATTCGGATTTATTGGTACTCTTCCAAATGGTCTTGTATTCGGTTCAGCAAATCAAATTCTTTATAAGAGTCCATTAAATACAAATACTGGAAACTCAAACTTCTTATTCCAAGATAACTCAACGTTAATTGTTGGTGCTGCAACTTCAACTGGATTTAATAATCAAAAACTACAGGTCACAGGAAATGCATATGTTTCTTCTGGAATTGGCATTGGAACAACTGGATCAAGATCTGCTTTAGACGTTGTTGGTGATGCAAGAATCAGCGGAATCTTAACTGTTGGTGCCTTGAGCATTGGTAGTGGTGGTGGAAGCAATCAGTTGAATATTGGTATTACATCAATTTCTTCTGGTATTATTACAGCATCGTCGGGTATTGTAACTTACTATGGTGATGGTTCTCAACTTACTAATTTACCTGCAGGATCTCAATGGTCAAATGTTGGAGCTGGATTGGGGACAGGAATTTATAGAAACAGTAATGTTGGAATCGGAACAACTCTTACTCCTGCAAGACTCAATGTTTCCACTGGTGTTTCTACAAGTGTAGATGGTGGCCTCGCAAGATTCCTTGCACCAAATCTTGCAGTATCAAGTTCTGCTGGCATTGCAATTGGTAGAACATTTGGAACTGATAATTTCCAATCAGTTCTTCTTACATATAACTATCAAGGATCTTCAGCAAGTAGTGGTTCTTATTTCTCTATTTCTCATGCTGGACAAGGAAATACTCTGGTTGTTGCAGATACCAATCGTGTTGGAATGGGAACTGCATCTCCAAGAGATGCAGCAGATATTATTGGCAATGCATTAGTATCAAATAGTCTTGGAGTTGGAACTGCAAATGCAACGTCTAACTTGCATGTAATTGGAACTTCAAATATTACGGGAAATACTTCGATTGGTGGAGCATTAAATGTTACTGGAAATTCAACAGTTGGTGGTAACTTAACGGTTACGGGAAGTTTGACCGCATCTGGTGCAATCGCAGACACTCTTTATGCCTTTGGTAATACAGGATCTGCTCCTACAATTAATCTTGCAAATGGAACTTTTGTAACTGCAACATTAAATGCAAATGCAACTTTTGCTTCATTTACAAATACTCCTGCAACAACTACATCATTCACATTATTCTTGACGAACGATGCAACGCCAAGCAGAACAATCACCTGGCCAGCAAATGTTAACTGGCCAAATGCTACTGTTCCTATCAGAACAACATCTGCAAATAAAACTGATGTCTATACCTTCTTTACTAAAGATGGTGGAAGCAACTGGTACGGAGTTCTTTCAATCTATAATTATTCCTGATAAATAATAAAAACCATCAACAGAGGGGAGAGTGAACCTCAATGGCTGGAATTACTAAAAATTTTGTAATTAAAAATGGTCTTGAGGTTAATGGTGGATTATTCATTGTAAACACCGACAATAATAAAGTTGGCGTTGGGACAACAGTTCTTTCATACGACTTCAATGTTAAAGGTGGAATTGGAGTCACAAATGCTGTAGTAACAGGGATCACTACAGTCAATGAATTTGTATCAACATATTCTCAATTAGGAATTGCCACAGCTTCTACCTATAGAGTCGGTACAACCACTGTTTTTCAAACATCTGGGGGACTTGTAAGTCTTTCTGGTATTCAAACTGTTGATGGAACTGCAAGAACAACTTTAATTAACCAATTATTAGGAAGTCAAGTTGATATCAATAATTTGACTATAACTGGAGTTGCAACTTTTTCAAATCAAGTAGAAGTTAGTGGAAGATTAGATGTTGATGGGCAAGGTGAATTTGATGATGTTAACGTTTCTGGAGTTTCTACATTTGTAGGTATTGCAACGTATCAAAACACTTTATTTGGAACCAGATTAAGTGTTTCTGGAATTTCCACTTTATCTTCAGCGATTGTAGGATCTGCAGTTACCATCACTTCTAGTGGTATTGATGTTACTGGATTTGTAACTGCAACATCTGCAAGAATTGGAACTGCAACAACAATATCAAATGGTGGTATTAATCTTACTGGTATTGCAACAATAACAAATGTTAACTCAACACAAGTAAGTTCAACTAATTTAAATGTAAGTGGCATAGCAACTGCAGCATCATTAAATGTAACTGGAAGTTCAACATTATCTTCAGCAATTGTAGGGTCTGCAGTTACCATTACTTCTGGTGGCATCAATGCTACAGGAGTTTCTACCTTTGCAACATATCTAAAAATTCATAATGTAGACTTAGGTGGAGGCCTATTTGCTGGTATCATCACTGCAGCAAATGCAGGACAATCTGTTAAGTATTATGGTGATGGATCGAATCTAACTGGTGTTAATGCAGCTCCAAACCTTGGAATCTCAACAGCAGGAGGATTCGTTGGATCTGGTGTTACCCTGTTAAACTTCCGTGGATCTGGTGTTTCAACAGTATTTACCAACTTTACTGCAGGTATTGGTACAATCTTTATTGAAGGTGGAACTGTAACCCCAGGTGGATCAAATACTCAAGTACAATTTAATAATGCTGGAGTGCTTGGTGGTTCTGCAAACTTTACATTTGATGGTACAACCGTAGGGGTTGGCACAATTATATTGAATGGTTCTGGCATTAGTGCAGGTATTATCACTGGTACAAGTTTTAGTGGATCTGGTTCTGGTATTACAGGTCTTACAAATAGTAATCTGAGCGGATCTGCAGGTATTACAACTGCAAATCTTGCACAATCAACTATTTCTGGTATTTCACTTGGCGGAACATTAGGAACTTTAACATTAGCAACATCTGGAACTGGATTATCTGGTTCTGCAAGTTACACTGGTGCCTCTGGTCAGACATTTACTGTAACATCTAATGCAGCATCGGCAAATACAGCTTCTGCGATTGTCGCTCGTGATGCAGGTGGTGGATTTGTTGCTGGTATCATCACTGCAGGAACATTCAGTGGAAATGTTGTTGGTAACATAAATTCAACTGGTATTTCAACAATTTCATCATTAATTGTTGGAGCTGGAACTACAATTACAGAAGGTGGTCTTAACGCTGTAGGAGTTATATCAGCAACATCTTATAACACAAAAGGATCTGGTGGTTATAAAATCAGTGGTACAGATGTTATTACATCGAGCAGAGAAATACAAAAAGTAGTTCTCAAAAGTTATGCAGAAAAGTATTACAATTTTGGTAACACTGGAACAGCACCAACTCTTGATCTTTCAAATGGAACTTTTGTAACCGCAACATTAACTGGCAATGCTACTTGGGTATTCAGTTTAGGAACAGGTGTTACTTCTGATGCAATTGCATTTACATTACACTTAACAAATGACGGAACTGCAGGTAGAACAATTACCTGGCCAATATCAGTAAAATGGCCAAATAATACAGTTCCTACTAGAACTACTGATGCAAGTAAAACTGATGTCTATACATTTTATACATATGATGGAGGTTCTAATTGGTATGGCAACCTTTCACTCTATAATTTCTCATAATATTTGATGTCTATAAATACCAAAAGGTAACCTAAAGAATTTTTAAGACAAATGGCTATTAAAATTTCGGGGTCAAATATTATTGATGATAATAGACATATTGTAAGTGCTGGTGTTATAACTGCAACGAGAGCTGTTTTTGGTACTTCAGGCGGTGTTGGTGTAGCAACAATCACTTCTGGTGGTATTGATGCTGTTGGTCTTGCAATCACTACAACAACAATTAAAGTAGGATCTGCAATTTCAATTACAGACAGTGCAATTTCAGCAACTCGCTTTTTTGGAGATGGAACTGGATTATCAAACACTGGTTCTTCTTTAAGTGCTGCTTCTGGTACTCAAAGAGTTGTTGTTACCAGTCAAACATCTGGAACAATGACAGCATCTGCAACAGATGCTGACTTAACATTTGATGCAAGTACAAATACTTTAGCAGTTGGTGGTAACCTTGAGTTAGGACATGCCACAGATACAACAATCTCAAGAGTTTCTGCTGGTAGAATTGCTGTTGAAGGTGTTAACGTTGTTACGACTTCTTCGACAGATACATTAACTAATAAGACTCTTACATCTCCACTTCTGACTGCTCCCGTAGAAACTTTGAACGCTGCAGGTAACACTGGAGTTGCACAGACACTGACACTAGCAAATGGTAACTTTGTAACATCAACCTTAACAGGTAACTGCACATTTACCTTCAGCATGACTGGTGTTAACTCATCAAACGCATATTCATTCACTCTAGTGTTAGCAAACGATGCAACAGCAGGTAGAACAATCACCTGGCCTGCTTCGGTCAAGTGGCCAAACGCTACTGTTCCTACCAGAACAACTACAGCAGGTAAAACCGATGTTTACACCTTCTTTACCTATGATGGTGGTACAACATGGTGGGGCAACCTTTCACTCTATAATTTCTCATAATAGTAACTTATGATTATTCCTGAATTGTCCGAAAGATATATTGATTTCATTGGATTTTATGAAAACGTGTTCCCACAAGGTTTCTGTCAGCATGTAATTTCTGAATTTGATAAAGTTTTTGAAAAGGGACTTTGTGGGACAAGAAAAACTAGTGAAAATGCAAGAAAACATATTAAAAGTGATGCATTTTATTTTTTAGACGTGGTTTCTCATGATGGTGCATTTGAAGAATTTCATAAACATAATGTAAGATTTGTTTTACAAAAAGGATTACAAAGATGTTTTGATGCATATACAAATCAATATGATATTTTGCAAGACATTACCCTTCGTTCAACCCACATAAAAATACAAAAAACAAATCCTGGAGAAGGTTATCATATTTGGCACTGTGAGCAAAGTAATGGTAACATGGCAAATCGTAGTTTAGTATGGGCAATTTATTTGAATGACATTGATGAAGCAGGAGAAACTGAATTTTTATATCAAAAACTGAGAGTTCCTCCTAAAGAAAATACATGTATAATATGGCCAGCGGCATACACTCATACTCACCGTGGTAATGTTGTTCATGGAGAAAAATCTAAATATATAGTAACAGGTTGGTTTTATTTAGAATAAACTCGCAAAAAAACAATGGCAGCAGGAAGATCAATCTATCGCGGTAATATGACAGCCGCAAGTTCAGTTACATTTAATGCTCCCGGAACATTTACGTCCCCAGCTAGACTTTTAAGAGTTACCGTTGCTGGTGTTGGTGGTCCTGGCGGTTCTGGAAACTCAGGTAACGCAGGTCAACCTGGCGCGGGTGGTGCCGGCGGCAACGCAGGCGGTGGTACGCCTGGCGGCGGCGGTGGCGGTGGCGGCGGTGGCGGCGGCTTTGGACATTGGGGACAACCAGGCAACCCTGGGAGTGGTCCAAATGCTGGCAGCGGCGGTCCAGGAGGAGAAACAAACCAAAGACAAATGGGTTGGCCTGGAAACTCTGGTGGTAGTGGCCATGGCAACTCTGGAGGCCAAGGTCAAGCAGGAGCAACAGGCGCTGCTGGTTCGTCAGGAAATGCTGGAGCAACTGGACAATCAACAACAGCGTTAGGAGTAACTTTCCCAGGTGGGGCTGGCGGAAGTGCTGGAGCTGGTGGAGCTGGTGGTCAGGGAAATGCTGGTAATCCTGGAAATTCTGGTGGAGGTGGTAATGGAGGCGGTGGCGGCGGTGGAGGGCAAAGTTATTGGCCTGGTTATCATGGCAACGCGGGTTCCGACGGACATAACGCGGGCGGCGGGTCATCTGGCGGGTCCGGCGGCAGTGGCACCGCCGGCGGAGGCCCTGGCGGTAACGGCGGCCATTCTTCTGCGGGACATGGTGGTAATGCTGGAACATCTGGAAATCCTGGAGCAGGTCAAGCTGGAGGTTCTGGTGGGGCTGGACAAGCAGCATCACCAAGCACATCACCTAACGTGACTGTCACACCACAGACTGCATACCCAATTGCAGTGGCTCCATCAGGAACAGTTACAATTTCTTGGAATTCTCAATAGGAAAGCAAAATGTCACAGACACACCCATTTCATATTTTATGTCATGTAAATGAACAAAATATAATTGATAATTATTGCAGATTAATTGCACAACACATCGTTTTGGATTCAAATTTTGTTTTGCAAATTTCAAATACATTCAGTCTTCCTACAAGTGTTGCATCAAATATTCAAAATGAATCTGATCCTGTTGAGTATTTGATTAATCAAATTATAGCAACTGCTCCAGCAAATTCTTACATAATTATTCCACCAAATACAGAAGTGACTAATGTCCCATATGTGGGTGGAACATTTGATGCAAGTACAAACACTTTTAGTCAAGCACCACAAACTCCCGCGCCAGCAAACCCATCTTGGGTAATTGATGCAACTATAATAGATGGATCAAATTAAATCTGATTTGAATAATAATTATGGCACCAAAACAATCACAGAAAACATCAAAAACAAGAAAATTAATAGAACAAGAATTTGAAAGTAATGAACTCGCAAATTTGAAACAAGCACAAACTCGTGCTAGATCATTTACAGTTGGAGCTACAACTGGAGGTATTATTGAAGTTGCAATGCGAGGAGATTTTTCAAATTTATGGTACTTATTAAAACCAGTTGAAGCTGCAGAAATTATTGAGCAACTGGCAGCAGCTGCTGGATTAGAAGTTGCAATGCGTCCCAAACAAAATTTCACTGCCTGGCGTTCGTGGGATTCACAAATGCCAGAGTTTAGTGATTGGAAAGGATCAGCGCCTTGGCAACTTGATGAAAATCAAAGAAATGCTCTTAGTGCATATGATACAAAACTACTTACACCAATTGCACCGAAAGAAATAAAAAAATTAGAAGCACCCGATGAAAATAAAGAAGAAACAAAAGAATCGGTAGATAATACCGATGAGCGTGCTGGAGGTCGTGGGGGTCGTAATATTCGTAAAGAAGAGGTAACTAATGAATCTGAATAAATTTTATGTTTTAGTTGATACTGAACAAAAAATTGTAATAGATAAAATTCAAAAATTACCAG
>Ga0222712_10004253_pt1 | contig 15094 bp, 10 predicted proteins | sample C33_657DmetaG_FD_165043 | JGI IMG/M metagenome (GOLD analysis project Ga0222712, IMG submission 165043) | Estuarine water microbial communities from San Francisco Bay, California, United States - C33_657D | ecosystem: Environmental > Aquatic > Marine > Unclassified | place: USA: California... | reverse complement strand
CAAGTTTGGGATACGGAAGAACAAGCTCAATCTTTTTTTGCTCATGCGCCTATTTTAAAAGCATACACCAAACATACTCAAGAACGCTATACGCTGTATATGAAATCTATTGCTTCGCATGGTACTTGGGATGGAAGGCAGCCGTTTGAAAAAACGACCGAATTAAATCCTGCAGCTCCCATTGCTATTATTACTAGAGCCAGTATAAAATGGAATTGCTTATTTCGTTTTTGGCGCTATGTGCCAAAATCGCACGAAGCCATGGATAGTAATAAGGGACTTATTTTTACTAAAGGTATTGGCGAGGTGCCCTTGTTACAAATGGCTACCTTCAGTTTGTGGAAAGATATAGAAGGGGTTAAAGAATTTGCCTACAAAAGTGCACAGCACAAAGAAGCTATTAAATTAACGAGAGAATTGCAATGGTATAGCGAAGAGCAATTCTCTAGGTTTCATCCCTATAAAGAAGAAGGTACTTGGGGAGGGCAACAGCTTTTACCCACTATTCCTTCCATTCAATAGGAATAACAATTTCATTTTTTCTGCCCATTACTTGATAGGGTGGATTGTAGCCTAAGAATTGATAAGGACCTACTATTTTTATATGTCTATCCTGAATGCTTTTTTCTAGTTGTGCCACATGACTTTTAATTTTCTCATCGCTTGCAAAACCACCAAAACTAATGACTGCCGCATAATGTGCAGCATCGGTATGAATATGAATGCTGGTGTCATTAGGTATTGGTAAACTACTAGCATCATATTTTTTAGGCATCACAAAACTCATCGAAGATTGTTTTTCTGCAAATTGCATTCTTACAGGTGCTGTCATGGCAATGCTTTTTGATGCTTGATTGCCACCAAAAATATAATTAGCCAATTTCCTAAATCCATTGCTCGCTACGCCTTGATAAGTACTCGCTGCTAGGTTAAGGCTTGCCATAGTGGCTTCAGGATAAAAACGTATTTCAAAATCTTTTTCTTCAAGCACCACACGATAAGCTTGTTGTTCTGTTTTCTGACTACTCATAGCTAGCACGGTTTGTACGATTATAAATAAGATTAAAATGGCTGCGCATAGGTATATTGCTTTCATAGTATTGTTTTATTGAGTTTAAAAAATATGAGGAGGTATACCTTTATTGATGGTATAACGGGTATAACGAATTTCAATAGATCCTTTTTTATTTTTTAAGAGCTGTTGCTTACTCACCGGTTCTTCATCTCCAAACTCTAAGGTAATACCATTTGGCAATTTATAATCTTTAGTATTGAAACTAAAGATAATTTTGCTTGCCAATCCATATTGTGCATAAGCGCCATACTCCATACTAATTTCATAGCTGCCGCTTTCTTTTGTGGTGGTAGCTGTTTTGTATACCAAGGCGTCTACAGGGTCTATCCATAGGGTAGAGATGACCCAATCTAATCGATCGTCATTAGGGATTAATTTGATTACTCGCAATAATTTTCCATTGAGTACCTGAGTGCCTGCTTGTATAGCCGTATATTGTTTGGTATTTAAAAGGGTATTTAGGGTAAGCGATACGCCTCCTTTAGGCAATAAAGAGATGCCCCCTTCTTTACGCACTTTTAATAAATTGGGTTTCTTAAAATATACTTTTACTTTTCCCAGCGATGCTTTGATAAAAGACACATCGGTTTTCATAATGCCTTCTGCAACATAGTCGTTTACGGTAGCCAATTTTTGAGCTACTTTTTCTATTAATGGATCGCCTTGTGCACAAGCTATAGTAGTTTGTATGAAAACAATACAGATGAGGAGAATACAAATTTTTTTCATAAATAAATTTAACTAAGAATGTCTTTTCTTTTCATAATTTCAATAGCTATAGACACAAATAAAATAATATGCAGCCCTAAAATAAAAAGGGAATTTTTAATTTTTGCCACGTGTAAAATACTACCGCTTATGGCTTCATTATTGGCATTGACTTGAATATCAAAAAACTCTTTCCAGTTATTCATATGCGTGGTAAAGAGATAGGGTTTAATAACATTAAATAAAGGAATATTTAAGGTGCTCAAGATGGTGAAAAACACGATGGCACTCATGGTGCCTACGATCGGACCGATAGAATTATTGGCTAAGCTCGACATTAAGAAGCCCAAGCTGGTAACGGTTAGCAAGGAGAAACTAGCAAAGACAAACGCACCTACATAGCGCCACAACACATCATGGCTTTCTATTAAGACTACATAGTTTGATTTCATAAGGAATAGATCATCGGTGCCAAATACCCACATGCTTACAAAGAGGGCTAAGAATGCCAACCAAATTAATAAGAGAAGAGTATAGATACTAGCTGCAATAAATTTAGCTATTACCCATTGCGATCGACTATAAGGAGTAGTATACAATAGACGAAGGGTTCCTAAATTAGCTTCGCCAGAAAGCATATCAGCAGCTATTAAGGCTACTAATAAAGGCACATGTACCAGCAGTAATTGTAAGAGAATATAACAGATCAAATAACCATTAAGTATTTTTCCATCTACCGTCAAAGCATCATTGATGTCTTTCATGATAAAGGCTGCATAAGAGTCGCCATCCAATTTTAAACCTAATTGAATAACAACAATTAAAGCAGCAATAGCGCCAAAAGCAATATAAGTTCTAGGGCGTTTAAATATTTTATATAATTCTACCGTTATAAGCGACCACATATTTATTGATTTGACGTGATGTGTAAAAAATAATCCTCTAGTGAATTCTTAGCTTCAATACCTATGATGGGCACAGCAGCAGCAATTAAGGATGCATTGAGTTTTGGTATTTCATGAGTAGGCATTTTTAAGAATAAGCCATGGTTTCGCTTGAGTAAGTACTGGCTAAAACTACTTGTTTGTAGAACTTGTAGAGCCAATTGATCATCCAACGTTTTTAATTGTACTATTTTCATTTGCGGATCGAGTAGTGCTTGCGTACTACCGGCTACTACTTTTTTACCTTTATGAATAATGAGTATTTGCGTAGCTACTTGTTCTATTTCTGCTAATAAATGCGAGGAAACCAAAATAGTTTTTCCTTCTTTAGCTAAGTCTTGGATGAGCTTTCTGATATCGGCAATGCCTTGAGGGTCTAGGCCATTGGTAGGCTCATCTAAGATAATCAATTGCGGATTATGCACTAGCGCTATGGCAATACCTAGACGTTGTTTCATACCCAAGGAAAAAGTTTGTACTTTATCCTTAGCACGATCGAGCAAGCCTACTTTATCGAGGGTATCTTCAATAGCATTAGCATTTATTTTTTGTTTGCGCACTTTGGCGAATAATTGCAAATGCTCGCGTGCACTTAAGTAAGGATATAGATCCGGGCGTTCTATAATAGCACCTACCTGTTCTAATATTTGATTACGTTCTTTTTGTAAAGACTTACCGAATAGTTCGATAGTACCACTCGTTGGGTGAATTAAAGAAAGCAACATACGAATGGTGGTGCTTTTCCCTGATCCATTTTGGCCTAAGAAACCAAACACTTCGCCTGCGGCTACTTCAAAGCTGAGCTCATCGACTGCTTTTAGATTGCCAAAATGCTTACTAATATTTTCTACTTTTAAGATAGCCATAGCATATTAACAATAAAGTATGCACATAGTTCGATTTTTGCAAAACTTTGTACCGCCTTTTGATGCTCATTTGGCTTAGAGTAGATGTTGATATTTACTTATTGCTGAGGTATAAGAACAGAAAGGTGCAAAGAATAGAACCAATAATGGTTATAGCCATTAATTTTAGATAAGATTTTTCTGATACGGTTTTAATAAATAAAGAGAGAAATCTTTTCATATGATTTTTTAATTTATACAAGTTTACTCATTTAATATTAAAAATTTGCATATACTACTTTTGTATTGACATTAAATGTCAAACGTATTCTATATCATTTTTCCTAATTTCATTGAATTCTATAGCAATCTCATCCTCAACCTCAACTTCATCCTCAACCTCATCCTCAACCTCAACCTCAGTCTCAACCACATGCAGCGTATAAAAATGTGCAAAAACAGTGGATAAAAGCAAGCAGGCAATTATACTAATTACTTCAGCGCTATTGTAATTTAGACAATGCCCTAGCAATTTATACAAATAAATGAACACCAAAAAAACATAACCATTACTTAATGATTAAGCAATATTCAGTTTTAGTTAGGGTAGTAGATTTGCAAGGCAATAACAAGATTAATTTTAAAAAATTTATTACGAGTATATATTGAATTTTTAATAGCATATTAAAAAACAAAACCAATGATGACCACTCTTACAAACTATAAGACTATGCAAGCACTTTTACCTAGCCCTTCTTTTTTGAAGAAAACAATTTTACCTCATTGTATGCGTTTATTCACCTTACTACTTTTCATTAGCTTTCTGGGAATACAAGGGGTGAAGGGGCAAATAGCTGTTCTAGAATTAGGCACAACTTCTTATAGTACTAATACTACAGGTGCTGTAACTTTTACTTCGAAAGACAATAACTTAAGTACTTTGCCCAGTTTAAGTTTGACATCTGGACAACAAGGTCAAGCAGGTGGTAATGGATATGTTTCCAGTAAGGCATGGAATAATGCATCTTTAACAACTACAACTTATTGGCAATTTACTTTAACAGCAGCAACTAATTATCAAATATCAGTTACATCAATTGCATTAAAAATGTATCGTTCAAGTACAGGAGCTACTACAATTGCACTAGCAAGTGATGCAGACAATTACGTTTCTTTAATAGGTGGTGGTGCGCAAAGCTTAGCTTCTGCAACAAACACTACTTTAACATTTTCTGGAATAACAATTTCAAACAAATCTTCAATAACTTTTAGAGTCTATGCATATGGTGCTTCCGCAAGTACAGGAACTTTGAGAATTGGAGATGGTTCAGCAAGTAGTTCAGATATAACTGTCACAGGAACAGTGTCTTCAGTTTCTCCACCCACATTAAATGCAGCAACGTTATCAAGTGCTTTATCCAATACCTACGGTGCTGCATCTGCAGATGTAAGTTTTACGGCTAGTGGTTCAAATTTGTCGGGAAATATCACAGCGACTGCACAGTCTGGATATGAAGTAACTACTACTTCAGGAAGTGGTTATAGTTCTTCTGTTACAGTTGCTTCTGGAACAACAGTTTATGTTAGGCATAGTTCTACTAAAGCTGTTGCAACAGATAACGGTTCTACTTGTGTTGTTTTGTCGAGCACCGGGGCTACATCGGTAAATATTACAACATCATCTAGTGGTAATATAGTTTATCCTTCAGCACCAACTGCAACAAGTCCTCAAATTCTTTGTCCGAGTGCTACTGTAAACAGTCTAGCTGCTACAGGTACTGCTATTCAATGGTATGATGCAGCTAGCGGTGGTAATCTATTGTCTAGCGCTACAGCACTAACACATAATACACATTATTATGCCACACAAACTGTTAATGGATGTGAGTCTTCTACTAGAACAGATGTAACCGCTTCACTGCAAAACCAATGGACCGGTTCCGCTAATAATAATTGGAACAATGCCGGCAATTGGTCTTGTGGCAATGTGCCATCAGCTACGGAAAATTTACTCATCAATTCGGGTAGTCCGGCTTTAGATATCAACTATGAAGTGCCAGCTACATATACCTTAACCCTAAGCGGTACGGGTACTTTAACCATTAATCCGGGTAATAAACTTACAATTACAGGTACTGCAGATTTTGGTAATAAGCTTGTTACCGTTGCTGCTAATGCATCCAATACGGGCGCTATAGTTTTAAATGGAGGTAGCTTACAAAATGCTACGAATGTGGCATTACAACAATGGTTTACCGGTCAAAGAGCATGGAGAATGTTGTCCAATCCTTTTACTACAAGCATTACTGGATCGAGTATAGCTAGTAATAATTCGGGCTTTAGTGTCAACCAAAGTGGTACAGGCGATATGGTGGTCTATAATAGCAGTACTGATACTTGGTCGGCAAATACCACTATTGCTGCTAATACTTGCTATGGTTTTTTCTATAAAGGTTTGCAAAGCGATTTTAATGGTACGCCGGGTTTGAGTAATTATAGTGGTGCTGGTCCTACTGCCTCGGTATTTAGTGTAAAAGGTAGCTTAAATACAGGTAGTGTGAGTATTACCCCTAGCAATGTAATTCCCATTTATACCTTAGTAGGTAATCCATTTGCTGCGCCGGTAAATTCTATAGCGCTTACGGGTGGTGCTGCGGCACCATATTATTACTATCAAGCAAATGCAGCTTCTACGGATAGTAAAGTAAAATCGGGCGCATGGATAGCAGCAAGTTCTAATTCTTCTTCATCCACTACTATTCCGATGATGGGCTTGATTGCGTATCAAGCACAATCTTCCACTAGCTTCACGATACCCATTGCAGCTATTAATACCGCTGCTACAGCTGTAAGTGCCTTATTTAAAACTACGGCAGCTGCAACGCAATTGAAAATCGATTTAATAAAAAATAACATATTGTTCGATCGTTGTATAGTTCGAGAAGATATTGATGCAAATGCACAGCTTATAGATCAAAAAGATTTATTGAAAATGGAAAACGTAACTGCTAATGTATATGCACTCACACCAGCTAATGATCGTTTAGCGGTATATACAGAGCCAGCGTTTACTCAAGCTATTCCTTTAGCAATTAGTGCTCCTGTAGGTACTTATCAATTCAACATTCAAAATGACATGAACAGTATGGCTGATTGGTATTTGATTGACAATTATTTACATCAACAAAAATTATTAACTAACAATAGTACCTATATCTTTGATATTAACAACGATGCGGCTTCAAAAGGAAGCCAACGATTTGAGTTATCCAAACAAGCATGGACTACTTCCGTTGGTACAGCTTCTAATAAAGAGTCTATTCAGTTGTTGGGTAATGTGGTACAAGATCATATTACCCTGCAAATTGATGCTTCGATACACCAGGCAAACTACCAATTAGTAGATCTACGTGGAGCCGTATTAGCGAAAGGCACTTTATCAGCAGGTAAGCAAGAAATAGCTATGGCATCCTTTGTAAGCGGTATGTATCTATTGCACATCCAAAACGATCAACAACATTCGGTATATAAAATCACCAAATATTAATTTTTAAAAAGGTAACAGATGAAACAAGTGTTTAAAAAAATCTTATTAACAAGTTTAGTATTGGTGCCTTTTACTATGCATGCTTCTATACAAACAGATGAAACTATTAAATTTGAAGAAAACTATTCAGACTATTCAAATTCATTAGAAATATACTATCCAAGTTTATTGGAATTAAATTATCAAAATTTAAACACAACAAATTATAATGACTATAGTTATTCAACCAATTCTTATACTCCTATTGAACCAGGACCATTATATTCGCCATCAGATCCTGCAGATCCTAATGTGCCCATAGATACGAATTTGTATTTTTTGTTAGCAGCTGCTTTGGTTTATGGTTTTGTATTGTTTAGAAAAGAAAAACGATTGAAATTATAAGGTAAAATATGGTTCACTTTTATAGTATTAAAAACTCCTGTTGACGCAGGAGTTTTTTTTATAAGCTGGGTTCTTCATTCCTCATGATGACAAGAAGGGATTGGTTTGTTAATTGGGAAATTTCAATGCTAAGTGTTTTTTTCATCTTTTTATGAATATAAGGGAATCATTTAGGTTAAACAAACTGTTTCATCAACAACCATTAACGATTAACGAACAACCTCAACCCCAAGCATTGAATAAATTTATCCCCTTTTTGGTTATATTATAAAAAAATATTTTGTTTTTTTGAAAACTGATAAAAATCATTTAATTTACAATACAACCAATATATAAACTTTGTTTTTCCGAAAAATTCTTTGATTTAATATTTAATTAATTATTAAATGATGCTATAGTTATGAATAGAAAATTACTTGAACACATAAATAAGCTAAAGCACAGATTTGCTTGTTATGTAACTACTGTTTATAAAGTAAGTTTATTATCGCTGCATTTTGTTTTTATTGGATATTTTGCATTTGCTCAAACCTTAAGTGATAATGCAAGTAATGCGGCTTATAATAGTGGATGGTCAAATGCTACAAATGGTGGCACTGGTTTTGCTGCTTGGTCTTTATCCTCTGATGGTGTTAATGCTGGTCATTTTAAGGGCGATCCTACTAATTATGGTATATCATCAACAGGTATTGGTACAACAGCATTTGCACTTTATGGTCATACTAATCATTATGCTTATGCACTTAGAAATTTTAGTACTCCTTTAGGCGTAGGAGATATTTTAACCTTCTATTGGGCCATGAATTGGGATTGTGGATCGAGCGGAAGTAAAGGTTGGGAATTAAAAAGCGGTTCAACCAATGTTTTTGGTGTGAGTAATACTAATTCTTCAACAATTACCTACAATGGAGTTGCTAGTGGTACGGTTTCTACCAATTATGGTACAACTCCCATGTTGGTAAGCATTCAAAGAATAAGTGCTACTCAATATACAGTATCTATTAGTAGAAGATTTACGAGCGACGGCACATTTACAACAACCATTACTTCTTCTTTAGCTATTGATAATATTAGAATTTATATCGGTAGTCAACAAACTAATGCTGGTGAACGAAATATTTTTTTCAATAATTTTCAAATTCAAAAACCAGATCAATATCGATCCAAAGCTAGTGGTAATTGGAGCGCTGCATCTACATGGGAGTATAGCACCGATGGGGGTAGTACTTGGTCTAATGCCCCTGCTGCTCCGGGTTCTACTGCATATAGTACTATAACTATTCAAAACGGACACACGGTTTCTCAAAATCAAAATTATACAAGTGGAAGTAATAATGCCATTGTGGTTGCGAGTGGCGCTACCCTTAACATGAATGGTGCTACCGGAAATTTTCAATTTAATACAATGTCGGTAGATGGAATTTTAGAAAGAGACGATATTGGCTCTGTATACAGTGGTTCCAGCATTACTATTAACAATGGAGGGGTATATCGTCATGCTGTAAATGGTGGATCTATACCTACTATTACATGGTCAACAGGTGCTACTTTTGAAGTTACTGGCATTACATCTGCTACTTCTTTTACATCTGGAGCACTTCAAAATTATCATCATGTAGTGTGGAATTGTCCTAATCAAACATCATCATTTAGTTTTGGTGGACTTAGTACTATAAATGGAAATCTTAGCATTCAATCTACAGGATCTTCGCCAAGTAGTAGCTCCTGCTTAAATTTAACAAATTCAAGTGCTATAACGGCTACTATTGGTGCCAATCTTGCCATTTCAGGTGGCTATTTTGCTCCTTTTGGTACAAGTACCTCTGCTAGTTCATCACTAAGTATAAATGGTAACCTTAGTATGAGTGCAGGAACCTTTGATTTATATCGCCCAGCATCTAATACGGGTACGATAAATCTCGGAGGCGATTTTTCAATGTCTGGTGGTACTCTTACAAAAACAGGAGCAGGTACATCAAATTTTAATTTTTCAAAAACGGGTACTCAAGCCTTTTCCAAAACTGGGGGCACTATCAGTAATGCTATAAATTTCATTGTAAATAGTGGTAGTATTTTAAATATGGGATCATCTGTTTTAGATGGAAGTGCAGCTAACTTTACGCTAAACACTGGAGCAGGTTTTACAACAGCACATGTAAATGGCATAACAACTTCTGGAGCATCTGGTGCGATACAAGTGGGTGGTACGCGTACGTTTGGCACAGATGCTAATTATACTTACAACGGTACAAGTGCTCAAATAAGTGGAACAGGCTTAACGGGCGCAAACAATTTAACGATCAATAATAGTGCGGGGGTAACGCTTTCTAATAATATTTCAGTAGCTAATCAATTGAGTTTAACTAATGGTGTCTTCCAAGTTGGGAATGCTAATACGATTAGCATTGCTAATGGCGGATCTATTACTGCAAGTGCCGGATCACTTGCTGCTGGTAGTGCTGCTGGCACCATAAGTTTTGCTGGTACGGGTACCGTAAGTGGCACTGTAGGTTTTAACCATGTAAATATTGCGGGTGGAGTGAATTTTGGAACCGCATCTAGTATTAGTGGTACCTTAAGTATCAATGCTGGTGGATTTGTTACTATTAACGCGCCAAGTTATGTAAGTGGTGCTACATTAAAATATAATACCACAGGTACTTACGGAAGAGGTTTAGAATGGAGTACTACTTCAGGTGCCGGATATCCTCATCATGTACAAATATCCAATGGTACTAAATTAAATTTAGGTGCAAATGGTGGTACAGCCACAGCACGTCAGATTACAGGTAACCTAACTGTAGATGCAGGATCTACGCTTTCTATGAATGAAACGGGAAATGTAATGACTGCCGCGTTAACTGTAAAGGGGAATTTCAATAATCTTGGAATTACTTTGTTGTCAGGTAGTATTGGTGGTGATTTAATTTTAGAAGGTGATCTTACAGACAATGCTACTTTTACGGCTAATGGTCGTGCTATATTTTTTAATGGAAGCAATGTGCAAAATATTACATCTTCAGATAATCCTTTAGATATTGACGTTATGCGCATAAATAAAACAGGTGGTGAAGTAGTACTTTTACAAAATCTTCTGGTTGACGAAACTGCAGATCCAATTCAATTTACCAATACCAATAGTGTTCTAAACTTAAATGGTAAAACAGCTTCTTTTGGTAAAGCGGGTACGGTCTCTGCAATTACTATGAATGCATCTAGTAAGATAAAAGGTTCATCAAGTTCTTCAATTGAAATTTTAGGATCAGGAAATTTCGGAACCCTATATTTTGATCAAAGTGCTCCCGGAACTAGTAATGTGCTTAAATATTTAACTATAAATGCGGCTAATGCTACCCTTGGTAATGCATTGCAAATTACTGCCGGTGCTACTCCTGGTGCCGTAACAGTTGGTTCAGGAGCAGTTTTAGTAACAGGTGGTAATCTAGTTTTAAAATCTAATGCTTCTGGTAGTGCTCGAATTGCTCAAAGTGCAGGTACGATATCTGGTAGTGTTACGGTTGAGCGTTATATCCCTCAAAATACTAATCGTGCATGGCGCGCTTTATCAGTTCCTACGTATGGATCTCAAACTATTGCAAATGCATGGCAACAAGGAACGCTTATTACCGGACCTGCTTCTTGTACCGGTATGGATGCTACCACAAGCGGATTCTCAATGTATACCTATAGTGCCAGCACTGATAATTTAGTAGGAGTGAGTACTACAGCTTCAGCAATAAATAATAATGCTACTAATCCAGCTTCTTATTTATTATATATTCGCGGTGATAGAAATACAGGTTTGTCTATGACTAATGCCAATCCAAGTGCTACTACTTTAAGCACATCAGGATCTATTTATCAAGGTTCAGTAAGCACCGATATCAGTTCAAATAATTCTAGTGCCGCTTCTACTTATCATTTAATAGGTAATCCATATGCATCTCCCATCAATATCAATAGTTTTTTATCTACAAACAGTAGCACCATAGAAAATTATATTTATGTCTGGGATCCTAAAATGTTAAATACCGTACATGGAGTAGGAGGCATTGTAACTTTAAATTATAATGGTACCAGTTACGATCCTAATACGAGTGGTTTGTCATACTCAAATGGTACTTCTGAATTACCATCCGGTATGGCGTTCTTTGTACAGAAAAAAACGAATTGTACAAGCTGTTCTGTAAATTTCACAGAAGCTATGAAATCAAGCGGTGCTATTACTTCCAATGGCTATAAAACAACGAGTGGTTTAGATGGTAAAATGCAAATTAACTTACAAGTCAAAATTAATGATTCTACAGAAGGTGTTGCAGATGGATTGTTAGCTGTATATGATGCTCAAGCTCAACATCAGGTTTGGAGTAATGAAGATGCGCTCAAAATGAGTAATTTTGGAGAGAGTATGAGTATTAGAAATGGTGTTCACCTATTGGCAATAGAAAAAAGACCATTAAGAAGTATAGATACCTTGACAATACAAACTAATGGATTGCTAAATAGAAATTATTCTTTAGTATTTAATCCATCACAATTTGGTGCTTCTGTTCAAGCAAAACTAATTGACCATTATCTTAAAACTGAAATACCTGTATCATTACAACAAAAAACAAGTTATCTATTTAATTTAGATGCTAATCCAGCAAGCAAAGCTGGCAATAGATTTGAGTTGTTATATTATCAAAATACATTAGATATAAAAAGTAGTTTTTATAACCTAGCCATTCAGGCATATCCTAATCCTACGGATGGAAAACTGTTTATAGATATGCATCAGGCTACTGCAGGAAATTATAGTTTACATATAATGAATGCTTTTGGAGAAACAATTATACAGAAAGAAATTACTTTTGAATCTGGTGATCAACCAATGGTAGATTTAAGCAATCAGGCTAAAGGTCTTTATTATATTAAAATTACTAACGAACAAAAAGAGCAAGTTGTTCTTAAAATAATTCATTTATAATTGACTATATATTATGAAAAAGAACATTGTAATTATCATATTTTTTGCTAGTTTTTTGTTTGCTATTCCTAATTATGCACAAGTTTCAACGTATGCTAATCAGGAAGAACAGCATGATCAACTTTGGCAAACTGCAAATCCTGAACCTGGACCATCTAATTTACCCGGCGATCCAGGAATTCCAGAAGTACCTATAGATACGAATTTGTATTTTTTAATAACGGCTGCTTTGCTTTATGCTTTTATATTGTTTAGAAAAGAAAAAAGATTGAAAATATAAGGTAAAAATTATGCACCTTAAAAAATTCTCAAAAACTCCTGTTGATTCAGGAGTTTTTTATTTTATAAAAAAAAGAGATCCTTCGTTCATCAGGATGAGAAGAAGGGATTACTGAGAAATGCTTAAAAAACAATTTCCTCTATACTATTTTCTGGATAATTGATTTGCTCTAAATATAAACCATGGCCAGGAACGCTAAAATCGGCTTTAGTACAATCTTTAGATAGAATAATTTGGTTAAACTCTTCTATACTTATTTTGTTACGAGCAACTAGTAATTGAGTACCTACTAAAGCGCGAACCATGCCACGTAAAAAACGATTTGCTTTTACTACAAAATGCAATTCATTTCCTTTTGCTTCCCAGTAGGCTTCATGTAAGGTGCATAGATGCGTATAGTTTTGAGATTTGCGTTTGCAAAAGGTTTCAAAATCAGTATGAGTTTTCAGCAATGCTGCACTTTCATGCAATTGATCAATAGCTAATTGAAAGGGATAGAAATAAGCACGCTTTTCTAAGAAGGGGTTTTTCTTATTATAAATAATATAGCGATACTGCCTAGTAATTGCGTCGAATCGAGCATTGAGTTCAGTGCTTGTTTTATAAAATCCCACGCATGCCATGGCGCTGGGTAATAGCGCATTGAGTTTGTAAGGTATGGTTTTGTCTAATGCAAATGGCCAATCGAAATGATAAACATTATAATGTGCATGCACACCTTCATCCGTTCTGCTAGCTCCAAAGGTTTCGATAGTAGCTTCTCGTAAAATTATTTGTAGTGCATTATTTAAAGCGCCCTGAACGGTATCTGCATTTTCTTGAATTTGAGAACCATGAAAATAGGTACCATCATAACTGACTGCAATAAAATAGCGATGTATAGAAAGCTCCTTAGTGCTCATGGTTTAAAATTTGATATTGTAGGTAACACTTGGCAAGATAGGGAATATAGACACTTGTTTTACATTAGCCGTTATGCCGCCTGTTGCCACAGATCCTTGGGTATCCAAATATAAGAAATAAGGATTTTGTCTGCTATATACATTGTAAATAGAGAAGGCCCAGGTGCCTTGCCATTTTCTATTTTTCTTAGGTGTAGGTTTATAGATAGCAGAGAGGTCTAAGCGATGATAAGGGAAAATTCTATAGTTATTTAATTTACTATAGTCTTGAATTAATTGTCCCTGTATAAAATAATAATTCGTTGGCAAGGTAATCGCATTGCCAGACCCATAAATAAACACGGAAGAAAAAGTCCATTTTTTATTAAGCTCATAAGTACCTACAATGCTAATGTCATGTCGACGATCATATTTATTAGGGTATTTTTCACCATTATTTAAATCAGGGAAAGTGCGATAGGTCCATGCGAGGGTATAGCCAATCCACCCTGTAAATTTCCCTTTTGTTTTATTGATAAAAAACTCTGCACCATAGGCTTCTCCTTTACCAAAAACATAATCTAATTCAGGATCTTTTAGTGTATTAGGAGTATATCCTGCTCGATATTCAATTTGGTTATTCATCGATTTATAATAGACTTCAACGGATGTTTCAATTTTATTATCTAAGAGATTTTTAAAATACCCTATACTATATTGCCAGCATTCTTGTGGTTTTACACGGAGTGTACTTGGCACCCAAACATCGGTAGGTAAAGTACTTCCATTATTGGATAGTAAATGTATGTATTGGTAAGCTCTACTGATACTGGTTTTAATAGAGCTACTTTTATTAAGTTGCCAACGGGTATTAATTCTTGGTTCTACACCATTATAGGCTTGTACGGTTTCTCCAGGTGCATATACGGTACTGTCTGCTTTATTGCCATTAAAATCATAACGGTAATTGGTATAAGCGCCAATCTGTGCAAAACGCGATAGGCGAACGCCAGCATTTATGGATAGGAATCGGGTAGCTTCCCATTCGTCGCTTACATATAATCCATATTCATTACCCTTTTTAATAAACGAATTTTCTGGATTAAATACCACACTGTCGGCTCGTCCAGATACTTGGTTGGGAGAAAATGTATGATTAATAGCGCTTATACCAAATTTAATATGATGCAACTGATTAGTATAATAATCAAAATCAATTTTAGCGCTGTAATCTTTAATACTTGATTTTAATTGAACTTCAAAGCTCGATTGGGTGGCATTAAATGCAAATTGATAATCATTATATACAAGTGTTGCATTAGCAAAAAGATGATTGTTAAATAAGTGATTCCAACGAAGGGTAGCCGTGCTATTGCCCCAAGGGATATTAGTTTTGAAACTTGCATTTTTATTAGCAAATGTAAAATGGTCTCTTCCAAAATAGGCACTTAAATACACTCT
>Ga0222712_10004252_pt1 | contig 15099 bp, 8 predicted proteins | sample C33_657DmetaG_FD_165043 | JGI IMG/M metagenome (GOLD analysis project Ga0222712, IMG submission 165043) | Estuarine water microbial communities from San Francisco Bay, California, United States - C33_657D | ecosystem: Environmental > Aquatic > Marine > Unclassified | place: USA: California... | reverse complement strand
TCACCATCTTCATCTTGTTCAGCTTGAAGACCTAATTGAACAGCGTGCTCCCAATTCCATTTCTTTTCTGTAATAATGAAAACTGGTAGGTGGCCTTTCTTTTGTGCATCCACTGCAGCTAAAATCATAGCAGTTGTTTTAGATGAGTTAGAGTGACCTAAGAACATATTGATACCACCCATAACTGGACCAGGCATACCACAAGCATCTAAAAATGCTTGACCACAATAGTAGTAATTTGTTTCCTTATATTTTGTTTTCGTAGAAAACTCTTTTAGGATATCCTCGTCGTTAAATGTTTTTTTCTTAATAGCCATATAATATTTTTTTTAAAAATGGGGCTTGTGACGTTATCTCCACCCCTTGTATAATTAGAACGGTAAGTTCTCGTCTGCATCGTCATCCTCTTGTGGATCTTCGATTGGTGCAGAAGGCGCTTTGAAAACCTCTTCACCTTGTGAGTTAGATACCCATTTCTTAGTATCGCTATCCCAACGTGGAGTCTCACCTTTAGCTACCATCTCAAGATACTCTTCTGGTTTCTTAGAGTAAACATCAGACCATACTGTCTCTTCGTTAACCCAAGCACTAGCTGTTGCAGCATCTGTGTGTAATGGTGATGGATCTTCAGGCATAACTGAATTGATTGAAGTATATTCTTTACCATTACCTGATTTAGTTAATGTTAAGAATAATGTTAAATCTCTACCAGTTTCAACATCGGTAATATCACCTTTCTTTTGGAAGATTGGGAAGATTTTGTCGATGATACCATCACCTTTAGCATTGTGCTTAAATCTCCAGAATTTAGGTCCGTCTTGTTCGTTATCTCTATCAATAACTTTAACAATATAGAACTTACGTGAACGGTACTGACGAGCTAATTCAGCGTCAGATTGAACCTTAGTTGCATATAATGCATCCTTAACTTCATTTAAAGGTGAACGCTTACCTTCTTGAGCTGGATCATATAATTTAGTCCAATTACCGTCAATTTGAATCTCATGGAAGTAACCTTCTTTAAATGGTGTTTCACCATCCTTAGTTGGTAGAATTCTAATACGTCTTTCACCAGACTTAGAACCTTTAGGAAGAACAGTTGTAAAATACTTTTTCATTCTGTCTTCTTGTGAAATCTTGTTCGTGTTGCTACTTGTAGCGTTTTTGTTTTTTTCGTACTGTGCTAGTACTGAATCTACTGTTGCCATAATAGTTTTTTTATTTGTTAAAAATCTTATGATAAAAGATACATAAAAAAACCCAGATTAAAAAATCTGGGCTTAATATTTTTTTAAATTTTTTTATTTGTTAGCTAAAAGGGGTGTCAGCACTCCACTCAGAACCATTGTTTACTAGATCATTATATCCAGCAGCATCATAAACAGGGTTAGCAACTGAACCACCTAATAATAACAATTTAGTTGTTGCTGTTGCTGTTAATGGAGATGTTGGTACTGTTAATGAAGAACCAGTATAGATTGCTGAGTTATCCCAACGGAAGTTGGTTAAATAACCCGACCACCAGTTTGGAGAACCTGCTTCTGGATCATCAACACCCATATTTAAGTCAAATCCAGCATTTACTGAATCTGTAATATTTCTATTATCATTTAATTTAGTTTCCGCTAAAGTTCCATCAATAAATAATTTAGTTGTTGTACCACTTCTACAAATTGCAATGTGAGTCCAATCAGCACCACTATTATAACCAGCTGGCATTGAACCGTTTAATGCATTACCATAAGGCCAAATATAACATGTCCCACCTTCAATTGAACATCCAATAGTTGCGGTTGTGTTGAATCCTAGAGAGAACACTCTTGGGAAGCTACTTCCACCAACACCTTTCTTCATGAACCATTCAATTGTGAAGTCACCTGTTCCTGGTAACCAGTTCACCACATCAGAGTTTAATGCGGTAACATATTGCGTACTTCCGTCAAATGTAATAGTACCAGAACCTTCAACAGGTACAGATGGGATACTTGGCTCAATATCACCCCAGCTTATGATATAATCATCATAGCTACCCATAAAAGAGTTTCTAGGGGTTACATTATAACCATATACATTTCTTAATTCATTTGCCATTGTCTCATTAATATGAGAATTACCAACAATAATTCTATACAGACCTTCTGCAGTAGCACCAGAAACTAATGTGCTAATATAAGAAAGAGATCCTGTTGTTGTATTTGAAGCTGTTAAAGCTGCTGATCCTGATATCATTTTTTAAATAGTTTTATTCTAAAGTTAAAAGGTAAGCTAATTTATTGACCTCAGCAAGCATTTCATCTCTAAGATTCAATAGATCCGTATCATTTTCTGATGATAATTCGGCGCTTAAGCCAATTAAAAATTCTTTTATTTTTTGTATAAATTTAACAATATCAATGTCTTGTAGATTATATATTTCAATATTTCTGTTTGATTCATCAATTGAAAATCTACCTACTTTACCCATTGATATTTCTACGTATTGGTCAATAAGGTCATCTAATGTGTCATATATGTTACCAAAAGCAATATGTCTAGCATAACCTTTTGTTTGCCAATGTAATATCTTGAATTGGCACTGTAACCCTAAAAACAAATTAACATTAGAACCTAGGTTGTTGCTCATCTTCATAAGGATTAAATGATTGACTCAAGTCTTCTTTAGAGTAATTTTCAATGTCGCTCTTTGTTAAAACGTATTCGTTTTTGCCACTAGCTCTCATTTCTTGTTGTTTATGTGCGAAAAATTCTTGAGGTTTTTCGTTAAATGGGTATGAATCCAATGAACGCATCTCTAATTTTTCCTGAGGGGTTTGTGGTTTAACATCGTCTATTTTTGCACCTAATTGGTCAATTTTAGCGATAACCGCGTCCATATTACTTAATTTAGCTTCAAGGTCATCTAATTTGCTGAATACAGCATCCATTTGTTGCATAACACCGCTTTGTTCACCTTTAGAAGCTTCTAGTTCGTTTTTAATATTCTTGGTCATGTTAACCAAGTCAGTAACGTCCACTTCTTCAGTGCTTTCTGCACCTTCTGGTGAATCCGGTAATGCTGGAGCATCCGCTGGCATTGCTCCTGGATCAGCTGGTGGCATATCTAAAGCCGCCCCTGGTTCCGCTGGAGCATCCGTAGGTGCTGGAGCTGGTGGTAATTCTTGCTCATTAATCACATAAAGTGATTTTGCATTTCTATTAATAGATTTGTATCTATTGATTTCTTCTAAAAGTTTTTGCTCTAACATAGTATTAGTCTTGTAATAATTGTCTACCGTCTTCGGTAATGTATTTTTTATTTATTCTTTCAACGATACCGTCTTTTGATCTAATAACATAGCATTCGCCAGTTTGTAAATCACACTCTTCCCTTTCCATAGCGTCATTTGATACTTGTCTAGAAACCTTTGGGTTTAAAAACTGATCTACTGATTTATTTAATTTTTCCATAATGTTAAAATATATACCTATAAATACTTTAATAATTACTATTTTCTAATGTTTAATCTAAAATAGACAACATCTCCCTCATTTAATTTTAATTTTTTCATAAGCTTAGCGGACATGGCTATTCCATATTGACTAGCTTTACTATCTGTAATTGATGGGCCGTTATGTACAGGGCCGTCAAATCTTCCAGTTGAAGGGTTAACGTCGGTTGTTAATTTGTAACTCAAACGTGAATTAGGGTTATAGAATTCGGTATCATATTTGAAAATTTCTTCTTTGTTATTGTTTACAACCATTCTAACAGCATAGTAATCAAAAAGACTATCTTTAATGTCTGAATACTTTTTAATAACATTTGGATAAGCTTTCCAACCACTAACTAATTCTAATTCACCCGCTGGATCATATTTTGAACCACCAAATAAAGCCACTCTAGTTCTAAGCCAGAATTCACCTTTAGATGCTTCAATATATTGAATGTATTTTTCTGTTCCGCTACCAACCTTAGCACCATTGTATGGTATTAAGTCATATAATAAACCAGATTGATTAACAATAATTTTTGTTAAATCTTCGTTACCCACAGCATAACCAGGATCAATACTTAATACTTGTTTGTCTTTTGTTGTTATTGTTCTTTCCGTTGTAACGACCGAATTAGTTTGTTGTTTCTTTTTAACCGCAGAAGACAATAACCTACTAAATAATGGTCTATAACTAGACATAAATGTATTATCTAATGAAGGTAGACTACTATTTGAAATTCTAACACCAGTGAATGATGTTTCAAATTGACCAGCTTTAATGGAATGGTTAACATCGAATATCAAATATGTACCATTAAACATAGGCACATTTGCTAAGTAAAAATACATTGTTGGTTGCAACATAACATTACCCATACAGGTAACGCTACACTGATATGACGCCGTTTTATAAATGTCAAACAAACCAATATCAACAGAATGTGATCCACCACCGCCCTGAGATCTAGCTAATCTTTCTTGTGCAAGGGCACTTTCCGTTGTGTTTTTATATGTACTTTGGTCTAGTGATATACTTTTAAACACACCCTGTGCTTGATCACCAAAGTTAACTTCAAAAGAAACCACCCTGTTTGAATTGGCGGTATCTGTTTCCATGAATATTCTTGGCTCAACAATTAACGGGTTGTTATTTGTATCCTTGATGTCAAAACTATCACTTTTAAACTTATACTCTTTATTAACCCTAGACATGTCCAAGTATTGTGATGTCTTGTTAATATATTGTAAAATTATTTTTGGTGATGACTCTTGATAATCAACATCTAAGAATGTACCAAATAGGTTTCTGGCTAAATTTTTAGATGGTATTATTCTTTTTTTGCTACTTGTGTTTGTTCCGTAAAAGTTAATATAAGCCGGTAATGGTCTCATGTCAAAACCGGTACCTTGAATTAACGTTGATACCGCACTATACAAATCAATTTTAGCATTTCTTTCGTTACCTAAAGAAATAAGTCTTTCTAAACTTATATAAGCTTTATCCCCAATGTCTCTATTTGCTCTATCTAAAAATAAAAACTCATCCATTAGGTGTCTTTGACCAATAGCGTTTCCAGCAATCCACTTATCATTAAAAGATTTAAAATATTGATATAAATCTAATTTTGTTGTTTTTGCTTCATTGTAACCATGGTATATGGTTATTTTATCTTTCTTTTTTTCTTGCGCTAAGTCTTTGAATTTTCGTATAAAATTCTGTAAGAAAATGGAAAGTCTATTATCTTGTGGATCAAATATGTTTGTCTTTATATATGATTTAAATCCATTGTTGCTTGGTACAAATAAAGGGTCTTTTGTTTTATTGTCCTTAAGCCATCCAGCATATATTCTAGCTAACTCTCTATGTGAATAGATGTTTTCTTCTGATACTTCAATGTCATTAACTAAGAAAAAGTTTTCATATAAATTTGTAATTCCACTATATGTTGATCCTGTTATGTTGTAACCAATATATAATTCTATTAATTTTCTATTTGCCGTTGTTAATTGTGATGAGTCAAATTTGTTTGGTAGATATGACTTTGAATTACCAATAAACCCGTTGATTATATAATCATCAATTTGCTTAGGATTACCAATAACTAGTTTTCTTAGATTTTTATTATCTAACATACTTGTTGTTAAAGCCTCTAGTTTTGTTTTTTGTGCATTGATAAGTTTTTCTCTGGCTCCATCAACTGTTAAGTCAATACCTGTTTTGTCTACACTACAAATCTCTTTTAATATTTCTTGGAAAGATGTATAGTCATGCGTGCTACCTTTTGATGTGTCTAAATCTAGGTCCAATGAAGAAAACTCTAAAAACATAGATTCAAACTCATCCAATAATTTTGGACTAAAGGTTGCAATCAGATCAATCACTTTCTTCTTGTTACCAGTTAATGAAAATAGGTTTCTGGTTGTTTTAAACATTTCATTGTATTCCGGAAAGTATAAAACATTATATGATGGATGTTTAGTTAAATCACTGTTATCCAATATAATTCTAAAAGAATCTTGTAATAATCCAGAAAAATTATCAACTATGTTATTAATCTTTGCTGCACCATTAGATGGTAAAATTGTGTATCTGTTGTCTGTACTTTTGAACTTTGAGTTATCTACTAAAGATGTTAGAGTGTAACCACTTTTGCTTGTTGGTTTTTCTAAAATATATTTTGTGATACCAGTTGTAACAGCACTATTATATTGTGAGCTTGCATTAACAGCCGTAGCACTTGTTTTTGTGAATCCAGATGGGTTATAAAAACTATACCCGTTTACAATTTGGTGAAATATACCATGATAATATGGATAAACACCAACGTAAGAATTTGAGGAATACGTAACCGCACTCATAGACGGTGTAACCGCACTAAGATTAAATGCTACGTTTGTACCATTATCAAAAAATGTAGATCCGTTTATTGAAACCGTAACACCGCTTAATATATCAACCCCTTCTTTAAGTTGTTTTTTGTAACGATGATATATTGCACCCCATTTCAACATTAAATGATATGGAACATAATGTGTTGCTGCCACTTCTTTAAATAAAGACGACATAAGCACTTTGCTACCATTAAATTCAATAATGTCATCTAAATCTTTATATGGTAATGAGTTTAATAAAATATATGCGGAACCAACATATCTTTCTGACACACCACCCTTAAAGAAATCATTAAATAATTGCTTATGGAAATATGGTGTATTAAGTAGATTTCTTGTTTGACCACTTAATGTTATGTTTTGACTAAATATATTTTTAGTATACGCACTTAATATCCAAGCTTCCGAATTTATTGGTGAGTTTATAAAGTTATCATTCTGATTTACCTTAAAGATATTTGTAAATTTATAATCGTTCTCATTTAATACCTTATTACCAATATATGATTGATACAACGCCGAATTAAAAGGGAATTCTTTTAATCTATAAGGATCAATTTTATAATCATTTAATGCGGCTTGTAATTTTGTATATTCAGTATCACTAACAGCGTTTGTTGTTACATTATTGTATTCAACAACATCAAAATCCCTATCTACGAATTCTTTTATATAATCAATTGTTGGTAATCTATCTTGATAGTATGGGTAACGTTCTCTTTGTGAATAAGAGTACATAAAGTTAACTAGATTTTGTGTAGACTTAACTTGTTGATTTAAAACCTCCCTAACATCAACATCACTTTCAATTGCACTATCTAGTGTTTCAAATTCTTTAGTACATATTTCATCTAGTCCCTTATCATATGAAAAGTTACTATATGATGTTATGTATTGTGCTCTTTCAAATATTTCATAAAAGATTGATGCCAAAGATTTGTCTGTATATGGATAAACGTCACCAATTTTAAATAAGGTGCTTACATTTCTTACTTCTCTTCTTTCATCTTTCCCTTCAAAAACAAACATTAAGTCTGATGGGAAAATTTCTTTACCACTTTCAGCATCTACTCTTTTAGTAGCAACACTGTTATATGTCTCAATAAATTCAACTTCGGGCCAAAGTGAAAAATTATTACCTTTAGTTGTTTTTATAATTTCGTTATCCGCAGGGTAAAAATGTGTATATGATTCTTTAGTACCCTTTTTCTTAACCTCTGGCCAAGGGTATATAACTTCGTTTTTATTATTACTAATTTCACCAAGTATTTCTTTTTTCCTAAAATTTGCTCTCTGGATTGCTTTTCTATGAACATCCTGCATTAATCTAATGTATGTGTCCGCATTGGCTAAAATAACAGCAAAGATATTTCTAATTGTTGGCTCAAATCCAAAACCACCATTCTTATCATCTTTAATAATCTCATTCATTTTTGCCTCAATAGCGGTCTCAACCTTTTCTCTATTTGTTATGAATGTGTTTTGTATTTTTTTAATTCTCGCAATTAACTTTTCATTTGCAACAACAAACTTACCATTTTCTATTGTATAAAAATCACTAATATTTCTTATTGAATCTAATGAGATTGTTTGGGTTTTAATACCCTTATCAATAGCCTTACTTTTAATTTTATCCGCTTTACCGAAAGCTAGGTTATTTTCTAAATCAGCAATACCCTTATCTATAATACTTTTTAATGAAAGGTTATTTGTTGTACCTGTTATAATATCTGCACTTGCTGGTCCGTTTGATGTTTGTGTTCTATCATTTGTTACCTTGTTTAACGGGTAATAAATGTCATCACCAACAACCTTCCCTTCTACTGTAGAGTTTAAATGTCTATTACTCCAAGATATTACTCTTTTTTCTAGATTATCTAATACTTTATCATATTCAGCAACATCACTTAAAACACTAGGATTAACGGTTTGTGAAAACAATGTTGTTTCAATAATACTTTCTAGTCCTGTTGCTGTCATTAAAAGTTCCCTCAGTGTTTTAACTGGGAAGTCTTTTGGTATATAACCCTTTGCTTTATAATCAGAATATACCGACTTTAAAATAGAATAACCTTTTGTTGTTTTAGCTATTTTCTTTTCAATAAACCCAGTCTTAGGGTTTGTTTTGTATGGCTCTGTTGATTCAACCATATACATGTATGGTGCATTAACAATGTTTTGAAGTAATATATCATTTAAGAATGCATATGTTGATCCAACAAATTTTGTTGAGATCTCAAAGTTACCGGTGTTACCGTTAAATTTGGTTTTAAAATCAACAAGTTGTATTCTATATCTAATTGCTTTACCATAATAACCTTTAACGGTTAAATAAAATATTGGCCAAGGTTGATGAAAAAAAGCTTTATATGGAGAGTTCTCTGGTGAGTCAAATAATGTTTTACCTCTTACATCAATAAAGTTAATTGATACTTGAGGTATATTACTAGCTCCCTTAACAACAATGTTAATACTTTCTATACCAAATGTTTGTGCGGTTGGATCATAACTTTTTGCTCTGTTTAAATTAGTTCCTGCAAACGCATTTACAGCAGCATTTATTGCATCTTGTTTTGAAGATATTGGAACAAAGGTTTCTGTCCAATTCGTATCAAAGTTATTTTCAAACTCATTTTTATCACCTTGATTTCGCATCATGTTAAATGTTCCAGATGCTAATGATGTTAGTGTACTTTTTTCAGACTCGGAGTAGAGAACACTTCTTGGAACTAAATCAGCTTCTAAATTAACATACATAACCAGATTCTCATGATCAACCAATCTACTTTGTAATTGACCATTTTGATCCAATACAGTATTAGGGTCAACGTGAACTACATTCTGTTGATCTACTACTACAAGTATGTTTTCATTCTGATTTAAATTATTATTCCCCATAATATAGTTTGTACAATTCTACGTTCTTTTTGTATTCTTGTAAAGAATTAATAAGAGGAAAGGGAATCCTAATTATTGAATTATCTGGTATATCAAATTCAATTGACCCAACCTTAGGGTTTGCTAACATAATTAACCAACCAAAAAGCGGTGTATTATAGTACTCTTGAGACATCTTATCTAATCTATCTTTACCCTTAATGTACTTTACGTACTTATCGGTCGATTTTGCTGGTATTTCTATTCCTGGTACAATTTTAAATTCACCATCTTCTAAGAAATATTCATATCTGTTAAAATATTGATTCATTATTTAATGGTTTTAGAGAAATTTAATTTTGTTTCTGTTGAATTATCTTTTAATCCATGAACGTTGTTTAGCTTTTCTTGTTGTGGACCAGTTATTGATCCAGTAATAGTAACACCGTATGGCTTAAAATCTTTTTTATTTTGTACCTTTTTATATTTAAATTTCTTTTCGTCTGTATCCAATGCTTTTTTAATAAATTTATTTAATCTTCTTTCTATTTTGTTTATAGCGTTTTTATCAAATAATTTATTATCTGGTGAGTTTTCATATTCTTTTATAATCTTATCTACGTTTTTCTTAATAATAAATGCCAATAGTTGTTTATAAAGATCATCACTGAAAGATGGGTCAGCAAAATCTATAGATGTGTTTAATTCAGCTGTAAACATCGAGTGTTTATCTTTTATAAGCTTTATAGCTTCATCATATTGTGTATAGAATTTTTGTGCATCAAAATCTGTTAAAGTAACAACCGTAGTTATTTCTTTATCTATTCTAGCATCTTTACCATTAGTTTCCATGATAAAATTAAAACCATCAACCAATTCAATTAATTTGTTTCTATTAGCCTCAAGGTCTTTTATCATTTTCTCATCCCTAATGTTATTTAAAAACTCCGTTACTGTTTTTTTAATATAAGGATCAATAATTGCTCTAGATCTTTCATACTTTGATGATCCGGAATCCATATCTAAATCCAATATAATATTGTGGTCAGATGCTGAAACCTTTTCTAAAAGTTTTGTTTCTAGTCTACCATGTAGATTAAGAAAATCCCTAGTCTTTTTGTAATTACCCAATAGAGTAATCTGTGTTGTTGTACTAAGTGTATCTTGAACATCTAACTGATTTGTTGTTCTATATGTTGGAGATATAAACAATGGTAAAATTTCATTACCATATGTGTTTAACAATTTGTTATATGTGTCTTTAAATTTATCAAAATATTCATTTGTTGCAGCCAACAAGTTATCTCTATTTTGCTGATAACTCATTTGCGGAGATGTTAATGTACCAATATACTTTCCTTCTTTCTTAGGATTTTGTGATGTGTTGATTCCAGGTATTTTTGGTGTTTCAACTTTACCAATTAATTTTTCTAAGAAATCAACATTGAATTTTTGTAAATCTTTTTGGTTTACTGTTGAATCAGCTCTATAGTCATAAATTTCTGTATTGGCATAGAAGTTGGAACTTAATGCGTTTTGTAACTTTGCCACAGGTTCTTTAATTCCTTGACCACCAATAAAGTTTATCTGTAATGTTACATCAGCCACCATTGGTTGTACACCAATACCTTCTGGGTTTAAATCCCATGTAGAATTTTCAAATGTAATGTTTAGATTTGTTATAACAATCTTAGAGTGATAGAAATCACCTATTCTTAAAACACAAACAGGTGGTGGCCCAAATGTTGTATTTCTAGCATCAATAGAACTACCGTTACTTTCTGCATTTAATCCTTTAATTGGTATTGTATCACCCGGTCTAATACATTGTTGTAAGAACGTTAATCTAGCATTTAACCCTTCTGGTGTCATCGAATGAAACGCTGGGTGAAAGTATCTAAACTTTTGTTTAAGGGAATTAAAAACAACAGGATCTGTTTCTTCTAGTTTTTTAAAATAGAAACATTCAGATAATGTTTTCATAATTAATTTCTTAACAATATCTAAAGGTGGTTTTCTGTTTTTTGGTACCTTGTTAACAGTTATGTCAGTTGTTTCTGAACCGACAGTTGTTGTACCTGGCGTTTCCGTTCCTGGCTTTGCTGGTATTTGTGTTGGTTTTGGATAACCAATAACAGTCACATCAACCGATCTACAATAAAAAGTTACTGGGGCATATTTCTTTAAACCACCAGTATTTTTAATTTCTTGTTTATGACAATCATAACCTTCTGGACCAGTTCTAGTTGCATTCTCTCCTTTATTTATGAAAGAAATATTAATGTTACCATTCATGTCTTCACCATAACCTAAGTCTTTAAGATTTAAAAGTAGATCTTCTTTAACTTCACCTGGTTTTGCATCTAGTTCACTTTTTGTTTTCTTCCAGTATTTTGATATTGTTGATGGAACGTCATTATTTTTTGATAACGTCTTTAATATGTGTTTAATAATACTATCAGATCTTCTATATGATAATTTGATATTATATTTGTCATCCGCAACAAATGATGTTGATGATTCTATTTTAATATCAATATACTTTAAATTGTTTTTTGCTAATTCAGCTTTTATTGCTTCTAAACTTGATGTTAATGAAGCATAGTTTCCTTCTAACAATTGAAATGCAGATGTTATTTGACCTTGAGTTCTTGTAACCAAACTAGAGGTTGTTCCTGTTGGTGCTTCGGAACCATAAATAGCTTTTCTATCCGCTTTGTTGTTTGGTGTGTCAACTGTTAATATTTGTGTTAACTCACTATTAAGTTTTGTGTTAAATAATGTTTTAGTCTCCGCTTTGGTATAACCAGAATAAACGTCACCATAAGTCTGATTAGCATATATGTCATCTTGTGGGAATGGTATATCATTAGGGAAAAATAAAAAGCCAGTATATTTGATTGGTGTAGGAAGTTCTTCGATAGCTTCTTTTCCCTCTGTTTTAGTTCCTGGTGTTGTTGTTGTTTCACCAGCAATTTTTTTAAACTCAATTGAGTCTAATTCATCAACTGTTTTACCATCTCTATAATATTCTAGATATGCTTGTATTAATTCTAAATCAGATCTATCTAGTGTTGTGTATTTTCTAACTAATGTATAAAAATCAATATCTTGACAACCAGCAAAAACAGAATTTAAATATTCTTCTGCTTGTTCGTCTGTTATTTCTTTTATTAATAAATTTAAAATACTTGGATGGTCAACAATAACTTTAAATGATACTGTACCACTTCTTTCTGTATTTTGATATGTGTATATTGGTTCTGGTCTACCTAAGAAACTATTTTTATCCCAGTTAGCACTATTAGTTTCATTAACCTTTAAATCATATGGTGGAAACCACATAACACGTCCACCATTTGGTCCTCTTTCACAATATGGTAAATCATCATATGTGTAACCAAACTTATTTGAGGTCTTCCATGAAAGATTTTCAATAGAAAACATGTATTTCTTAACCTTACCAGCAACTGCATCAATGTTGGTCGAACTCTTATCAAAAGAACCATTACCATTAGACATTGGTGCAATGTTTAAATTCCAAGGTGTTGATAATACACTATCTTCAACTTTTCTTATAAGTCCAGTTCTTTTCATTGTATCAGAATAGTTCATATAAGATCTATCCTTTGTCCAAACTCTACAATACTCTGTACCGTCTTCTTTACCTGTTGCTTTATCTATATATTTTATTGCAGAACCTCTAGACATTAATGTGTCACCTTCTCTGAATATTCTACTTGTTTGATCAATAACATTAGCCACGTGTGATCTTGATTGACCACCATCTTTTGGTAATGAATTTAACAATTGTTGTGTTTTACCTAAAATAGAGTCTTCTCTGAAAGTATATTTTGTTGATAATGTTCCTTCAAAAACAGAACTTTCGCTTTGGTATTCTAAATTACCAGCACCTAATTTATTTTTACTATTAGGGCTGTACCAAGTTAACTTACCGGGTATTGCACCTCTTTCTGAAATATTCTTTTCGCTGTGAAATAATCTTGTTGCTGTTTCATCAAACAATAAAGAAAGATAGTATGGGCTTCTAGTTTTATTATCGTTAAAATCAGCTATTGTATTCTTAACGTCATTACCTCTATCATCACCAATGTATGCTTTTCCTTCAGGTGCTTCTCTTCCAATTACTTTATTTATACCTGCAGCAACTTTATCTACAAAGTTAAATAATTTACTAGAGTTTTGTGATCTAGCAGTTGTAGTGTAATTTGGTGCATATTTTGAGAAAGATAAATTATCATATAAAATACCCTTTTGACCATCACTTAAGTATTCAATCATTAAGTCTGATGGTTTTCTACTAGCTTTGGGTCTTCTTTGTATACCTAATAAAGAACCAAGAACACCAGTAGCATCCTGCCATATTTTACCAAATTCACTTTGTGGGACTGGTCTATTAACAACCGGATTAGCTGGATTACTTAAATAATCTCCCGGTATTTCTGAAAAAGGAAATTCTACACCAGCTACTGTTTGAACAAAATCAATAGCTTTACCAGCTAATGTTTTTGCAACTGTTATTTTATAATTTCTCTCAATTAATTTTTCTTTACCTGTAACTAAGTTAATAGCTGTAGATAAATTACCATTTAACGCATCTAATGCTCTAACTCTACCTAACGTAGCTGTCTCTAAGTTTTGTCTAATTCTAGCTTGAACAGGTCCATCAGGACTTTCAGATAAATGATAGTTTGCAAATTTGGCTAATTTAGATTCAAATTCATAATTTTTAGTGTCTAATGCACCTATTAAACCTCTACCTAAAATATTACCAGAAATAGGGAAATATGGATATACACCAACATTGTCTGTTGATATAATATTTCTAACATCCTCAACAATAACATAGTTACTTTCCTCTGGACTAAATCTATTAGAATTTTCAGTCGATACTATTTGAGCGTCTCTAGATGTCTGTAAGTTTACAGTAACATCACCTTGATCTTTGTTAGAAAACGCATTTGTGTTTTGAACAGAATAGTTACTATCACCAAAGGTCTGAGGACCATTAGGAACATTTAGGGTTTTAGTTAATAACTCATCCCTAAACTTTTTTGTTGCATTGAAATCTAAGTAACTTGGCATCTATTCTTTTATCTAATAAATAGATAATTTATTGTTTTATTATGTGTAGTTATTAGTGCTCTTAACTATATTAGAAGCTAGTGTAGCTTTTAATTGTGGGTTTCTATCTATTTCATTAACTATAATACCAGCTAATTCAGGACTATTGCTGTTGATATCTACTTTTACTGTAAGTTCGCCAAAGAATTTTTTAATTTCATCATATGCTTCTTTTGCTTTATCACCACCCTTTTCAAGTAACTCCTGTGTTTTGTTTTTTATGTCTTCAATATTAATATCTTTTGATGCTTCACTAAGTTTTTTCTTAATTAAACCAAGAGTTTCCAGCATTTCTGGACTTAAATTTTTCATATAATCAGCAACAGCAGACATTGCATCTGAACCAGCATCTATTGCTACTCCAGCTATTTTTTTAACTGTTTCTCCGGTGCTGTCTTCTGATGGATTAAATGTTTTTTGCATAAAATTAGCAGCGGCTTCCATACCTTTTGATGCTGTTTGACCTATTGGCCCCTTTCTTCCATCATCCATCATTCTTAGATAAATCGCTGTTGCAACGTTTAATATTTTTGTTGTTTCATTAAATTGATTTCTAGCAATGTCTATTGGTTTTTCATCTGCTGCGCTTTTTTGCATTGCTTGTAATTGTACTATTTGTTTGTCTGATAAATCACTTAATCCCACAAATCCATCTTTAACATTATCTAAACCAAGTCTTTCGACCATACTTTTAGGTATGTCAAATCCAACT
>Ga0222712_10004251_pt1 | contig 15100 bp, 8 predicted proteins | sample C33_657DmetaG_FD_165043 | JGI IMG/M metagenome (GOLD analysis project Ga0222712, IMG submission 165043) | Estuarine water microbial communities from San Francisco Bay, California, United States - C33_657D | ecosystem: Environmental > Aquatic > Marine > Unclassified | place: USA: California... | reverse complement strand
ATACGTAGCGTATGAATACTATGGACCTCTTACAGGATTTGATGTTACAGGAGCAGGCTCTGGTCAATTTATTGATGTGTTTTTGTGTAACGGAAGTAATGGAACACCAGATAAGAGAGGACGTGTTACAGCTGGTGTAACTACAGGAATGGGTGGAGGAACAATGAATCCTGCTGTAAACCCTGGAGGAGCTAATCCAAACTACACTCTGTTTTTCACCACTGGTCAAAATGCTGTAACGCTAAGTGCTACAGAGATTCCTTCTCACACGCATACAGCAACAGCTACATCCACTGCTGATCCACACTCACACTTTATTGCTAAAAGTGGTGCTAACATTGGTGATTTAACTAGTACAAGTCCACTTGATACACTATTTGATGCAGGTAATAACTATTCCTATAATCTTAAGAGTACATCAGGAACTGCTGATCTTGGGCCAACTAATAATGCTACAGTGAATGTTACAACTAGCGTAACTGTTAGTCCTACAGGTGGTGGAGTGGCACACAACAACATCCAGCCTACAATTGGTGCTTATTATATCATGTACATCCCATAATATCATGGTACAAAATAATAAATGCTTAGGATGTGGATCGCTTGATCCTTGTGGATGTAGTGATCCTGGAAATGAATTGCTATCAACATCGCAAGTCAAATATGTTGGTCCCAACCTTCCAGGAACAGGGATACAGAGTTGTGAAGATTTGACAACAATTCTTCAAATAATTGATGCACAGATTTTGGCAATTAAAGAGATTATTACTCCTACGCCACCTCCTCCATCAACAACAACTAGTACGTCTACAACAAGCACATCTACATCCACTACCACAGGAGCTCCTTACTATACTTGGTACTTAGGAGGATTGGTAAACATTGCTAGCCCTTGTACATCAGCTGTATTGTTGTCTCCATTGTATACATCTGTTCCTGTACTAGCTAATGGTGTAGTTTTATACACTAATACTGGTCTAACAACTACTTATAGTGGTTATATTTACATAACCAACTTGAGTACTAAATGGACAGTATCAGGTGGCGGAGTGTTAAGCGCAGCAACTTCTTGCTAATAACACAATTAAACTAAAAGTGCATGTACGTATTCATAACACTAACATCAGCTGGAGCAGACGCAGGACCATTCAACCTTTATTCAAATGTTGATGGCTTTGTGTCTGCTTTTGCTACAGGCGTAAGCAAAGCAGTTCTATTAGCAGGATATTCTGTAATTGCTCCAGCTGGTACAACAACAGTGAGAATAATAAGTAGTGGAGTTTGTACAAACTACATTGATGTAGTGATAGGTGCTACAACTACAACGACCACTACATCAGGTGCTCCTACTCTTGAACAAATGAATTTAACATATGCTGGAAATATTTGTGGAAGTACGGTTGTCTGGCAAAGTAAAACTCCAAGTGAAGTAAAGTGTGATTGGTTAGAAGCTTATAATCCACTTGTTCTAGTACAAGCAACTGCTGTATATTATTATTCAAATGTTGGATTTGTAGTTGGGGCTCAATTGTATAATTCTGTTGGTGCACCATTAACTGGTTCAGGTAATTACATTCAATCTCCAAATGCTCCTTTATCAATTCCAAATCCAAGCACTACACCACCAATTTATGTTGCTACTATTATAGGTGGTGTAGTAACTGCATTACAAGATGTTAGTTTATTACCAGCTTGTGGACCTTATGTATGTCCTACAACTACAACTACAACTACTTCTGTACCACTGTAAACTAAATTCAAATAAACTCTACTTTATTGGTTTTGTAGGGTTTCTCCCAGGCATTTTGTGTCTGGGAGTTTTTATTTGGAAAAATGATTAAATTTGAGTACATATAACTCTGGAAATCAGGAACACAAAATGTCAACATTAAGAAAATTAGTATCTGACGTGCGTGCAACGCACAAGATCATATCAACAGATAGTCTCATTACAGATAGAGCAATTGCCTCTGAAGTGCGAAATAATGCACTATTGTTGATAAAAAGAGAAACCAATCTAAGAAAACTCTGGGCGACAGATACACTTTTTACAACCATTCCATGTCTGGAAATGTGCGAGGTGCCCATCTCAGAATGCTGCAATTATGCAGATCCTTGTTCTGTTGCTAGATCAACGTATCAACTTCCTAGAATATCTGAAGGAAATTATCAATATGTCATTCAAGGTGTTTATTCAATAAATGCAATGTCTGGACAAGGTAAGAAGATGAAGGAGATAACTGTCAATCGTTACCTCAACCTATTAAAACTTCCTGTTATTAGAAAAGAAGAGTATTTCTGGATTTCAAATGGTTATCTTTATGTCAGCAATCCAGCATTACAAGCTGTACGTTTTGTAGCTCTGTTTGAAGAAGATGTTCCTAATGATATCATGTATCCAGAGTGCGGATGTGGAACTCCAAGCTACACCACTGATCAACTATGTCAGAATCCTTTAGATAAAGAGTTTGCTCTTCCAGGATATCTAGAGAAGCAAGTGCTTGATTTGACATCACAGAAACTACTTCAAAGCTATTTCAACCTGAAGACTGACATGACTGATGATGGAATAGATGGTCAATCACCTAACTCACCACAGTTTAGATGAGAGTAGCAAAAGACTGGCGAAGTGCCTCAAAAGAAAACTACAAGAATTTCAAGAGTGAGAAACCTGAAATAGACATCTCCTTCGAAGACTGGAAGAAGATTGTCTATGGGTTTAATAAAATGTTCACTGAACACATGCTTGAGACAGGGGAGAAGTTAAAGCTTCCAAATGGATTAGGAGAGTTTGCAGTGAATAAAAAGAAAAGAGTGAGAGTTACAGTGGTCGATGGTAAGGAGTATATAAACTTACCAATTGACTGGCAAAAAACTAGAGAGAAAGGAAAATACATCTACAACTTTAACTACCATACAGAAGGATATTTCTTTGGATGGAAGTGGTTTAGAAGATCATGCAGATTTAAGTTTTCTAGTTTCTGGAAGTTTAAACCAACAAGAGAAAACTCCAGATTGATTACTAAGTACATTAAATCTGATGAGAAGTATCAACACATTTACGCAACATGGAATCTTAATTAAAGATGAGCTATTACTACAAATTTAACTTCGTAAGTCCAGATCCAATCTACGCAACTGTTAAGGAAGAGCTTAAGAGCTACTTTGACACAGGTGCTGTAGACGATTTGTTATTCCCCACCTATCTAGATAAATGTCTTAGAAAGTTGGGAAGAGCTACATACGTGATAGCTGAGACAGCTCTTGTTGTTGATAACTTTGAAGCAAGACTCCCAGACAACTTCTATGCTGTTAGAGAAGCATGGATGTGTACTGTTATTAATGGTTTCCCATATCAGACAGCTAATTCATTCTACTCTCAAGCAGCAACACAAACCACAATACAAGTTAGTCCCATCACTACAGACTGTTCTATTGCAAGTCCTTGTTGTGGAAATGTAGGATGTGATGGCTCTTGTATGCCTGAGTTTATGCAAACTGTCTACAAGACAAATAATGAGGCAGCAATGTCATATCAAAGAATGTATCTTCTCAAGCCAGGAAACATTTCTGCAAGACAGCAATGTGATGTTAACTACACAGAGAACTGGGAGATGTACGGACAAGGAGTTGCCCCATTGAACAACTTTACACCAGGATCATCTACTTATGACTCATTCGATATTAGAGACAACAAATTCGTTACGAATTTCAGAAATGGTGTTGTCCATCTCATTTTCTATGCTCAAGATTACGACAGTCTTGGAAACCAGCTTATTCCTGACAATTATCGTATTAGAGAGTATCTAGAACACTTCATCAAATACAAAGTGTTTGAGATGCTTGTCAATCAAACCAATGATGAGACATTCAATCAACTTCAGCAAAAACTTGTATATTACAAAAGTCTTTCTGACGAAGCATTCATCATGGCAGATATTGAGATTAAGAAACAAGATGTCTGGACTAAGCAGCGTAGAATAAGACAACAATTGAATAAATTCAATATGTACGAGCTTCCTAACAGAACTAATAGATACGGTAGGAGACGTAACAACTAATAAGTTATGGCAGACGAGTTAGACAAAATAAAACAGATCATCAATGGTGATCAAGGTAATGTTAAACAGGAGTATAATAATGCCACTACAGGACTTAATCTAGATCAGTCTCTAAATCAAGTTCAGAAAGGTAGGCTAACTTATGCTCTTAACGCTGCTGTTGAAAACTTTGATTCCAATTCTGTAAACTATCAGAACGAGCCTGGTAACGAGTTATGTATTCGTTTCCCTGAAGGCTTCGTGCTTATAGGTGAGCACTTTATTATAGAGAAAAACAAACATATATTCTTCATTACTAATCCAAACACAGGAGATAGTCAGATAGGATATATGGATAATAACGATTGTGAATATCGTGTTCTTGTCAATGCTCCTTGCTTAAACTTCAACATCAACTATCCAGTACACAAGATTGTTCATAGAATTTCTAACTGTAATACAGAAATCTATTGGACAGATGGTTACAATCCTAGAAGATATCTAGACATTGATGACATCCCTAAGATACTTAGATCTGGAACTGCTTTATGTAGCCCTGTTTACACAGATGATCTTGATTGTAATCAACTCAAGCTCCAGCCTAATTTTAACATCCCTGAATTAACAATCATTGATGTTATCAGTGGAGGTAATCTTATTGCTGGTACATATCAGTTTGCTGTACAGTATTCTGATCCATCTGGTAATCCATTCACTTCCTACTACTCAGTTACTAATCCCACACCTATTGCTGATGAGTTTGTAACAACTCCTAACTTCAACTATCCTGTAGGAAAATCAATTGTTGTCAATGTTGACAACCTTGATGTGTCTGGACAGTTTGAGTATTTCAATTTGGCTGTGATTAAAACCATCAATGGTGTAACATCTGTTGATTTGGTTGGTACGTATTTTATTGATAACAACAATCAGCAAATCACTTACACAGGACAGTTTACAATCAATCTTGTAATACAAGACATATTTGAGAAGTTTCCATTCTACGAGATTGCTCAAGACTTGACAGCTGTACAAGATGTTCTTGTATGGGATCAGCTTACATCTATTGATAGAATCAACTATCAACAAGTTGCTAACCAGATTACATTGCAATGGGAAACTTGGAGAATCCCTCCAACAGAAAACTATGCAAACGAAATAAACGCAACGAATCTCAGAGGATATCTTCGTGATGAAGTGTATGCTTTTGAGATTGTATTCTTGTTGAAGAACGGAAAACAAACAGATGGATTTCATATTCCAGGAAGAGCAATTACACAGTATGAACAATTGCTTCCAAGAATTCCTGAAACAGATCCAGACTTTATAGGAAACCCTGATCCAGTTACACATGATTCACCGTATTGGAAGATTTATAACACAGCTTCTGTCTCAGGATTCTCTCCAGAATATTCAAGTAATGCTGCTTACAAAGGACCATATCAATTTGGTCAATTTGCCTATTGGGAATCTATTGAAGAATACCCATGTAACAAAGACGTGTGGGGAGACCTTGCAGGACAAAGAATCAGACACCACAAGTTCCCAGATGTAAACATCTCTCCAATATATGAGAGTAAAACATTCACTTCATCACAAGCAATGGTGATGGGTAATGATGCTATATTTCCTATTGGTGTAAAGATTGACCCTCAACAGATATTAAACCTTATCAATGCATCAAATCTTGCAGACGATCAGAAAGCTGATATTGTAGGATTCAAGATTGTACGTGGCGATAGAAGTGTAAATAAGTCTATTGTTGCTAAGGGTATGCTTAGAAACGTTGGTGAATACACAAGAGAAGAACAATCCTTCTACTTCCCCAACTATCCATACAACGATCTTAACGAAGATCCATTTCTTACAACAACTAATAATGCTTACCAGAGTCAATGTGAACCATTTGATGTTTACATTACCAGTCTTGGTACAAATCCAGTTGATGGTTCTCCATTGGCTCGAGTGCAGTATTACTCTTGTGAGAACAATAAACTTGTATACAAAGACTACACGTCTATACAAGATGATGTGATTTGCTCTGTTGGTAAGCCAACATTCAACATTGGTGGAGGAGAAGTAGGATATGCTAACTACGATGTATATACACTTGATGCTCCTCTTGGTGCAACATTTACAGCATCTTATGATGATAGATTCTTAGGACCAACAGTTTTGAGTGTTGGTGATACTGAAGATACTGTTGAAGTAGTTGCTGATACAGCAGTAATATGTACAGCTAGTTGTGCAGATGCTCAAATAAGAAGAATTGCACAAGTAAGATCTGATGCAAATTGTGGTGGTACAACACTACTAGATGGTTTTACAGATGAGAATAGATACAGACAAATCTTTAACTCTCCAGAGACATCATTTGGTCAACCATTCCTAGCAGACATTCTCAAGCTTGAGAGTGTAATGTTTGGTACTGGTAAAGCTCACTTTGTTGAGGTGAGGGATAATGCTAAATATAAGTTGCTCTCTGTAGCTGCTCAGAAGGCTGCTCTTGATAGTTCTGCAAGACTTGGTGGTATCACTACACCATTTAGTGCAACAGCCATGTTCACTGCATATCAGTCTTATTTAACTATTTATATCAATGGCATTACTAGAAAGAATTATGCTTACTCTTTTAACTCTATTGCTGATTACAACTATGGCGTAGGTATTCCTGATAATCAGGGAATCAAACAAAGAGAACTTGACATAGCCAGATATTTAATTCCTGGCGTTCAGTCTGTAGGAGATGATCTTCCTATCAATAACTGGAACAGAGAAAGCTCTGTGTTTATGAAAACAAACATAGACACTACAGCACTTCCTTATCCTGACAAGAGCCCTAACATGCTTTCTGGAATCACAAGCATTGTTACAGATAGATCAAGATTCACTATTTCAGAAATAGGCAACTGCTCAACTCCAGCTAAAGAAGAGCCTATACAGGTTGTTTCATATTATGCATCACTGAAAAACTCAGTTGTTAATCAGTGGGGACAAATCTATTCATACGAAACAATTGATACAGGTTATCAATATATAATTAACTCACCTAATCCATCCACCACTGTGTTTGGTGGCGATACATTCATTAGTAGATTCGCATTCAAGACAAAGCTTCCATTCTTTATTGACAATAGAGTAAATGCTCCTGATGATAGCGATATCTTCTATGATGAGATAGGTAACGTTGCCTACCCTAGATACTGGCATTCTGCGAGATCTATTCTCGAGAACTACAGCATTCCTGGACAAGGAGTGATGGCAAACATCATTTCTTACAAGGCACATAACTTTGATTGTCCTAATGAAGTGGGAACAGATGTGATTGTATCTACATCTACCACTACTACCACTAGTACAACATTCCCTCCAGGTGGTTCTGGTGGAGTGACAGCAAGTTCAACTGTTACATACTATGATGGCTATTTCTACTTGTTTGCCTACGGTATTCCAAACTTCTATTGTGAAAGCTCTTACAATGTTGATTTAAGACAAGCATTCAATAATAGAGAAGGGGATTTCTGGCCACATGTTAGTACAGACATTCCAGATGACTGGTTGCAACAGAGCTTTGTGCCTATTGCACAGGACAATACATACTATTACAATACAACGTTCTCTAAGCAAAATAAAGAGAATACATTTACTCACTTGCCTCCTGATTGGGAGAGTAGATTGTGTTTTACAAACTACCCATTCAGAACTATCTATTCTGATGCTCAAAACATCGATGCTGACAACAGAGTGAATAACTGGCTCATCTACAGAGCTATTTCTTATTTTGATTTCCCACAGAACTATGGAAATCTAGTAGCTCTTGATGGCATTCAGAACAGAGCTATTCTTGCAAGATTTGAGAACAAGACATTGATGTACAATAATCTTTTGACTATTGATACAAGCAATCCTCAAGCTGCTTATGTAGGTAATCCACTATTGTTTAGAGGAGCACCTCCTATTGATTTTGCAGAAACTGATCTTGGATATGTAGGAAGTCAGCATAAGATGTTGCTAAAGATTCCACAAGGTCAAGTTACAGTGGATGCTAAACGTGGACAAGTGTTTTTGATCCAAGGAACAGAAGCTATTGACTTATCTGCATTTGGATCAGGAATGAACAGATTCTTTGTTGAGCATCTACCATTCATGATCTATAAGAGTTTCCCAGAAGTGAACATTGATAACCACTTCAAAGGAATAGGACTTCATGGTGTTTACGATAGTGTATATGATAGAGTGATTATCACAAAGCTGGACTATGCACCAAAGTCAAAAGATATTCTTTATGATCCAGTGGAGCAAGTGTTCTACATTAATAATGTTGTCAATGGTCTAACCATCAGACAAACGGTTAATGTAAGTGATGAACGTTATTTCTGTAACGTATCATGGACATTGTCTTTCAATATGAATACAAAAAGTTGGATAAGTTTCCACAGCTACATTCCAAACTGGTATGTTGCTGAGAACAACTTCTTCTATTCAGGGCAAAACAATTGCTGTGAAGACTTTGACTTCTTGGTAGGTGAACTAGTTCCAAATCCATCTACCACCACTACAACATCAACAAGCACATCTTCTACCACTACAACTACTACAACAGTTGCTCCGCTACAGTGTAACATTACAGCCACTGTATCGCAAATAGACTGTTCTTTGGCAGGTGTTGGAGTAATTGTATCTTTGGATTGTAATTTAACAGGAAACGGATATGTAGGACCTCCTACAACATCAACTACCACTTCCACATCTACATCAACAACCACTTCTACTAGTACTAGTACAACTACTAGCACTACTAGCACTACTAGTTCTACAACTACCACTACAACTACGTTAGAACCAACCACTACAACCACTACCACTACATTAGAGCCTACAACAACGACTACAACTACAACATTAGAACCAACTACAACCACTACTACAACATCAACATCGACATCAACAAGTACCACTACTACTACAACTACAACTATTCTTCAATATACATTCTTAGTATATGATGTAGATCTAAATTGTAATACTATCAATCCTCAACCATTCTGGTCATTTACAAATTATGCTAATGGCTTCTATTATATAAATGGTAACTTGAGCACTTTGTATTATTTACAATCAAGTGCACATACAAATTATACAAATGAAATAACTCAAGTTTTGGCTGGAACGTGTGGAACAACAACGACAACAACCACCACATTAACTCCAACTACAACTACCACTACCACTCAAAGTTTAACTACAACAACTACGACTACAATACCAGTAATTGATTGTGGACAACCTTCATCATTCTCTGGAGGTGTTTCTTATCCAAAAACAGAATCAGTAACATTAGGAACTGGTACAGGAACTGTAGTTTTAGACTATAATGCTCAAAGTGTTCCTGATAGATATATTGTAGAATGGAATGGTAACGTTGTTATTGATACAGGTTATAGAGGACTTTTCTCTTATGATATTGGTGGAAATATGAGATCAGCTTTCAACAACTCGTTGACTGGCAAAATTGATCCAATTACACTAAATACTTATCCAGATCTTACTACTTATCCTGATGATGGATATCCAAGAATTGTAGGACCTGGAATAGGAACAGCATCCTTTGTTAAGAACTTGGCAAGTGACAATTTTGCAATAATTAAAGTTTATGCTCCTATGTCTGGTACAGTTTGGAGTTATCAAATGAATTGTCCTACCACCACTACAACAACAACTACATCCATCACCACTACCACCACTACTACAGCTGTTCCATATTGCTATGTAATAGAAAGCGTACAAAGTCCTGGGGGTGAATGTTTTGATTGTCCTGGCTACTTTGCAAGTACAACAGATACGTTTATAAAGTTTTATGATGGTTGTGGTGGAACTCAAATACCAGCTCCATTTGATATAAATGTAACTGCTTATTATAGCAATGCTTCAACACAAAGTACATTCATAGCTTCAGGAACTACTGGTAGTGTATTGATTGCTACAAGTGATGTGCAGTGTGAAGCTCCACCTACATGTGGTGAAATTGCAAGTCCAACTTTTTCTAGTGCAAGTGTAGTACCTGTAACAGGAAGTATTAGTGAATGTTGTGGACCATCTTAAAATAAATTGTAAATGTTGTTAAAATTAAAAATATGACTATAACAATAACATTAACCACAGCTGGGACAGATACAGGTCCATTTAGCCTCTTCTCTAATGTAGATGGCTACACTACAGCATTTGTAACAGGTGTTTCTAAAGCAGCTTTATTAGCTGGCTATTCAACAAGTCTTGCTCCTGTAGGAACTACAATTGTTCGTGTGAAGTCTAACAGCTTGTGTACGAACTATGTTGACATAACACTTGCTCTACCTCCAACTACAACTACTACCACTACGTGTCTTACGTATTATCAACTTGCAGGATGTGATCCAGCAGATAGTGGATTTACATTGATTGCACCAACTCTTGGCGTAGGTCAACAGTATGTTCTTCCTGGTGCACCAGTTAAGTACTATACATATACAGGAGCTAGTATAACAAGCTGTACTGCCCCAGGAGGATACAACGCTTCAATTCAACAAACATTAAACATTGGATGTCCATCATAACATGTCAAAGATCATTACAATAAAGCTAACCAAGACAGGCCCTAACTCAGGGCCTTTCACCATCACAGATGCGTATGGGAATGTTATTGACTCAGGTGTAACACTTGAGGAGGTGTCTATTGGTATGAGTTATATTGTAGACAATAGTGTTGACTTGGTTACCATCACCTCTGAAGGAAAGTGTGCTTATCAAAAATCATTTGCTGTTACAACTATCACACAGGATCAATATCAAAACACTCCTGTAGAAACTATTCAAACAGCATGTTTGTGGAGACACATTAACAATCATACTATTTATAACATATTCTATGGAAACATAGAACCATACATTATTGAATATCCTTTTGCATATCAATATCAAGATGAGATTCTTCAAAATGTAAAAGACTATACTAAGGTGTATAAGTATTTTGCTGATCCTTATGGAATAAGTAATGATGTATCAAGAATAGAACTTGACAATATCTGGTTTAATAAAGCTGTTCTATACAATGGACAACAGTCCACTGGTGTGCTTGAGCTTGTACCAAAACCAATCAATAATTTGAAATCTTATGTACAATATCCTATATTGAATACTAATAGCAAGACAATCACTTTCACAAAGAGTGATAACTTCTATCAGTATAACACATTCTGGTCTGTAGTGAAAGATAAGTCTGTTCCTCTATTTGTGAGAACATGTCAGTCACTTTCTCTTGATAAAGAGGTGAATCAAATCAATATGGACTACGGATCAAGGTCATTTAAGAAAGAACCTCTGAGAGCAAAAGAATTGAAAATAAGACACATTCTTGATAATCGATCAGATGCTCATTTAGTTTCTCAATTTATTATAGCACCAGCACAAATCTCTTACAAGTAATATGAAAGGATGGTTAGACAACTTTGGTAAAGCAGACAATGCTAACAATTCAAATGTTAGCATGTCAGAAGATTTTGTTGGCTTAGGATATAATACAAAGGGAAGAAACTATTCCCCTGCGTGGGGAGGACAGTTTGAGCAAGGTGGAATTATTCCAATTGCTCAGAATGGTGTTTCTGAATACATGGAAAAAAAGAAGTGGGAGGAAAAAGATAAGAATATTGCAAAAACATATGACCTTCCTGAAGTAGTTGTATCAGCTCCAATAATGACTGAGTATAACGATCCTGATAAGCTAACTGGCTATCCCCAGTACATACCAAAGCCAGGAGATAATGTAAATATTCCAGGATGGGATATTGCTGAATTCTACAAGTCGTGGGTTTCCAGTCCAGAATACGAAAGACGTATGAAGAACACTGGATACTATGAAAACGTACCAGGGGGAGCTATCTATCGTAAAGAAGGGTCAACTATATATCCTCAAATGGGAGAATGGCTATCTAATGCTAGAGAATCAAGAATGGGTGCATTAGAATCAGTTCAAGAGCCTGGATTTATTCAAATTGAACCATCTTATTATAAAGGAATGCCTGCTTCTCGCTATACAGGACTTGGTATTGACATACATCCAGATCATACTAAAACTCCTGAAATGTTTGAAACTGTTCTAGCTCATGAAATTGGACATGCAATAGATAGTACTACTCCTTTTGAAGATTCGTTAATAACGTCTACAATGTTGCCGTTTTCAGAGTTTAATAAATCATTTTATACCATAGATCCCGTTACAGGGAATTATCAACCTATTAATCAAAAAGATGATATAAGAAGATCCCAAGCCTTACATATAAGAAATGATCCTCAAGAATTCAAAAGTGACTTGAATGCTCTTCGATATCTAATGTTTGATAAAGGAGTTTATGACATTAGAAAAGGAAAAGAGTTTACAAAAGAAGACCTGGAAAGAGCTAAAGAAAAGCTAAAAGGTAATGCATCACTCGATAGAACTATTCAAGCGGCTGGCGAAAGCGGTTTAATTAAGTTGATGAATATTATTGCCAAAGGTAAAGAAGATGTAACCCCAGTTGCAATGAATGGTGCTTCTATGCCTGGTGCTGTAGGATTCACATACGCACGTGTAGCTGGTGCTGCTCCTAGTAAAGGGAAGTATGCAAAGAAGACAATGGCTTCTGCACAGAATGGAATAATTGCTGATAAGATTGCAGGGCTCGAACTTAAAATGAGTCCTGAATATCAACGTCTAAAATATTTACAAAGTCTACCTCAGCTAAGACAAGCTCCTGGTCGTGGGGAAGAACTTGTTAGAGAGGGGTTAGCAACTGCTGATATTGCAACAGACTTGATGCAGATTGGAAACTTTATTCCTCATCCAATGGCACAAGGTGTTGGTAAAGCTGGAAACATTCTTGGAAGTGGAGTAGATCTTGCGCAAGCTTTAATGAGTGCTCGTCAAGGAAATTATCTTGATGCTGCAATGAATTTAGGTAGTGTTGGATTAGCTGGAGGACTTGCATCAAGTACATTCAGAAGAAACAGTAAATACTTACAGCCAGGTCAGCCATTATATGCTCTAAGTCCACAAGCTTTTGGAAGCTTGAGTAGAACAAATTACATAGAACCTTTTCGAAAGGTTGGTAAAATGACTGACAAGAACCTGTTGGCTAATAGAGCCCTTTTAGGTCTTATTGGTGCAGAAACAGTGTATGATGCAATTCCTCAAAAAGAATATGGTGGAGATATACCTTCTGCACAAAATGGTCAAGAGATGAGATTCTATCAGAATGGATTGGATTGGAAACCAAAAAGTATGCAGAATGGTGGTGAAGAGATGTACGAAGGTAGACTACTTCCTGAAGTAGTTGTAACTCCTTATGATGAACAATATCCATTCTATCAATCTCTTTCTGAAGAAGAGAAGAAATATCTTAATGATAAAGGCCCAATAGGAAGAGGTATTAGAGCTATTGCTACCACTGGTAAAAGAGGACAAACTGCGCAAGATATATCTACTGGTGTAGAAGATACGTATCGATTCTTAGCAGATTATACTGGAATTCCAGGAACTATAAGATTTGCAAAAGATCCTATAAATAAATTGAAATCATTTGAAAGATCTCTCTTTAATACTGCTGTAAGTTCATCTCCATTTCTACCAACCACACCTTACGATCCAAAAGACATACAAGGCACTTTTGATGTATTGGATGCAACTGGTGTGGCTACTGCGATAGCATCACCTCTTATAAGACCAGCTGGTGCTGCTGTAAGAATGGCTGGAAAAGCAGTTGTTCCACACATGATGAGTGTGTCAAATGTTGCTAATGAAACTTTAGATGCTATACAAGAAATAAATCGTCTTAAGCAATTTGAAAAAATTGCAACAGCAGATGTTCCTTTAGTGCAAGGAGTTGATAAAGTTAAAGATATTAGAAACTTTGGCAGAGACATTTTTGACTTAAGTTCACAGGTTAGAAGTGCAAAACAAGGTGAAGTCGATGCTCTTCTTGAGAGGCTTGCAAAGTTAGAAGAGAATGCTAAACAACTTGAAGCAGCTGGCTTGAAGCCTTATACTGGTGATTTGAATTCTATAAGTAGTAAATTGAATGATTTGAAAGGCTATAAACATGATGAGTTTATAAAAAAAGTCAAAAGTTTAGGAGCTGATGAAGATACTATAAGAATACTAGAGAATGATCCAGATTTAGCAGCGCACTATGCTCGTCAGACATCAAACTATAATGACGCAGCTATGATAGATGAGCTTAATAATAGATCATTGCTTAGAGGTGTCCAAGATAGTTTCGCTTACAATAAAGGCAAGTCATCAACTTTTTCACCAAAACCAACAACTGTAGGAACTATAAATAATATAAATCCTGTAACTGGTGAGACGTTGTGGAGGTCTACTGAAAATCCATTAAAGAAGGTAGGTAATAAAATATATGTTGACTCTGGTGGATGGGGAAATGATGAATTTTATTCATATCCATTTTATAAAAATGTTGGCGACAAGATAACTGACTTATATGCTAATTTGAGACTTTCAAACTCTCCAATTGTTCCAAACGTAGAGAATCAATTTGATGCCATAGAGTTAATACCAAATCTATCTGCAAGTAAGCATAATGTTGGTAGCATCCTTCGTCAAGCATCACGTTACATCGATGAGACACCAGATGGCTTGTTTATACCAGCAGGTAGTCTATCTGGTGATAGTTATCCACTATCGCTTCAGATGATGGCTCGTGAATTGAAAAATAATCCTGATTCAAAACTAAGACTTCTTGGTTTTCAAGAAACTAACAGACTAGGGTTTGCTGATGAAATGGATAATCCTAAAGTGTTAGCATCTGAGCTTTCTCAAATACTAAAAGATCTTGAGAAAACTACTGGTCAGACTTTACCTAGTCCATTTGTTCCTAAAAATCCTAGATTTGATGAAACAGTCGTGTTTCCAAAATTTGGTGTATCAAAAGGAAAAGCAAATCAAATAATTGATGACTATATGAAGAACGCTTCTATTGCAGAGAAAGTTGGCGTTAAAAGACCTGTTTATGAAGTATCTAACATTCCTG
>Ga0222712_10004250_pt1 | contig 15103 bp, 18 predicted proteins | sample C33_657DmetaG_FD_165043 | JGI IMG/M metagenome (GOLD analysis project Ga0222712, IMG submission 165043) | Estuarine water microbial communities from San Francisco Bay, California, United States - C33_657D | ecosystem: Environmental > Aquatic > Marine > Unclassified | place: USA: California... | reverse complement strand
TACGATATTCAATCCCTTTATTATAATTAGGTATTTTAGGTGGCTTCTTGAATTTATCAGGATTCTTATTATATTCTTTGATTGCTGCCCAATATGAGCTTATATTAGTAACAAGCTGCATCCATACTTGATTAGAGCATTTAGCAGGTAAATTAACCCAATGCTCACATCCCTTACCTATTTGATATAACTCAATGTTAGATAGTGGTTTAATATCTTTATTAAAATAACTATTTCTGTATTGATATAACATTGTATTATATAAATACCTAGATTCCAAACAAGCTGATTTACACCAATTATAATAAGGGTGTGATGGTGTAATCTTTAATAATGTATAAGACCTAGTAACTGTTTTCATATCAATATGTATGCTGTATAATTATAGATAATGGATTTATATAAATTCATTTATTCTATTCAAATACCTACTCCTGACTGTAGTATATTACAAATTTCTAAATCACTCCATTCTTGATTAGTAATACAATCATAGAAAACATCAATTACAACATCAACATTGTCAATGTGTTTAATTAGCATTTGTTTAAGTGTAATACATTGGTCACTATATTGGCTCATTTTAACCTCTCTAATATACGATTTCTTGATATTTCTATATCAATGTTAGTTGGTGAATAGTCATTTATGAATTTAGTTGGCATATCTACCAATAATTCTTTAGATGAAATTTGATTACAAACAAATCCACGTTTTCTTATTTCATCACATAAATCCTCATATCTTTTAACTACAAAGGCTAGTTTATCATAGAAGAATGTAACATGTCCAGTACCAATCCTATAGGTATTTGGAATTTTAGGTGACTTTGAGTTTTTGGCCAATGCAAATACTCTAGTAATTTCATGCTTCTCAGCAATTAAATGCTTATTGGTCAATTCCTGAACAGGTATTAAATTAATTCTAGTCATCTATTGTTTCCTGAAAGAAAATTTATCAAACCCGTGTTGATTTATTTTATCCTTGTCAGATATTTCAATCATATTTGGTTCTTTTTTAGCCAAATGCATTTCAATGTTTTGGTAGCATTCGTCCGCTGACATAATACTATCGAATCCTATATCTCTTAGCAAGGGCATTTCACAAATATATTGACCATGACACCTATAAAATAAAAAATATGGCAGTTGTACATTATGTCTAATTGCATTTAAACTAGATAAATTAGATTGTAAATTTTCTAATTGCTGCTTAGTGTAACTAGATTTCACATTTGATATACCATAAGTAAATTCATTATTAAATTGACTTACAATATAAATCTTGTCACAAAAAAACAATAACATATAACGTTTTATGCCATTGTCTTGTCTATCAAAGTAACGTATCACATTTAATAAGTCTTTTTCAGTTTGATTCATCGGAAACTGATAAGCATATTGACTCCATTCTTGAGGCAGAAGGAACTTAGAATCTAATTCTAAGATTTCTCTTTTAAAGACAATAGATTTATCAATACCATAAGCATATGCCATTGAATCATAATAATCTTTCTTATTTGATATAATTAACATATCATTTTATCTCTTTAGTATATTTCCAATTACCAGTTTCACGTGGATATCCCATGTGGTGTTTTGTGTACTCTACTAATACAGTAGGACAAGCTATTTCAATTGCAGTATGTTTTGCTGCAATTATAGCATCATCATAATCTTGGTCATCTCCAGATAATGTATTTGGAGTAGAAATTAAAAAATCTTTAGCCAATGAAGATGCTTTATCTACTTGTTCTTGAGTAATACATCTTTTTTGTGTGTCCCAAAATACTTCACTAGAGCAACCTGTAACAGATAAAATAATAGCAACTAAAAACAATTTATTCATCTTGTTAATCCTCTTAGGAGGCTCTATGTTGAGTTATATGAGCCTATAATTTAAAATATGTACTTACCTATTGCATTAACTTAAAAGCTCACTATGAGCCTCTATGTAGCTCATAGGAACATAGTCTGTTAAATATACACCATTCTCAGAACAAAAGAAAGTGTAACCATCAACAAACATTCTTTTTGCATCTATGACCAATATAATAGGATTCCCATGTCTCTTTCCCACATGATAAGCTATCGACTCATCAGTAGATAAATGTACTAGGTTTCTTTGCATTGGTTTGATACCATCTTTCAAAATCAATTGTAAAGAATTATCAGATGTACCATGATACAAAATATCAGGAGGTGTCACTTCTTGAGTTTCTAATTCTACCTTAAAAGAATGACCTTGACAACATTTAATTAAATCGTTTTTAAATAAATATCTACCCTTAGTATCTTCTGCTACAATCAATTTCAAATCATCTAATGTGATATTGACTTTATTACACAATTCAATTACATTAACATATCCATATCGGTCAATGGATAAATTTTCTGGATTATGCCTAAGCAAATAACATAAATATTTTGACATTGAATCACGTTTTTTCTTGTTCATTTGATGACCTCTCTTATAATAGGATTGCCATGCCTCTTACTACACAATAGACTAATTAGTAGATAAACAAACAGTTAAATCTCTAAGATAATAATATTACTATTATGTTGTGACACAAAACAACGTAAGTGTTGTATATTTTTAATACTAACAGTTGTTATATTGATATACTCTTGAGTTGATATGAGCAGTATATCATATTAGGATTTGTTGTCAACTATCTATAAAAGAAAAAGGACTCTAACTAGAGTCCTTTTTCATTAAAGGTGATGATAATATTCATTTTTTGCAACTGCTCCAATATGGTCACGGTGTTCTTCACTATATGATTTGTGACTTCTCAATAAAGTGTGGGTATTGTCATTTTTTTGGCCACCTTGACCTATTATAGTATGTAAAGTATGATTTCCTGAATTTTTATGCTTTAATGCTATTTCATGTGCCTTTGTCAATGCATCTTTGTCGCCATTACTAGAAATATGATGTAGTGCCATTGATATGTGTTCATCGGTTGCATTTTTATTTTGTAAAACATGTTGAGCAACTTTTAATGTATTTTCTTTGGTGTTAGACTGTGTTAGCATATTAAATATTTTTTTAGCACTCCCATGTTTAGCAGAAGTCAAATACCTATCTCGATTTAGGATATGTCTAGTATTCTCAAATTTATCCATTCCACCATCTCTGTCTTTACCCATAGATAAAACCTTTCCTATTGCTTTATGAACTAATCCATGTTGTGTTATTTTCAAACTTTCATCTAACTGTTGTTCTAATAAGGTACTCTCAACTAATTCTCTAAATGACTTACTCATATATTATTACTCCGTGTTTTGATTTAATATAAATCTATTTATATTAAATCAAACAGGACTTTTCAAACCATCAATAATGATATGTTCTCAAGTTGACATGGTCAGTATATCATATTAGGATTTGTTGTCAACTATCTATAAAAGAAAAAGGACTCTAATTAGAGTCCTTTTTACTTTTAAACTATTACATTACACCTTTATCAATTAGAGATTTTTTTATTCTATCCACTGTAATTGCTCCACCTTTTACCCGATTACCACGAATTGAATTAGCAATTTTTTTCAATGTACTAGTATTAGTATTTTTATTAGTTGCAACTGAATGTAACACAGAAGCATCATCATGGTGCTTTGTTATTTCATGTAATGTCTCTTGTGTTAGGTCATGATGTTTACCTTTATTAGATGCCGTTGTTATATGTTGTGCAATGTCCAAAGAGTGAGGACTAGACTGTAGTGATTTAACAACTATTGGGTGATTTGCCCCTAACTTATTAATCAAAGCAGCCCTAGTTGCAAGGGTAGATTTTGGATGATTAAGTATTAAACTAGCATTATGTTCATCATGTTCGCCATTTCCAAATGAATGATGATTAACAGCCTTTGACATATCATCTGCACTAGCAAATTTATTAAGTTTGCCACCTGCTCCACTAAGTTGACCTATGCTCCTAGTTTTGACTAAAATATCTCTTAATTTACCTTCGTCTAATTGCTGCTCATGTAAACTTTCTTCAACTAATTGTCTAAATGACTTACTCATATATTATTACTCTGTGTTTTGATTTAATATAAATCTATTTATATTAGATTAATCACACTTTTTAAACCATTAACAATGATTTAACTGCAATAATATGGCCTTTATCATTCCTAATAGCATCATTTGTATTAGGAGCAAATGTAGTACCTTCTTTACGAAGTGGATTAGCCATTAGATAATCCAATACCATACCTGAAACAATAATAGGTTGGTCATCTAAAGGTAAATCAACTGTACCTGTTACATTTTTCAAGTACACTGGAATACCATTTAATTCTGTATCAAGTGTAGTTTCAACCTTTAAACGAGCTACTACTCCACTTGCAGAGAATACTGTCGCTGCGCCGTTTACATCTACTACAATATCATGAGGGGTTAAGTTTAACATACTAATTTGCTCCAATAAGTTGATAAGGCTACATTAACCTTAAATAATAACTAAGTCAACTACGAATTAAGGTACTTAATAATGTTAAATTATCCTTTGACTTCAAATACCACTCTGAATCAGATTCAAAATACACATAGTTATACTCCTCAAAGGCAATGTTTTTAATAATTCCATTTTCAATTACACCTCTACTTTGACAGAAATCTTCCCCTCTATCTCTGTGATAAGCAACAGTATATCCCTTAATAGGTGTATTAAAAGAGTGTCCTAATGGACATTCTATTGATTTTTCTAAGTAACTAATACTACCTAATGCAATTAAGTCTTTAACCTTATCCAAATCACAGTAATGTTTCAGTAAAGTAGCACCTACTCCATCTAAGTATCCATCAAAATGACAATATATACCAGTTACAATGTTATCTGAATCCACTAACATTATTTTTGCATGTGTTGACATGACAATTTGCTCCTATAAGCTGATAAGGCTATATTAACCTTAAATGACAACCAAGTCAACTAATAATTAAGTTTTTAAACAGACAAGTAGTATTGTCTAATACATCATAAGATGATTTACTATTCTTTATTAGAATACAATGGAATAGTTGATACAAAATTTCTCATTGACTTGCATCAACTAAAAATTTCCATTTAGCTGTACCTTTTTTTATGTTGTACTTAGGTTTTAAGGTTGATATTAAAAATCTTCCATGTTCCAATGCTTCTTTCTTATCTAAAAAATATTCTAATACATTGACAACCATAATATCATTGTTGAAATGATGTCTATTTAAAAAATAATTATTACTTATCCCTGAATTGACAAGAGTTTCCGTACCTTGCTTACCATATCCAATATATATTAATTCATTTTCCAACCACACTTCATAAACTAAAAAATTCATTTTAATTTTATCTAATTTGCAATCACTCATGTTATATTTCTCTTTAAATGTTTAAACAGTAACTATACTTTTTTGTCGACTGTATATCTGGTAATCAGTCAAACTCCCCAATGTAATTGGTATGTTAGATTTCATTTAGCCAATTGACAAATAAGTCTCTCATTCTTTTACTAATGATACAAATTTTAATAGACTCACCTTTACGAATTCTACTTCTAAAAACCCATTGTATCATTTCAGATAATGCAAATTCATTAGAGTCTATCTTGAATCCATAATCACGCAAGTATATAAGCAGTATTTGATTAGGATATCTATTATAAGCATGTACTAACATATTTTTATCAGAAAATTCATTGACAGCCTTAGCAGAACAAGCTACAAAGCAACCTAATTTATTCTCATCATCTGACATTGCGCCATAAGAAGGCACTGTTAGTTTTTTAGCATTAGAGCTTACTCCTATAACATACTTAGAAGGTACTGTCCACATTACATCTGATTTAATTTTTTTCTGATTTTTACAAATTCCATATATTATTTTTGCAATATCGTCTAATTCTTCTTGTCTAACAGATTGATACCAATTAGTAGAAAGGATAGTAGGCTTAGTGTAATGCTTTTCATTTTTAAACCTAATGACTTCAATTTTTTCTTGCAATATTTTTTTATCGAAATTAGTTAATTTAACTTCTGTAAAAGGTATAACTTTCAATCCTTTCATTTGTACAAAATGATTCATTATAGAATACTTGAACCTATAGCTTATTAATATAACCCTCTCAGATGAACTAATCAATTCTATTGGAAGATGAACAGTCAAACAATCTCTTGAACTCTTAGAGCAATATAACATACCTAGATTACACATATTTCTAAAATGAGCATATTTGTCATTATAATAATGCTTTTCAGATTCAGATATCCATTCTATTCTACCTAGATTGTCATAATCTATTTTCACGCAATTTTTATCTATTAGAAATTGTAAATCTTGTGAATTATAATCACCGCTAAAAGGTTCTATTAAATCACATTCTTCATCTATTATGATAGTGTACCCTTTTATTGCCTCCATATGAAGTGGAGTCATTTTTTTAAAAAGTGAATGTGTACAAGCTATGTTACGTTTTTCCATCAATAATTCTAACAAAGACTCAGTTTTAGTGGTTTTAGCATTCTTATCTTCTATAGGGACATTTATATCCAATCCCTCTAAATCTAGCATTGCTCTTTTTGTTTCACTTACAAATGGGGTAACGTATAAGAAGTTACCTCTCTTATACTTCATCCACTCAAAAATACCAGTTGTCTTACCAGTGCCACATCCACCATCTAATATCTCTAATGTATCTGTCATATAGCTCTCCTTGTAATAATGAGCATTGTATCACTTATGATAAAAGTATGCAACTAATATTTCACAGTAAACCAACTAGGAAATTACCAAAAACCGATTGACTAGGTAGTAGGTATATATAAGTCTATGATTTAATTAAAAGTTTACAATATTTCCTTAAATAATACATAAAATATATTTTAAGTTTAAAATTTAATAATAGTTAAAGATTGTATAATAAAATTTAAGTTTAAAATTTAATAATAGTTAAAGATTGTATAATAAAATCTAAAATTAAAAATTAAAGGGTGATAGGAGGGTGAGTGATAACGAATCCTCCTAAACATTGTAAACATGGAACATAGTGGAATGTTTACAATGTTCTATCAATCTAAATCAAATGGGAGAGGATGAATGAACATAGTGAATGAATCCTCTCTTAAAATACTTTATAAAAATTTAATATAAAGTTTAAAGCTGTTATAAAGTATTCTAAAAAGGCTGAACGTAGTGAGGCTATATTACCATTATATTGACTTTATATTAAAGGGTATTATATAGCTAAATTTTATGATTTAATTTACCTTGAATTGGTTGCAGAGATTCGTACCTCATCTCTGAATCACAATAGTTCGTACCTCACTATTGCTCAACTCTTATGTTTAACCTTTTATAAATTGCTGAACGTAGTGAGGCTTATATTACATCATCTAAATTAAAGTTTTATACAATTTATTATAAAGAGTGAACGTAACAACGTGGAGTGAACATATAATACCACTCTAATAGCTTCATAGCTCACTTCTAAGAGCTTATAATCAATTAGGCTATACTACCCTAATACTCTACATTAGAAGCTGTTATAGAGCATTCTAAGTTTGCTGAACGTAGTGAGGCTATATTACCATTATAGGAGCTTCATATCTCACTTCTAAGAGCTTATATCTAATTAAGCTATACTACCCTACTACTTTAAATTAGAGGTTGTTATAGAGCATTATAAGAGAGCTGAACGTAGTGAGGCTATATTACCATTATATTGATTTTATATTAAAGGTTATTATATAGCTAAATTTTATGATTCAATTTACCTTTAGATTTGTTGCAGAGATTCGTACCTCATCTCTGAATCACAATAGTTCGTACCTCACTATTGCTCAACTCTTATGTTTTAATATTTTATAATTTGCTGAACGCAGTGAGGCTTATAATACCATTATCTAAATTACAGTTTTATATTAAGTAATTTAATTAGTGAACGTAACAACGTGGTGTGAACATATAATATCACTCTAGGAGCTTCATAGCTCACTTCTAACAGCTTATAATCAATAATCCTATACTACCCTACTACCCTACATTAGAAGCTGTTATAGAGCATTCTAAGAGGGCTGAACGTAGTGAGGCTATATTATCATTATATTAAAGTGTGAACGTAACAACGTGGAGTGAACATATAATATCACTCTAGGAGCTTCATAGCTCACTTCTAATAATGTATAACCAATTAGGCTATGCTACCCTACTACTTCACATTAGAAGTTGTTATAGAGCATTCTAAGAGGCATAGTGACTTAGTTAAATATAATATAATCTAATAGGAATTCAAATGAGCATATTCAAAAGTTTATATGACCATAAATTAATTAAGAAATACCATTTGACATTTGGTTCTTTATTTGACCAGATGGTAATTATAAGAAAATCTTTGAATGGAAATGAGCAAGAGAGATATAAAATTCCTATTGCATATAATAATAAGGAAAAATTCATTCAAAGAATAATGTCAGATGCTAATTTAACAAATCAAGAAGGAATGACTTATCCTCGATTTGGTTATGAAGCAGTGGATTATAGATACAATCCGGAAAGGAAATTGAGCAGTAAACTAAAAGTAGGTATACCTAAACCTGCAGATGCTAATAATAAAATAGCATTTTTAAATCCAGTTGCTTATGATATAACTTATAATTTATACATAGGGACTAAAACTGAAACTGATTTGTATCAAATAATAGAACAGATATTTCCGGCATTTACACCTGATTATACTGTATCATTGAAAGTTTTTGATGGAGTTGATAATTTTCATGTTGATATTCCAATTAGCTTAGTCAGTAATAGTTTACAAGATAATTATACAGGTGATATTGGCGAAAAAAGAAATATGATGTGGCAATTATCCTTTATAATGAAAGTTTATTTCTTTGGTCCAGTTAAAGATAAGCCTATTATTAAACAAACTAACTTTGAAGTTAAGGATTTATCAGAGACTACTGAATTTTACAATGCAACATTCATGCCATATATTGACGGAGTACCTTTAGATGAAATATATGAAACGGATGATTGGGATATAATCAAGATACACAATTGAGGTAAGTATGCCTAAGCACAAATATGAAGATGAGATTAAACATTTAATTGCAGAAGATTTATCAGAATACTCTGAAAATGAAAAATTGTCTAATTTAATCAAAGAGCAAGATGACAAAGATTCCATTCAAAATTGGTTTGAGGAAAGTGATATAGAAGAAACATCTACCAGTTTGCTTATTACAGAAACAGAAGATGATAAGAAAAGTGGCATAGTCCATGTAAATGATTCAGCATTGAAAGCTAAATTAGCAGAAGAATACTCAACTGTATCTAACTTAAATGATGATTTTGAGGTAATTAGACGTAATATGATTGATTTGTCTAATACAGGTGCATTGATGTTAAATGACTTGATGAATTTAGCAAGAGCAACTGAACATCCAAATGCTTTTAAGATTGTAACTGATACTTTAGTTTCATTGGCACAAATTAATAAAGATTTAATTGACATATATGATAAGAAAATATCAATAGAAACTAAAATTAAGAAAATAGAAGAAGCTAAAGAACCTCAAGTAGTACAACAAACTAATATACAGAATAATTATGTTGCTACTACTGATGAAGTTTATAGAAGTATAATGGAAAAAAGGAAAGCTAAAGATGGCACGTAAATTCTATCAAGGGAAGTATATGCCTATTCATAAGCAAAAATACTTAGGTAATTGGAATGATATTAACTTTAGAAGTAGATGGGAATTATTAACATTTAAGTATTGTGATTTGTCAGATAAAGTCATCTATTGGAATAGTGAGGAAGTCATTATTCCTTATGTGTGTTCAACTGATGGTAAAATACATAATTATTATGTTGATTTATTTGTACAATGGAAAAATGGTTCAAAAATGTTAGTTGAAGTTAAGCCTGAAAAAGATGCTAAACCTGCAAAACAAGGTAAGAATCGTAATCCTAATACTATTTTAAATGAAACATTTGTATACGAAAAAAATAAGTCAAAATGGAAAGCTGCTGAGATATTTGCCAAAGATAGAGGCATGATATTTCAAGTTTGGACTGAACCTGCATTAAGGTCATTGGGAATACACATTTAAGGAATATCATGGGAACTAATACACTTTATTTAATGAATCAATCTATTAGCACCAGGCGGCCTATTAGGATGCCTCAGTTGATAGCTGCTGCCAGGCTAGATAATCCTACTCCTACACCTGTTAGAATAGGTGAAATGAGAACATTTGTATACCATGCTTCAACCAGAAAGTTACCTTATTGGGATATGTTTCCATTGATATTTGTAATTGATGTAGACATATCTAAGGGTATTGTATCCGGATTGAATTTACATTATTTGCCATTGGATTTAAGGAAACTATTTTTTAGAAAATTGCAAATGAGAATAAATGGATTCCCACATATAACACCTGATGCTAGACTAAAAATCACTTACGATTTATTAAGTCAATCTATGCAATATGCTGAATTTGCACCTTGTTATAAAAATTATTTGTTACGTAATACTAGAACAAATTTAATTAAAATAGATGCAACTGAATGGGAAGTTGCTATTAACTTACCTGTAGTCCCATTTATGAAGGCTAATATGAATACAGTTTATTCTGACAGTAGGAAAAAAGTATTTGATAGGAGGCGTATGTAATGCCTTTTAATATAAGAAAGTTTAGAGATGCTATTGACACAATAGCTAAACCAAGTCATTTTGAAGTTTTTTTTGTTGGATTACCATTGAAAATATTTCCTTATGGAAGTGACCAGTTAAAACTAACAGATGATTATAAATTTAGGGGATTTAATATACAATTACCAGGAATAAACATGGATACTATTGAAAGACGTTATCATGGTCCTATTAGACAATTACCAGTAGGAGTAATGTATCAACCAGTGGGAGTTAGTTTAATAGACACACATGATTATAAAATAAGAGGATTATTTGATTATTGGGTGAATTTTATATGCAATCCATCAGCGGGATATTTTATTGACTATTATGATGAAGTAGTGGCAAGTGAAATGTTTTTATATTTATATGATTCAGAAGGACACTTAATCAGGAAATATATTTTTGAAGAAGTATATCCAATGTCAGTGAATGGTGTCAATTTAGATTGGGGATTAAGAGATACTTTTATAACTACTAATATAGAATTAGTATATAGGAAATGGAGAGTAGAAAAAGTAAAACCATTTGGTAAAGTAAGTAACACTGACCCTCTACCACTAACTGATTAAGGATTGAAAATATGAAATTGCCTAAAATATCACTACCTCAATATAAATTAACTTTGCCTGTGTCGGGTGATGTTGTAAAATATAGACCATATACCACTGGAGAGGGTAAGATACTAGCATTAGCTGCTTATTCCGATGATTTAGAAGAAAAAAAGCAAGCAGTGTTACAAATAATTGAAAATTGCACAGGTGTCAAAGACCCATCTGATTTACATCCGGTCGATTTTCAATTTTTATTTTTGAAATTAAGGGCCGCTAGTAATTCTAGTAATGTAAATGTTATTTTTAATATTGCAGATTGTCAAGATTTAAAATGCCCTCGATATTGTGCAGGTAGTTTTGATATAGATAAGGTGGAAATTATTAATACTGACTATGTCCCTGTTTTCCCAAGTAGAGGCAACACTTATATAGTACAAATAAATGAAAACATAGGAATGCAAATTAAAAAAAATACAGCAATAGGTAGTGATGATTATGAAACAGTGTTTAATTCATTGGTTAGTATATATGACGGTAATAAATTATACCCAAAGTCTAGTGTAGATTATGAAGAATTTAAAGATTTCCTAGATTCAATGACTCCTCAATTAGCTGAAAAATTACATGAATTTTTTACCATGTCAGTTCCAGTATTACAATGTGATGTACTTGGTATATGCGAAAAATGTGGCAAGGATTTCAGTGTAAAGGTAAACGGGTTAGACGATTTTTTCGGCTAATGTACGGAACAGATGATGTTTCGTACTATTATGAATTAACCACAAGACTATTAAGAAGAAAAGACCTCAATCTAACTTTAACTGAAATCGAAAACTTAATACCATATGAAATTGATATGTATATTGAGCAAATGAATATGTTAATACTAGAAGAACAAGGTAACACTGTAAATAGAGTACATGATATTTCAGAGGAAGACATTACAAATGGCTTTAAGTGATACTATAAAAAAGATGGATGGTAAGAACACTGTATTCAGTGATTCAATCAATAAATCCAATCAAATGATGGGGTCTATAATTCATCTATTAATATCTAATGATAAATCCACTGTAGCAGCAATTCAAGCTGCTATTGCTAATTTAGCTGATAAGTTGACAGATTCCTTTAGTAAAGAAATTGATTATCAATCCTTAAATGCTAAACACAATGATAAAGACAGCAAATTATTAGACGAATTGAATAAAAATGTTAAAATTATTAGTAAAAAAATAGAAAACACTGGTAAATCTATTAACAGTAATTCTACTACTAATAATTCCACTGACAGTAAATCAGCAAATATATCTTCTATTAATAAACCTGATAAAGTTGATAATCATTTATTGGTGGACACAATTGCTATTGGTAAAAAAATAGAAAACACTAATAATTCTACTACTAATAATTCCACTAACAGTAAATCAGCAAATATATCTTCTATTAATGAAACTAATAAAGTTGATTATCATTCATTGGTGGACACTAATGCTATTGGTAAAAAAATAGAAAACACTAATAATTCTACTACTAATAATTCCACTAACAGTAAATCAGCAAATATATCTTCTATTAATGAAACTAATAAAGTTGATTATCATTCATTGGTGGACACTAATGCTATTGGTAAAAAAATAGAAAACACTAATAGTAATTCTACTAATAATTCCACTAATAGTAATTCTACTAATAATTCCACTAATAGTAATTCTACTACTAATAATTCCACTAATAGTAATTCCACTAATAGTAATTCTACTACTAATAATTCCACTAATAGTAATTCTACTAATAATTCCACTAATAGTAATTCTACTACTAATAATTCCACTAATAGTAATTCCACTAATAGTAATTCTACTACTAATAATTCCACTAATAGTAATTCTACTAATAATTCCACTAATAGTAATTCTACTACTAATAATTCTACTAACAGTAAATCAGCAAATATATCTTCTATTAATAAACCTGATAAAGTTGATTATCATTCATTGGTGGACACTAATGCTATTGGTAAAAAAATAGAAAACACTAATAGTAATTCTACTACTAATAATTCCACTAATAGTAATTCTACTACTAATAATTCCACTAATAGTAATTCTACTAATAGTAAATCAGCAAATATATCTTCTATTAATAAACCTGATAAAGTTGATTATCATTCATTGGTTGACACTAATGCTATGGCCAAAGAATACACCACTAATACAACTGCTAATAACGATAGAATTAATAAAACTGATAATACAAAAGACTATACTACCTTGATAACTAAATTGTATAATTCATCTGAAATATTAAATGATACTCAAATTAAATCAAAGGTTGTTTTGAATTTAATATTAGATGAGCTAAAAATACATACTGATTTAATTAAGAAAATAGATTTGTCTAAAATTAAAATGCCTAGTTGCTGTCCACAAGAAGCTCCTGATGTATTGGATTTTGCAGAAGAATTATTTGACCGTGAAAAAACTAAAAAAAATAGAAAACCTCCTAATAATAAACGAAATCCGTCGAGTGGAAATGATTCACCTGATAGAAAAACTCCTAATAGTAAACAAAATCCGTCGAGTGGAAATGATTCACCTGATAGAAAAACTCCTAGAAAAACTCCTAGAAAATCTAATAGACCAGCTAATATAACTAAGAACGGGATGTCAAATACTAATTCAAAAATGTTAGCAAAGGGAGCTAAGTTATTAGCGAGTAAAGGTTCACAGGTGGCAGGTGCAGTAATAAAAACTGCTGCTAAGGCTTTACCATTTGCAGCAGCGGCAACTACTGGTTGGGAAGTTGGAACGGCCATAGGTGGAGTCATTAATGATAATTTAAGTGATGAAGCAAAGGATAAAATAGGAGGAGCAGTTGCAAAAACCTTGTCATTTTTTGGCAATGACCAAGCTACAGAAGCAGTTAGGGTTAATACTAATAATGACAGAGGTTCATCTACAGAAAAGGTAGAAACTGTTAAAATTGGTAATTTAACATTTCCTAAAGATGAAAATGTTAAAAAAGCACTTGAATTTGCATCTAAAGAATTTGGCATTCCAATGGGTGAACTATTATCTACTGCTTATCAGGAATCTTCATTTAACCCAAATGCTAAAGGTAACGGTTCAAGTGCAGCAGGGTTATTTCAATTTGTCACAGGAACATGGAACGATTTACTCAAACAATATAAACCTATTACTGACAAATATGGTATAAGGGAAGCATCTTCTGGAGATAGGTTTGACCCCTTTAAGTCAGCTATTATGTATGGTCTATTGAGAAATGGAAATGTTGGATATTTAAAAAAGAAGGGGTTTACTACAGGTGATGCCGCCACTGATTCTTATTTAGCACATTTTCTAGGAATGGGTGGTGCTGCTAAGGTACTAGAAGCATTTACTAGCGGCAAAGGTAACGACCCTATTTCAAAATATGTTTCAAATGGTGCTTATAACGCAGCAGGCAATAAACCAATTATGAAAGACAGTGAAGGCAAACCTCGTAGTGTGGCTGATTTTATTAAAATAATGTATAATAAATCAGGTGCAAGGGCTGACGCATATCAAGAGAAAATAGACAAAGGTGCTACTCCTACTGGAACAGCAAGTCCTACTGGAACAGCAAGTCCTACTGGAACAGCAAGTCCTACTACTTCTAGTTCAGCTACTCCTACTAAAACAGCAAGTCCTACTACTTCTAGTTCAGCTACTCCTACTAAAACAGCAAGTCCTACTACTTCTAGTTCAGCTACTCCTACTGGAACAGCAAGTCCTACTGGAACAGCAAGTCCTACTGGAACAGCAAGTCCTACTACTTCTAGTTTAGCAAGTCCAACTGTAACAGCAAGTCCAACTACT
>Ga0222712_10004249_pt1 | contig 15105 bp, 5 predicted proteins | sample C33_657DmetaG_FD_165043 | JGI IMG/M metagenome (GOLD analysis project Ga0222712, IMG submission 165043) | Estuarine water microbial communities from San Francisco Bay, California, United States - C33_657D | ecosystem: Environmental > Aquatic > Marine > Unclassified | place: USA: California... | reverse complement strand
AATATTGAATATCTTAAAGACCATATTGGTGAAGAAGCCCTTGAATATATTAAGAAGATGTATCCTCGTGTGGATCGTCGTATTGTTATGGATTATAGTAAACGTTTATTTGAACGCCCAGAAAATCAATGTGTACAGAAAAAGAATCTTAAAATGGGCCATTCCGATGTTCATATTGGAAACAACGAATGGGAAGCCGGTGTAGATAAATCAATTTATCCCAAATTAGCGTGTGGCGTAGCAAACCATATGTCGGATTATTTACATACAAAACGAAATCAACTTCGTAAAGAAGCTTTTGATAAAATAATTAGTTTTGTAGATTATATGGCCGATGAAGGTTATATCAATACAGAGGACAAAGAAAAAGAAAAACGTATTCTACGTGAATATCAAATGTTTGTAAAGGAACTAAAGATGATCATTTATAATAAAACAAAAGAAGTCAAACAGCGTGTTGCTACTTAATCTTCACTCAATTCATGTGCATAACATAAATGATGAATCGTTAATTGTTCGGTTCTTCCTACACGTTGTGCACGTCCTATAGCTTGTTGTCGATCTTCAGGCATTTTATGATAAATAATGACATCAGAAGCATAGCTAATATCAATACCACATCCTGCATACTGCGTGGTCAATAGAATAATCTTTAAACGACCTTCTTTAAAATCTTTCAAAATATGCATCATATGTGTTGTAGAACCTTTCATTTCGCTATGTGGAATATTATGTTCTGTCAATAATTGACATAAATGATAAAATTGAGAATCAACTCGTGAGAATAGAATGAAACGACCATCAGGTTTTTTTTTTAGAATTTCAATCAAATGTTCTTCTTTAGATAACATCTGTTGAGTAGGTGTTTGTGTCGATGCATTTTGTACAACTGCCACCAATTTAGTACAATCAATCGACGTACGACATTGAGGACAACCTACGTTAAATTGCCGTGTGATTATAGAAGATTGCATCCATTTAAATAAGCATTTACCACAAACTGTATGTGTACAGCTTAAATAAATAGGATTTTCAAACGAATCCATACATATAGGACACATTTCAGTACTTAGATTTCGAAGACGTTCCTCTAAGGATTCATAGCGAGTAGTAAGCCGATTTAATTCTTGTCTCACTATACGTAGTCGTGTTTCTTTTTGTTCTGCTTCCAAATCCAGACTTTGAATAAAAGCCAGTTCTTTTTTTTTATTTTGAATGTCTTTAATAAAATCACGTTTGACCAGATTGACGAGACCTTCTTCATCCGTTTGTGTTCCACCTAAATCATGAACTGCCCCTGTGATATCGTTGACATTAATCTTATCACGAATTGTTTGATTTACAAATAATGAAATCGCTGTTAACATACGATCCATACGACATAAATAATAGGTTTCAATTGGTTTTGGAATATCAAAAGATTGAATAACATATTCATTGATGTTTTTAACCAAAATATAATGAATTCGTTCTGTATGATGAATAATTAAGTCTAAATGATTGGCGATACTCTTCGAATTAGAATAATTAGATAATTGACGATAGCTGCTTGTAATCAACCAAATAAAGTTAAAATTCATAGAAGGTATCTTATATAAAATATCATGGGCTTCGTCAATCATAATACGATCAAATCCATGAATCTTAATAGAGGATTCTAATTCCTCATAATATTGAACCAATACCTTTAAAGTTGTACTCTTAATTAATACCATATCGTATTGTTCCAAATATTGCTTGAGTTCTGGATACATCTTTGGTAATAATTTTTTAATCGTATGCAAAGAATCAATTATAAGACATTTTAGTTGAGTATCTTTTTCAATAAATTGTTTCCATTGAATAAAAACAGGTCCTTTAGGTACCACGGTAAGCGTTGTATGAATTAAATCATCTGGTTTATAACGAAATGTACGTTCTTTTACAAATGACATAGATGCTGAAAAATGAGAACTTCCATAGCTATGGTTTTGTTGTTGATGAACGTAAATCTTGGAGAGAGGTTGACTGGCAATCAAGGATAAAGCAATGAGTGTTTTTCCATATCCTACAATATCACCAATGATGCCAATATTAGCTTGGACTTGGAAGGTACCTGTATAGGTAGGTATATAAGAATTATAAAAGCGAATCCAATGCTCAGGATTTGGAACATGATATGTTAAAAAAGGTTTTGTTTCCATTTCAATACATTTTGATAAAGCAGTTCGTTGATGTGGTTTTAACTCTTTTAGAATGGTGGGTGGTTGAAAAGAACAAGGGTCTTGATCGTTTAAATAAACCGAATAGCGATGATCCTCCAAAGTCATTGGACACAATTATAAAAAAAAAGAGAATAGGCTTTATATCAAAAGTATATTCTTATTCAAAATTATATTTTTTAGCAAAAGTATCCTTAGAGATAAGAATACCCAGTTCTTTTCCTTTGACAACTTTTGCAGATATATCATTAATATCTCCAGCTACCACCATAAAGGTTTTTTTAGAAACAGAGCCAGATATTTTTCCACCTAAAGCTTCAATCTTTTGTTCCCATTCTTTATTCCTAAAGCCCGTAAATACAAATGATTTCCCGTTAAAATCTTGACCATTTGAGAATAGCATCGGTTCAATAACAACTTTCTTTGAAGTTTTGCATTTGGTAATTCCCAATTCTTTTAAGAATTCATAAAATATAGGCAATCCTTCTAAGAACTGTTTTGCAGTTTTTGGTCCCACACCTTTAATAGGTTTTAATTCTTTTAATAGCACTAATTTTAGAATATCTGGATGCTCTTGAACAATCAATTGAATGGTTTTTAATCCAAATCCACGCCCAAATAGATTGCTTGCGACCATTAATTCTTCACATGTGACCGTTTTCATACGACTTTGAATGGATTTATAAATTTTATCAGCTCCTTTTTCTTGAATACCTTCAATTAATAAAAGATCTGCTTTTTGAAGGGCAACAAAATGTGATATGGTTTGAACACCATGTTCAAATAATTTTTTGATTATACCTTCTGCAACATATTTGATATCCAATGTATTCACAAAATGTACCATTTGACTCAGTTGTTGATCCAAATTAATAGCTCCTTTTTTCACACGAATATCTACACCTGTTTCATTCCATTCATATTCAATTTCTGGAAATTGAGGCTTACCATTCGCAGCAGGAGATAATACACGAAGAATATAAGGAATTACATCTCCAGAACGAATAATGATAATTCGAGCACCTGGACCAATTACATTTTCTTTAATATTATTTGCATGATGTCCCGTTGCTTGTTTGATTTTAACATCCCCAATATAAATGGGATTAAAATGAACCAATGGAATGATATAACCATCTTTGCTGACATTCCATTCTATATGAGATACAACTACTTCAGCTTGTTCGTGAGTATGAATGGTCTTAAAAGCGAAGGAATATTTGGGATTTTTACCAGTGATAATTGGATTATGTTTATTTTCACGAACAACTACGCCGTCAATGACATAAGGACTTTCTTCACGACGACGAATAAGATAATCGGATAGATATTCCAATGTAAGTTCTTCTTTTCCAATAACGTTATAATCAATTGTTGATATACCTATTTTATGAAGCATTTCTAAACTGGCTTGATAATCCATTTTAGGTTCTACGAGTTCATAAGCCACAAAGTCCAATTTTTCAGCAACTTTTACGTTAATTTTTTTAGAATGAAGCAAACCAGCCACGACGTTACGAGCATTGGCACCAACATCTTTAATTGTAGCCCAATTCTTTTTAGAAATAATTAGTTCGCCACGTACGATAAAAGAGATATTTTTATAAGCCGATACATCCCAATCTGTATGTTTTATATAAGGTAGCAATAGAGATATATTTTGTCCATATTCGCCATCGCCACGAGTATAAAGGTTAAATTTACCATCTTTATAGACAACTAAACCAGAATTACCATCAAGTTTATCACTAATAATATATGGAGGAGTATATTTATTAGCCCATTTTGTTAAGGCTTTGGGATCATCTCTAATTTTATCTTGAGAACCCATCCAAATTGGCAACTTTGTTTTATTATCAACTTCGGCACCCACATAATCTAAAAATGGATGGTCTGGATCTTTGATTTCAAGATAAGTCATTGCATAATCATATAAATCATCGTTAATGAGAGTTGTTTCTTTATTACGATAATAATCATTAGCTTTTTTTAAAAACGTTATCAAGTCTCCAACTGAAATACTGTCTAGATATTTTTTAGGGTTTGCAATATAACGATCTATATCAAACTGAACCATCAACTTACTTAATATATTGAATAATTTTTTCTTAAAATCGATATCATTTTTTATGTTAAAGATATATTAGCTTAGAAAAATAAAGAATCACTATGCTTAGCCTAACTCTATGTCATTGGATAATGCAAATATATACACCCATTAAATATAAACAAGAACAATTGACCCGATGGATTTTGTCATGGATTCCTACTTACATCCATCAGGTATTTTATATTCCTGAAAGATCATCTTATATAACAAAAATCTTTAATTATCGTCTCAAACAGCAGTTATTGTCTAATCATCCAGATAACGAATTTAAATCAGGATATTATTTATTTGTGTATTGGAACAATCACACCTATCAAATGGAGCGTATTTTCATGCATACCGATCATATGTTTAAAGCACTTGATATTCAAGATTTACAAGATGTTTGGGGTTTTTCACATCATGACTTGATTGATTTATTAAATCGTTATTTAAAAAAACATGCTACAAAATCGATTATTGATATATTTATTAAAGATGATAATTGTTTTTCCATTCTCCATAAATATTTGCCTAGTTTTCAGCTTCCAAAAAATGCGACAGCCCGTTTGGTTCATATAATATATCAATGTGAAACGGAACAACCGCATGATTTAAAACAAGAAGACTTTAAAGTAACGTTCTATACAGATACCCTAGATGAATTTACAATTAATCAAGACGATTATTTATATTCTTAAATTTTATTTTAGCATTACTTTTCCTTGTGTAAAAGTAGAGGTTTCTTTGGATATGTTGAATCTTCAGTCATCTGCCTATAACATACGCAGTGGTGGAGAAGGTCAATATGAATTTTTTTCAGATATCTCTACACGTTCTCTATTATCTGTACGTGTGGGTGAAAGTGCAGGTAAAATAAGTACAGGTTCAGGGAATGCTTTTATTGGTTATGAATCTGGTAAACAAAATATAGAAGGGTCTTTTGGAACCTTTGTAGGATTTCAAGCAGGTAGTCTTAATCAATATGGAAATTACTGTACCTATGTTGGTGCATTTGCTGGATTACAAAATCGTAATGGAGATGCCAATACATTTGTAGGTTATCGTGCAGGTGAATTGAATAAAGATGGTTCTGAATGTGTGGGTGTGGGTGCTTATACCCTTCGTGAAAACACTTCAGGAAGTCGTATTGTGGCAGTGGGTTATCGTGCAGCAGAACGAACATTGGATGGTGATTTTAATACAATGGTTGGTGCAGAATCCGGTCAAGACAACCGTAGTGGAAATTTTAATACCATGGCAGGATTTCGTTCTGGACGTGCTTCTTTCCGTGGCAATGAAAATACCTATTTTGGAGCTTATGCTGGTTATTCAAATTCACTTGGGAACGGTAATGCTTTTATTGGATATAAGGCAGGTGAGTATCTTCAAGATGGTGGATTTAATGTTGCAGTGGGTGCTTATGCCCTTCAAAGAGCCGAGCACGGAGATTGTAATATTGCCATTGGTGCGTATGCAGGAAGTGTTGCAACTGGTTCAGGTAGTATATATGTCGGTACCAATGCAGGGGCATCTAATGTGAATGGTGATTATAACGTTTATTTAGGAAGTGATACAGGTGCTCTTGCCAATGGAAATGAGAATGTCTATATTGGTAAAAGCGCCGCATGTAATCTTCAAGGAAATCAAAATGTAGTGATTGGTGCCTATACGCTATTAGATCGTCAAACGAATGGTTCTGTTGTTATTGGGTATCGTATTGGAGAAAACTTCCAAACAGGTAACAGTAATGTTTTTATAGGCTATGGTGTTGATACACATGATACAGCAAATTCATTTGGAATTGCAATTGGAACACAAAATGTTAAAACTTATCATAATGCTATTGCTGTTGGTAAAGACATTAATAATTCAGGAAATGCAGGAATTATATTAGGTGGAAATATTCTATGTGATGCAGAAAATACGATTTCAATAGGTCATGATATTGATGTATCCAGTGTATATGTTTTGGCAGATCGTTTGGATTATCGTTTTCCATTAAATACTTCTAAAACGTATGATTTCTTTAATCTTCAGGAATCTTACACAGATACTTTATTTGATGGTATTCGTAGTAATACATCTGCCATATTTGCTTTAAATACCAGTAATATTTATAATTCAGGTGATAATCGTGTCCCCATTCCTATTATAAGATTTGACTCCAATCTATTAAGTTTATTTTATAGTCATATTCTTTATCAAGGCAAAGTACTTCCTTTATACACTGCTCCTACAACCCTTTCCAATTTAACAATCGAAGTAAATATGAGTTCCAATATTCGTATTCAAAATGGTCTCGGTTTGCCTTTGATCCCAAGTAGCAATGAAATATTTGCAAGTGAACAAAAAAAGCTATATCAATATCCTATTACCATTCATTTTACAGGACATCCTTATACAGTATCCCCAAGCTTACTTATAAATAAACTTGGAACGCTTGGAATCAACCTTGTAAAGAAAGATGAAGATATTGGTCAAAGTAATCAATTTATATATAGCTATTACTTCCCAAAGAGATACCCTATTTATTCTCTTCAACAAAATGGTTATCAATCAAATATTGAAATGCCATTGCGTTACGAATACATTCGCCAAGCAAGCAATGTAGAATCTTGGAATTTTAATTTATGGAACTATGAAACATCTGCAGATGGGTACGATACAGGACTTTATGGAAGCTATCCAACAAATCAAGAAGTACTCAGTAATATTGTTCTGCAACAACCTCATTATGGTTTACTTACTTCGAATCTATACACCTACTCACCAACAATCACTTATACCCCTTTCCCAGAATCCTTATTTGCAACACAAGATCAATTTACAATTTATCCTGCCCGACAAATAGACCAACAATTACTCTTATCAGATCGTTCCAATGTGATTACTATGTATTCATCAAATATTGAACGATTTAATAGCAATGTGGTTTTCCTTCATCCTTATCAAGATACCACAATTGACCGTAGCTATTTACTAAGAAAGCCTTTATACGATCCTTCCACAAGCGTCCAATGGACAATTGGTACCAATATGACATTAAAAAATAATCATATAGCTTATGTAACCAATCCAGTGATAACTACTTATCAAGATGTTATTGACCAAAGTATTACGTTATGTATCACAGACAGTAATATCAGTATTGATGAACAACTTCAAGTAACCATAGGAACCGACGATTATCCTCTTTCCGTGTTTTATGTAAATACATCCAATTATATCAATGATTATGCCACAAGTAACATTACGGTTTCTCTAGCAACCAGCAATGTTTTAACATCAACCGCACTACCTAGTCTATTCACAAATGAAATTTATGTTCGCCAATATCCTACCTATGGAATGTTAACCGTACCTGAAACAGCGATCAATACAAATGAAATAATTTATCAAAGCTATCATCCAACAAAACAAGACCAATGTCAACTCTTGGTTCAAACCTCCAATGGAGATCGTCAAGATTATCGTTTATTAAATTATACATTTATACGAAATAATCCAAATACCTATTTCTCAATTCCACTTTACAAGACACAATATAGTGCTTATACACTATCAGGAGTGATTACTCAACTAGTACTATTAAATATTGACCAACAAAATCAATCTTTACAAACTTTCATTATAGATACAAGCACTGTATCGGTGACCAATGCAGGTGGAAGTATACCACCATCTATCCCATCAAGTTCTATATCCTATACATGTAATGTGACTAGTTATGTTCCAAACCTTCAATATTTAGAAACATGCAATATAATAAACAAATATAATTTCAATAAAATTTCCTATGCTGGATTAAGCATCGCAGATAAAAATAAACTTCCGTTACCCTCTCCATGGGATGGCCAAGCATGTAATATTTATTATTATAAATACACATCTGAAAATCCACTCACCTATCCAGCAACGACAGGTTCTTATAATATTAATATTGTAAATCGTGATTATGCACAAACATATTCGCTATACTTTTATGGTGATAATTCTCCCTATTATGAATATGAAACTATAACAGGTGTGACAAATGTTTACTGGGAATATCGTAAACAAATTACGCATGAAAGTTTTTATGATTATGCTTCCAATCTCTTTATCCAAACCTCTAATATTGTTTATGAAAGCTCACGTTACTATTCTGCAGAAGATCAAACTGCTCTATATTTTGATTGTAATATCCAAATACCAATAACTTATCCTTATACTTCTAATTTACGATTAAGTACACTTTCAGGAGATAGTATTTATAAGATTTATACTAGTAATTTTGCATATTATTTTGAAACCGCAAAATATATCAATGCTTATCCATTATATGATAAGAATCTATACCAATACAATGCTAATTATCAATATCAACAAACCAATAGCAATATCTCTATAGTTCAACGCGATGTAGGAATTATCACACAATTTAATCAAAGTAATTTAACTCAAGGTGATGTCTATCTATGGGTGACCAGCAATTTAACATCCAATCAACCTTATGAGTTCCATCGTATTCAATTTAATAACAATCGCCATATTGATTTAAATTATTACAGCAACGTTGCCACTCCAACTTCTTTGGATCAATCTTTTGCATTTCAAACCAGTAATTTCGTATCACAAACTTTAGATGGAACACAAGTCAGTCCAGCTTATAATTTTGCAAATGAAGCAAATACCTTTATTGGTATCCAGTCAAGCAAAGATGGCGTATTGGTTCATAAAAATACAAAAGAAATCACTAACAAGATTGATTATACTCAAGTTGCAGAATATCAATTTATTCCTCTCACACGATCTAATATTGATTCTATTCAATATTTCTATGTAGATAAGACGACAAATCCATATAAAGCACGAAGCTTAATCTCAAAACCGATTCGAATTGATTCACGAATTCAAAATCCCATTTATTTGAATCAAAGTATACAAGATATACGTAATAAAATTACAGCTAATCATAGTTATATTACTTACAATGAACTCTATCCAAATGAAATTGTCTATCGCATTTTATCTCATTCTAATGATTTCAATCAAACACAGTTTTCTCAAAAGGACATTCAAGACGAAGTGATTTATTTAACGACATCCAATATATCTGGGCGTTATACAATTGATTATGATCTTATCAACTCACTTACAGGAAATGCCTTCTCGCAAGGAAGTTTCTTAATTGAAAATTATAAACAAACGATTTATCCAGCTATTCAATATGGACAAACCAGTTGTAATGAATTAAATCAAATACAATCTCTATATGGTCATCATTTAAATGGTGATGTATGGTCATATCTCAATCAAGCATTTCAACCAACTATTTATAACTCAAATGAACTGTACATTCATATTATACGAAGCCCTAGCAAAGGCTATTTGTATTCTTCCAATAGTGCTCTCACACAATCCACGAATGTACGACAACGATTTACTTATGAAGAATTTAAAAACGATAAAATCCACTACATTCCTTATACACCAATGGAGTTATCGAATGATAGCTATCAATTATATCTAGAATATCGTGGCGATGTATCGGATGTTTATACAACAACGATCAAAAATTATTGGTCACGTTTCTCACCCTTCCTAGTAGATACAGGTCGTGTGATTAATGACACCTACCAAATCAAACTAAATACCATTCCAAGGTCTGCTGGTTTGATTCAAGATGGTTATCAATGGAGTTCTAATGGTAATACGTTAAGTATTAAAGACTATACCGTTCCAAAAGTGATTGAATACAGCCATTTTACCCAACGACCTTACTTTAATACTTCGAATGTACAAAAAACCTTAGACAATGGCGGTTTCTATAATTTCTCAGATCTTACCGAATATGTTGTTTCGAGTAATTCCCGAGATTTACATTTCTTTATATCCTCAAATCCAATCTATGGCTGTATCTTAAAAGAAGCTATTCCATTCAATTCTAACTTTAAATATGTTGCAGATCCTTACTTTACATATACAGATATTGTTCAACGCAAAATATTTTATCATCATACAGGTGAGAATAATGTTACAGATCAATTTAGTTTAATTGTTGGTTCATTGAAAGGTCTCACGGATTCAAATATATACGATGTTTCCCAACAATCACTCACTTATACAATTGATATTCAAACAAAACCACAATTAATTTTAAACAATCCTGATTATGTTTATAAATTAACCATGAGTAATATTTTAAATGATTATAATTTACTGACTACATCTATAATTGATATAACATCTGGAAATATCAATATTTATCAATCGAGTAATATTGAATTATATCGTAAAGACAATGGTTCTTATCTTCCTTCAAGCTTCTTTACAAAGAATGAATTATCGACAAATAAAGTGTATTATCAATTCAATAGCAATGTTTTCCAAAATAATTCCAACCAGAATCAACCAAATGACCTTCAATTTATTGTAAGTTCTCAATCCAATGTGAGTGATTATATTGATCCACTCAGTACACTTCCTTATTACAATGGATTGTATTTACAAACCTGGCAAAGTTATTTAAATCAATATATATCGTCTAATGAAATTGTTTATCCATTGACTTCTAATCAAGTGGTACAATATTCAAAACGTAGCTTTGATCCAGAATATGTAAGTTTTGATGGTCGTCGTGTTGAAATTGACTTTACACTCAATCCAGATCAACAACAACTGTATGTAAGTAGCGTCAGCGATACATTCCCACATTCGGTGTATTTGGATCCGATTACAAATTTAGCTTTTGATTTTAAGATTCAAGATCAAAATGACATAAATCTTTTTCAAGCACGATTTACAAAAAAGACAGTAACTTTATATAATTCAAGCAATATCGCTTATGGACCTATTCCAATTACAGTGGAAATGGATAGAAATAATTTATTCCAAGTCATTCTTAAAGATGACCGTAATAATAATGGAGTGTCTCTCTATATAAATAATACTAATTACTTAGCAAATATTCAATATGATCCATTGATCCCATCGGCTAGCAATATTAAGACATTTTTATTACAAGCAAATATCGAAGATTCAAAAAATTATTACAATTATGTGCTAACATCCAATCTCAATTCAAATGTGTATTTGTATTATAATTTAACCAACTTAACCAATCGCTTATTGTTTAATGACTTTAATATTCTTGTAAATACATATGACCAAGCATCACGTGAAAATGTTGGATTTAATGCATCTACAGCTGCTTCAAACTATAATGTGATTATTGGTAAAGTTTTAGATGTTAAGGGTTTAAATAATATCTGTATTGGTAGGAATTTTAAGACAGTTGGTACAGATTCCATTATTTTGGGAAATAATATTGGCGTCAATGAAATAATTACAGCAAACAATACACTCAATGAAATATTTGATTCCATAGTCATTGCAAATAATAGTTTTATTAATTCTAAAGTACGTGATACTATTGCTATCGGTAATAATATTTTAAGCAATATTGATCCAACATTGGTAGATATGAATAATTTCTTAAGAAAACGTCCTGTTTTGATTGGTAATGACATTACAACGGATTTGATTGATTTTCATATTAATTTTCAAAATACGATCTTAAAAACAACAGAAGGTCCAGTGGGTGGAATTTATTTGGGTTTAAATCAAGAAGTGGTAGGAATAGGTTATACACAAAATCAACAATTTACGAATGAATATCAATTATATGTGAATGGAGGAATTTCAACACGAGGTCCATTTACTATTGGTGGAGAACTTGTCACATTGCGCAAGCTATATGGAAACTTGATTTATACGAGTGGTATAAACCATTCACTTACAATTCCAATAAGTTGGACAACGACACAAACGGACGATTATTCAGCATTCCTTGTAACAGGTAAATTTAGAGGTTTACTCAATGATACAGAGACCTTATATCGTCGTTTTGAAACGTGGGTCACACCAAAGGATGATTTAGCAAATTCAAAACCTAAGGGTTTAGTAGATTATGAAGTCGCCAATTATAATACAGGTGGAATTAGTGGATTCGGTCATACACTTACACGAAATACAGCAACTACTATTAACCTAACTATATCTTGGACGACAAACATAACATTAACAATCTTACTAAAAATGATAGTACATTTAGACTTGGAAGTTTCTTATCCAGAAACTATTGGAAAAATTATATTGGGTACTACGATATTTGCGTAATAATAATAAACTAAGGAATAATATTTTTATTTTGTAATGTCTGTATGAGGTTGTTATAATCAGACTGTAATTGTTGAAGATATTGCTGTTGTTGTTGAATTGTTGATTCAAGAGTTTGAATTTGGGTTTCTTGTTGTTGAATTGTTGATTCAATGGTTTGAATTTGAGTTTCTTGTTGTTGAATTGTTGATTCAAGAGTTTGAATTTGGGTTTCTTGTTGTTGAATTGTTGATTCAATGGTTTGAATTCGGGTTTCTTGTTGTTGAATTGTTGATTCAAGAGTTTGAATTTGGGTTTCTTGTTGTTGAATTGTTGATTCAAGAGTTTGAATTTGGGTTTCTTGTTGTTGAATTGTTGATTCAAGAGTTTGAATTTGGGTTTCTTGTTGTTGAATTGTTGATTCAAGAGTTTGAATTTGGGTTTCTTGTTGTTGAATTCGGGTTTCTTGACGTTGAATAATATTTAATAACAAAGGTACAAAACGATCGTATTGAACACCATCTGGTTCATTATTTTGATCATAAGTTACCAAACGAGGTTCAATCAAAGCAACTTCTTCGGCAATAAAACCATAATGCGTCCAATCATCTGGAGTTTCTCTTGCATAAATTGATTTATATTTAATGGAGCGACAATTGAGAATACGATCAGCGATGCTATCTTCTAGAGTGACAATATCTTTTTTATAACGCAATGAAGATGTTGAACGGAAGATTGTACCATTCGCATTAATAAATATATTTGCACCACTAGCACTTGTGTTATTATAAATTGTGAGACTTCGTAATGTAGTAGTGGCTTCTATATATAAAATACTTCCATCTGTTGAAATTACTCCACCTTCTGTTACTCCATTATACATCTGTAAATTTTCATAAAGACGTATTGAACCATTTGCAATACGTACACGGTCTATACCATTCGTAACAAATGCAAATGTATTTCCAGCTTGTCTATACATACCAGTATCCGTATCCCCCGTCCACGAAAAGCTCGGTGCGGCAGCGGAATCGGTCGCTTGACCTAAGAATTGGGTGCCCGCATCGATGGAGCCGCTCGAGAGAATATTACCTTGCACATGCAATGCTTTTGTAGGATTTGTGGTTCCAATACCAACATTGCCATTTTGAATAGTCATTACTTCAACATCACTTTGAGATACAATATTAGGTATTGTAACTGATGTTGAACCAGTACCAACTGTAATAAATTTATGAATACCTGCAATATAATTTTTTGTATTTTGAATAGGATTATTTACACTCATACTCTTTAATCTTTCAAAATATTTTTAGAATATATAAAAATAATATAGTTATAATATCCAAATTTATTTATTGTTAATTTGTTGACATAATACATAACTTAAATGGTTTGCTTGCAGTCGTATCATTAGATACTAATTTAATAACATTACTTGTATAATGAATATAATGTCCAACATTCCAATTGAAATAACTACCGCCATAAATATTATTTGTAGTAAAAGGAATCCAATCACCTGTAGATATATTAGATGTCATACCCGATAAGTTAAAGATACTATTAACTGTAGTATTTATTGGAAGATTTACAGATAATTCTGTACCACTTGTAGATAGATTTCCTATGGCTGTATATATTTTAAATGGTGTATTACCAGCTATAATCGTACCATTCACCTCTAAAGTGGATGTAGGATTCGTTGTACCAATTCCTACATTACCTCCACTTGTGTAATAATATATTGAATTATTTGTACCGTATTGCCATAAACTATTGACACTTACTGTTTGATATATTGAACCAGGATTTACAGAAGTTGGTATAATAGTTGGCCATACAGTAATATCCACAACACTTGCATAATTTTCAGCGTTTGTTAACGTAATTGTATAAAGCGTATCAGTAGAGTTATACGTAATATTTAAAGTATAATCTGTAATATTAGATGAATAATAACTGAGTAATGATTGACCAATAAATACTTGAACATTACTAGCATTACCTCCATAAAAACCAGCAGTTTGTAATGTAAAGATACTTTGAGATGGAGAATCGACATAAAATACTTGACGAACAGGTGTTACTTGAACATTTCTAATCTGTGGAGTGGTATAATTAACAACACCTAAAATAGTAAGATTACTAGTTTGTATAGTACCATTAACATCTAAATTAACTTGAGGCGCATTTTTTCCAATACCAACATTGCCTACAAAATAACTTTGATTTTGTACATGAAGCGAATTTAAAGGATTTGTAGTTCCAATGCCAACATTACCAATATTATAGTAAATATTTGTTTCATTAGTTGTCCATTGACTACCACCCCCTCCATTGCTGCCACTAAATGGCGTTCCATTTTGATATAATGTACCAGTATAATTGATATCACCAACAACATGTAAACCATAATTTGGAATTGTTGTTGCAATACCTAATTTTCCAGAAATATGTGCATTACCACCTTGAATATCTAATAATTGTCGTACGCTTGTAGTTCCAATACCTATATTTGCAATATATATACCTCCTGAAGAATCTCTTGTAACTACTTTATTTGCCGTTGCGGCACTATCTGCATCCACGGCCCAAGTGGTTGTTCCAGCTCCATTGTAATTGGCACCAGTCAAATAAGTGCCTCGAATTAAATCTTGACTTACTTGAGTA
>Ga0222712_10004248_pt1 | contig 15112 bp, 12 predicted proteins | sample C33_657DmetaG_FD_165043 | JGI IMG/M metagenome (GOLD analysis project Ga0222712, IMG submission 165043) | Estuarine water microbial communities from San Francisco Bay, California, United States - C33_657D | ecosystem: Environmental > Aquatic > Marine > Unclassified | place: USA: California... | reverse complement strand
CTGCAGGCCGCCGACATGGACGTCGAACGCGCCCAGCGCGGCATCGTCTTCATCGACGAGATCGACAAGATCGGCCGCAAGTCCGACTCGGCCTCCATCACCCGCGACGTCTCGGGCGAAGGCGTCCAGCAGGCGCTCCTGAAGCTCCTCGAGGGCACGGTCTGCAACGTCCCGCCTGCCGGCGGCCGCAAGCACCCGGAGCAGCAATGCATCCGCGTCGACACCGCGGACATCCTCTTCATCTGCGGCGGCGCCTTCGCCGGCCTCGACCGCATCATCGCCCGCCGCGGCGGCGCGAAGTCCTTGGGCTTCGTCCCTCCGCGCAACGACGCCCCTTCCCTCTCGGCCGAACAGATCGTCGCCGGTCTCCAGCCGGAAGATCTCTTCTCCTTCGGGATGATCCCGGAGTTCGTCGGCCGCCTGCCGGTCATCTCCGTCCTCGAGCCGCTCGACCGCGAGGCGCTCATCCGTATCCTGACCGAACCGCGCAACGCCGCGACGAAGCAGTACCGCAAGCTCTTCGCCCTCTCGGGCATGTCCCTCGAATTCACGCGCGAAGCCCTCGAAGCCGCCGCCGACAAGGCGCTGGCCCTCGGCACCGGCGCCCGCGGCCTCCGCTCCGTCCTCGAAGGCGTGCTGCTCGACACGATGTACGCGCTGCCTGAAGCCGCTCCCGGCTCGAAGTTCACCGTGACGGCCGAAGCGATCCGCGGCGAACAGCCGGTCACGGTGGCGGCGACGAAGAAGAAAGCTTCCTGACCTCCATGCTCGCCTATCCGGCCATCGATATCCGCGGCGGTCGCTGCGTCCGCCTCAGCCAGGGCCGCGACGACGCCCGCACCGATTATTACAAGGACCCGGTCGAACCGGCCATCGTCTTCGCCCAGGCGGGCACGTCGTGGATCCACGTCGTCGACCTCGACGGCGCCTTCGGCGGCGCGCCGCTCAACCTCCCGGTCCTGAAGCGCATCGCCGCCCTCGGCCCGCAGATCCAGTTCGGCGGTGGCATGCGCGACCGCGCGACGGCCGAGGCCGCCTACGAAGCCGGCGCCAGCCGCGTCGTCATCGGCACGCGCGCCGCGACCGACCCCGCTTTCCTCCGCGAGATGGCGAAGTCCCATGGCCCGCGCCTCGCGGTCGGCATCGACGCCAAGGACGGCCTGGTGGCCGTCAAAGGCTGGACGGCCGTCACGGCCCTCAAGGCGACGGAGTTCGCCCAGGAAGCCGGCGAACTCGGCGTCTCGACCGTCATCTACACCGACATCGCCACCGACGGCATGCTCACGGGTCCGAATTGGAAATCCCTGGAGGAAGTGCTCAAGGCCTGCCCTTGCGGCGTGATCGCCTCCGGCGGCGTGGCCGGCACGGCCGACGTCGCGCGCCTCGCCGAGATGGCCAAGGCCTACCCGAATCTCGTCGGCGCGATCGTCGGCAAGGCCCTCTACGAAGGCCGTTGCGACGTGGCGGGATTGCTCAAGGCCACGGGCGAACGCTGAACCGTCCGGAACGGGCGGCGCCCGTCCTGATGCTTGCCAAGCAGGCACCCCCGCCCAACATCGGCCTCCCATGGTCCTGTTCCGCCGATACGCCGCGCTGGTGGCGACGCTTCTGCTCGCCGCGACCGGCCTGCTCGCGGCCGACGAACCGGCGCTGACGGCGGCGACGGTCATCGCCAAGGCGCGCGCGGCCCTCGCCGCCGACCCGGCCGACCTGGACAAGGTGAAGTCCCTCCGGCTGGTCTTCACGGCCTACGACGAGCAGAGCCGGCCCCTCAACGCGACCACGCTGACCCTCGGCGCCGGCGGCTACCGCCTGCAGAGCACCGCTGACCGTGACCGCGGCACCGAAGCCGCCGTCTGCGCCGGCCGCCTCGAGGGCTGGACGAGCTCCAAGGCCGACGCCCTCTCCGCTCGCTCCGTCCGCCCGGTGCCCTACGAGGAATTCAAGAAGCTCCGGGACATGGCCCTCGACGACCTCGCTTTCTTCGCCGCCCCGCCGGCCGGACTCGGTACGGCGACCTATCGCGGCCCGTCCGAAATCGCCGGCCGCAAGACCCACGCGGTCGAATACGCCTACGTAAGCGGCCTGCGGATCACGCGCCACTTCGACGCCGCCAACTTCGCGCTCGTGGCGTCCGACCAGACCACCCCCAAAGGTGAGCTGCAGCGCCAGCAGGTCGAGTCGCTGACGAAGGTCGACGGCATCAGCTTCCCGGCCAAGGAGACGATCTACGTCGACGGCAAGAAGTCCGGCGAAGTGACCTACGACCAGGTCAAGGTGAACCCGGCCTTGACCCCGGGGCTTTTCGATTTCCCTTCCTTCTGAGCCCATGACCTTCCTCCGCCTCCGCGCCAAAGACTTCCGCGCCAAACTCGGCGCCTTCGTCGGCACGGGCGAAGCCTCCCCTGACGTCCGCGACGCGGTGGCCGGCATCATCGCCGACGTGAAACGCCGCGGCGACGCCGCGGTGCTCGCCTACACGGCGAAGTTCGACCGCGCCAAGCTCACCGCCGCGCGCCAACGCATCCCGCTCGCGGAACTGCGCCGCGCGGCCGCCGGCTTCGCGCCGGCGAAGAAGAAGGCCTTCGACGAAGCGGCGAAGTGCGTCACGGCCTTCCACACGCGCACGCTGCCGAAAGGCTGGACGGCGCAGAACCCGCACGGCGCCACGGTCGGCGAACGCCACCACGCGATCCGTCGCTGCGGCCTCTACATCCCCGGCGGCCAGGTGCCCCTCGTGTCGACGGTGCTGATGACCGCGCTGCCCGCGAAGGTCGCCGGCGTCCCCGAACTCTGCGCCTGCACGCCGCCCGGACCGGACGGCAAGATCAACCCGGACATCCTCGCCGCGCTCTACCTCTGCGGCGTCACGGAAGTGTACGCGGTCGGCGGCGCCCAAGCCGTCGCGGCGATGGCCCTCGGCACGCGCACCATCGCGCCGGTCGACAAGATCTTCGGCCCAGGCAACACGTTCGTGACCGAGGCGAAGCGCCAGGTCTTCGGCCTCGTCGGCGTGGACCTCCTCCCCGGCCCGAGCGAAGTGATGATCGTCGCCGACCGCACCGCTGACCCGCAGTGGGTCGCGGCCGACCTCTGCGCCCAGGCCGAACACGGCAGCGGCAAGGAGAAGCTCTACCTCGTCACGGAAAGCGAAGCCTTCGCCAAGCAGTGCCTCGCCGCCGCCCGCGCGCAGTCCGCGACGCTCTCGCACGGCGAGAAGATCCGCAAGGCGCTCGACGCCAAGATCTGCGCCATCCTGGTCCCGAAGATCGAGGATGCGGCCGAAGCGGCCAACCTCGTCGCGCCCGAACACCTCGAACTCATGGTCGCCCCGGCCAAGCTGAAGGCGCTGTCCGCCCGCATCACCACCGCCGGCGCCATCCTCCTCGGCCACCACACGCCCACGGTGCTCGGCGACTTCACCGCGGGCCCGAGCCACACGCTCCCCACCGGCGGCACGGGCCGTTTCTTCAGCGGCCTGCGCGTCGCCGACTTCCTCCGCCGCACGAGCCTCGTGGAATACTCCCCGGCCTCGCTCAAGAAGGCGGCCGGCGTGGTCGACGCGTTCGCCCGCATGGAGAGCCTCGACGCCCACGGGCGCTCGCTGAAGGTCCGGCTCTGAGCCGCGCTTACTCGCGCAACGTCCGCATCACTTCCGCGTGCAGCTTCGGCGCCGCCGCGATGATGTTACCGGCCTTGACCGGATCGCCGCCTTCCCAGGAGGTCACGACCGCGCCGGCGCCGCGGAGGACGGGCAGCACGGGGACGAGGTCCCACGGATTCATGATCGGGTCGGCGACGACGTGCGCGCGGCCCGCGGCCACGAGGAGATGGCCGTACCCGTCGCCCCACGTGCGCACGTGCGCGACGCTGTCGGCGAAACGGTTCCAGCGGACGTCGCGATGCAGGCGACGGATGTTATCGAGGTCGGTGGAGACGACGACGGCCTCCTTCAAGGAGGCTTCGGCGACCCGGACGGGGCGACCATTCAGCTCGCACGTGAGATTGTCGCCGATGATGCGCTCGCCGAGAACGGGCTGGTCGATGAGCCCGAGCACGGGCTTGCCTTCGTGGCGCAGGCCGATGAGGGTGACGTAGAGCGGGACGCGAGAGAGGAACGACTTGGTGCCGTCGATCGGATCGAGCACCCAGCAATACTCGGCGTCGATGTTCTCGGGGCCGAACTCCTCGCCGAGGATGCCGTGGTCGGGATAGGCGGCCTTGATGGCCGCGCGCATGCGGCGCTCGGCTTCCTTGTCGGCGACGGTCACGGGCGTGCCGTCGGACTTGATCTCGACCTCGGTCTCGACGCGCGCGTGGGCCGCGAGCAGGACCTCGCGGGCGATGTCCGCGAGTTTCCCGGCGAAGGCCTTGAGCTCTTTCTGGCGCGCTTCCGGAAGCATGTCCCAGAGGTAAGCCCGGACGGCCCCCGCTCCAAGCGAAAAGCCCTGCGCAGGCTTGAACCCAGGCCGCCCCGCGGGAGAATCATCCCATGCGGTCCGCCTTACGACTCCTCGGCCTGCTCTTCGCCGCGACGAGCCTCTGCGCCCGCCCCTGCCGCATCGAGGTCGTCGAGGCGGACGGCTGGCCGGTGCCCGGCGTCGAACTCCGCACGATCCACGGCGTCCGTCTGGTCTCCGATAACGCCGGGCTGATCGCCTGCGACCTCCCGGAGCTGATGGGCCGCGAGACTTGGTTCACGGTCAGCGGCCACGGCTACGGAGTGAAGCCGGACGGGTTCGGCTATGCAGGAGTCCGCCTGACGCCCACGCCGGGCCAGACGCTCAAGGTCACGGTCGCGCGGACGATCCTCGCGCGCCGGCTCGGTCGCCTCACGGGCGCCGGCTTGTTCGCGGAATCGCAGAAACTCGGCGAACAGCTCGACTGGCAGGAAAGCGGCGTGCTCGGCGCGGACAGCGTGGTGACCGCGGAGCATGCCGGGCGGCTCCACTGGTTCTGGGGCGACACGAACCTCGCGCACTACCCGCTGGGCGTCTTCAACGTCTCCGCCGCCACGACCGAAGGCTTCACGCCTCCCGAGCGCCCGCCTCTGCGACCGCCCTATGCCTATTTCACGAAGCCCGACACGAAGCACCGTGAGCGCCGACCCGTCGGCGTGGCCGAGGTCCCCGGCGATGGGCCGACCTGGCTCTGGGGAGCGGTGACATTGCCCGACACTCAGGGCAGACCCCATCTGGTGGCCACGGCGGCGAAGGTGCGCGGCACGATGGAGGCGTACCGCTGGGACTTGGTCGAATGGGACGCCGCGGCGAGCCGCTTCCGCCCTCTGTCGACGGTGTGGACGCGCTCCGCGCAGAGCCCGACACCGCCCTTGCTGCCCGAAGGTCACGCCGTCCCGTGGACCGACGAAGACGGCGGGCGCTGGATGCTCTTCGGCGAGACCTTCCCGAAGCTGCGCGTGCCCGCGACCTACGAAGCGTGGCGCGATCCTTCGAAATGGGAACCGGTCGCGACTCCTGCCGGCGCGACCACCCCGGACGGACGACTGATCAAAGCGCATCGCGGCCATGTCGCCTGGCATCCGTGGAGCCGCCGCTGGCTGGCGATCTTCACCGAGCACGGCGGCAAGTCTTCGTTGCTCGGCGAAGTGTGGCTGGCGTCCGCGCCCGGTCCGTTCGGTCCGTGGACCGACGCCCGCAAGGTGGCGTCGCATGACCAGATGTCTTTCTACAATCCGGTCCTGCATCCGGAGTTCTTCCGCGCGGACTCGCCGGTGATCCATTTCGAAGGCACCTACACGACGTCTTTCTCCGGCAATCAGCAGCCGACGCCGCGCTGGGACTACAATCAGGTGCTCTATCAGGTCGATCTCTCCCTGCCTCCCTTCGCGAAGGGAAAATAAGCCCGCCCGCTTGACGCGACCGTGCTCGTGCAAGATGGTGGGCCGATGGACGAAGCCACCCGACGCCTACTGGCCGCGCGCCGACGCCCGGAACGGCGCGCGTTGCTGCGTCAGCGCTGGGACCAGCTCTTCTTCCTGCATTGGCGCGTCGATCCCGCCGCGGTCGCCCGGATCCTGCCGCCGGGCCTGACGCCCGACCTCTTCGAAGGCGAGACCCACCTGGGGATTGTCGGCTTCCGCATGCTCGGCGTCCGCCCCGAGGGCCTGCCCGCCCTGCCCTGGCTTTCCCATTTCAACGAGCTGAACGTCCGCGTCTACGTGCGCGACGCCTCCGGCGAGCCGGGCGTGTGGTTCCTGTCGCTGGACTGTGACCGCGGCCCGGCCGTGCGCATCGCCCGCACGTTCTTCGGCCTGCCCTATGAGCACGCCCGCCTCACGCATCGGCCGTTCGGCGAACGCTGGACGATGGACTGCCAACGCGAAGGGTTCGCGCACGCCGCGCGTTACGCCTGGAAAGCGCTGACTCCGCCCGCGCCCGCCGAACCCGGCACGCGGCTCTTCCACCTCGCCGAGCGTTATAACTTCTTCTCCGTCCGCGGCGGCCGGCTGCTCCGCGGCCAGGTCCATCACGCGCCCTACGAACTCAGCCTCGCCCAGCTGACCACCTGGAGCGAACAGCCGGTGGAGTGGGACGGCTTCCCGCTCGCCGGCCGCGCCCCGGATTACGCGCATTGCAGCGCGGGCGTCGACGTCGAGGCCTTCAGCCTCGCGCCTGGTCATGCGTAAGAAGCTCCGCGAATACCGCCATGCGGTCTGGGACTGGAACGGCACGCTCCTCGACGACACGTGGCTGTGCTGCGCGTCCCTCAACCGCCTGCTCGCGGAGGACGGCCATCCGTCCGTCGATCCGGTGCGCTACCGGGAGATCTTCCAGTTCCCGGTCATCAAGGTCTACCAGGCCATCGGCTTCACGCCCGACGAAGCCTCCTTCCGCGCGATGTCCGTCCGCTTCATGGCGGCCTACGAAGAACGGAAGACGGAATGCCGCCTGCACGACCACGCCGAGACGCTCCTCGCCGGACTCTCCGCCGCCGGACTGACGCACTCGGTACTCTCGGCCTACGAACGTACGCTGCTCGCGGACACCCTCACCCACTACGGACTCGACGGTCGCTTCCGCAAAGCCTGCGGCGGCGACGACATCCATGCCGGCAGCAAGGAGGACCGCGCCCGACGTCACCTCGCCGACCTGGGAGTAAGCCCGGAAGACGTCATCTACTTCGGGGATACGGCCCACGATGCCGAGGCGGCCGCGGCCATGGGGGTCGACTGCGTGCTCGCCGCCCACGGCCACCAGCACCGGGCGCGCCTCGAGGGGCTGGGTCTGCGGATCGTCGACGGGTTCGCCGAACTGCTGACCGAACTCTGAGGCGAACCAAACCCCCTCCGCGGGGTCAAATCATCTGCCCCTCCGCGTTTTGGTTGCCCTGAGACGGTCGGCTGGGTTCTTATCCCCACCCCACCCCATGGCTCTCGTAGCGGACCAATCCCCCGGCACCCCGGATATTTCCGGCACCCCGTGGCTCGTCCTGACGCTCGCCATCCTGGTGGCTTTCTCCATCTACCTGATCCTTCGCTCCAAACGCAAAACCATGGCCCACACCCCCCAGAACTCCGACGCCAACGAAGAGATCGATGACGTCAAGAAGGCCAGCGCCGAAGGCTTCGGCTCCAACGAGCAGGTCTTCCCGCCCAGCGCCGCGTTCGTCGCCAAAGCCCGCGTCAAGGGCATGGACGGCTATGACGCCCTCTACCAGCGCTCGATCCAGGACCCCGACGGCTTCTGGAGCGACGAAGCCAAGGAGCTGACCTGGTTCCAGCCATGGACGAAGGTGGTGGACGAGTCCAAGAAGCCGTTCTTCCGCTGGTTCGTGGACGGCAAGACCAACGTCGCCTACAACTGCCTCGACGCGCAGGTCGCCAAGGGCCTCGGCGACAAGGTCGCGATCGTCTACGAAGGCGAGCCCACCGCCGACGGCAAGGCCGTCGAGGTCCGCCGCATCACCTACCGCCAGCTGCTCTCCGAAGTCAGCCGCTTCGCCAACGTGCTCAAGGGCATGGGCCTGAAGCGCGGCGACACGGTCGCGATCTACATGCCGATGGTCCCCGAGCTTGCGATGGCGGTCCTCGCCTGCGCCCGCCTCGGCGTCGTCCACTCGGTCGTCTTCGGCGGCTTCTCCGCCGAATCCATCCGCGACCGCGTCAACGACGCGAAGTCGAAGGCGGTCATCACGATGGACGGAGGTTACCGCCGCGGGAAGTTCCTGCCGCTCAAGCAGACGGTCGACGAAGGCGTGAAGGACTGCCCATCCTGCGCCCACGTGCTAGTGCTCCAGCGCCACCCAGGCAAGCCCGACGCGGGCTGCGTCATGCAGGCCGGCCGCGACGTCTGGTACCACGAGGCCGCCGCCTCGGTCACCGACCAGTGCGAAGCGGTCCAGCAGGAGGCCAACGAGATGCTCTTCCTGCTCTACACTTCCGGCTCCACCGGCAAGCCCAAGGGCATCATGCACAGCGTGGGCGGCTACATGGTCCACGCCTACTCGACCAACAAGTATGTCTTCGACCTCCGCGGCGACGACCTCTTCTGGTGCACGGCTGACGTGGGCTGGGTGACCGGCCACACCTACGTGGTCTACGGTCCGCTGCTGAACGGCTCTTCGGTGCTGATGTACGAAGGCGCGCCCGATGCGCCCGACTTCGGCCGCTTCTGGAAGATCATCCAGGACCATAAGGTGTCCGTCTTCTACACCGCTCCGACCGCCATCCGCGCCTTCATGAAGTGGGGCGACGAGTGGGTGAAGAAGCACGACCTGTCCTCGCTGCGCCTCCTCGGCTCCGTCGGCGAGCCGATCAACCCGGAAGCCTGGCTCTGGTATCACCGCAACATCGGCGCCGAGCGCTGCCCGATCGTCGATACCTGGTGGCAGACCGAGACCGGCGGCCACATGATCACCCCGATGCCCGGCTGCACGCCCACCAAGCCCGGCTCGGCCACGCTGCCCTTCTTCGGCGTCGACGCCGCCGTGCTCGACGAGAACGGCAACGAGACCGACCACGGTATCCTCGCCATCCGCAAGCCTTGGCCCGGCATCACGCAGGGCATCTTCGGCGACGAACAGCGCTACGTGGACACCTACTGGAACCGCTGGGGCGGCAAGTATTACTTCCCGGGCGACGGCGCCATCCGCGACAAGGACGGCTACCTCTGGATCACCGGCCGCGTCGATGACGTGGTCAATGTCTCCGGCCACCGCATCGGCACGGCCGAGCTGGAAGCGATCTTCATCGAGGACGCGGCGGTCGCCGAGTCCGCCGTCATCGGCGTGAAGCATGACCTCAAGGGCCAGGGCCTCATGGCCTTCGTCATCCTGAAGTCCGCCGCCGCCCAGACGGTGAACGAAGCCGACCTCGCCAAGAAGCTCAACGGCATGGTCGACGCGAAGATCGGCAAGTTCGCCCGCCCGGAACGCATCGTGTTCGTGCCTGACCTCCCGAAGACCCGCTCCGGCAAGATCATGCGCCGCCTCCTGCGCGACATCTCCGAAGGCCGCGAACTCGGCAACGTCTCGACCCTGGCCGACCCGGCCGTCGTCGAAGCCATCCGCTCGAAGTTCAACGCCGCGAAAGCCTGAGCCGGACCGCAGCCCTCGACAAAACCCCGACATGCGTCGGGGTTTTTTATTTGTATCTATCAACTCAAAGGGAGACCGGAAACCGGATGATTGGCTTTGGGTGCATTCATTCGCCGCAGGGCGAATGATGGTAGGGGCACGATTCATCGTGCACTCCCATACGGAGGGCGCGGCGAAGCCACGCCCCTACCCTCGGCCGCCCTGCGGCGGCCCGTAGCGACCCCCCCCTGAGTGCCACCCTGCCGCCACCTGACACCTGTATCTGCGTTCATCCATTCAGCCCTCAATTCAGCCTTCCGTCATCTGCCATCTGTCATCACCCTCTTGCCTCCACCCTCTTCACCCCTTACACCTACTCCCATGCGCCTCCCCACCCTGCTCCTCCTCTTGCTGACCTCCCTCGGCTTCGCCGCACCCAAGGGCCCGACGCTCAACGTCGGCGACAAAGCCCCGACGAAACTTCCCTCCGGCTGGATCAAGGGAGACCGCGTCTCGACCCTCGACCCGAAGAAGACCTACGTCATCGAATTTTGGGCGACCTGGTGCCCGCCTTGCGTCGCTTCGATCCCGCACCTCGCGGAACTGCAGGCCAAGCTCAAGCCCGACGGCGTGCAAATCATCAGCATCCACGTGAACAGCGGCGTCGAGGCCGCCGACGCCTACGTGCGCAAGAACACCAAGCAGATGGATTACACCGTCGCTAAGGACACCAACGGCGCGATGGGCAAGGCCTGGATGGACGCCGCCGGCCAGAACGGCATCCCGTGCAGCTTCGTGGTCGCCGGCGGCAAGGTCGCCTACATCGGCCACCCGATGTCCCTCTCGGACGAGAAGATCCGCGGCTTCATCGCCGCAGCCAAGGCCGCCGAGCCCGCCGCTCCGGCCAAAAAATAGGTCGAAGCGGTTGGCGGTCGGGCAAAACAACCCCAGCCAATCATCCGGTCTCCGGCCTCCCTTTGAATCGGCCCTGTCTCGAGGTAGGGGCACGATTCATCGTGCCCTCCCCTGCGGAGGGCGCGGCGTAGCCACGCCCCTACCACCGGCGACCCGGCCCCCATCCGCCATCGATTCAGTCCCCTATTCAGTCCTCAACACAGTCCTCAATTCAGCCCTCCCTCCGCCCCTCCCTATACTCCATACTCTATACTCCATACTCTATTTGGCGGTTTGCCTCCCCCTGCTTCCCGTCCTATTAGTTTTTAAATGCGCGCCCTGCTCCTGCTGCTGCTCTCGGCCACCCTGTCCGCCGCCGGTCTCAAAGTCGGCGACCCCGCGCCGGCCACGCGACCGGAGACGATGCTGCAAGGCGAGGCGGTGAAAGATTTCCAGAAGGGCGAGGTCTATGTCTTCGAATGCTGGGCGAGCTGGTGCGGTCCGTGCATTGCCGCCATCCCTCACCTCAACGAGCTGCATAAGCAGATGGGCAAGAAGGGCGTCGTCATCACCGGCGTCAACGTGTGGGAAAGCGAACGCGACGCGGCCTCCGCCGAGCGGGCCAAGGATTTCCTCAAGGCTCAAGCGGACAAGATGTCCTATCGTGTGGCCCTCGGCGGCAAGGCTTTCATCAAGGACTGGCTCGAAGCCGCCGAAGTGAACGGCATCCCGCACGCCTTCGTGGTCGCCGAAGGCAAGATCGCCTGGACCGGCCACCCCGCGCAGCTCACCGCTGAGATGCTCGGCGACATCCTCACGGGCACGCCCCTCGCCGCCGCCCCGCCGGTCGCCGACAAGATTCCGCAGCGCCGCCTGAGCAAGCCCGCCGTCCCCGCCGGCACCGCTCCGAACGATCCGGAGATGGCCGCCGCGCAGGCGAAGCTCGACGCGCTCTCCGAGGCGATGCGCGCCCGCGATTGGGACGCCGCCGAGAAAGCCCTGCCCGCCGCCGCCGGCGTGCTCCCCAAGCAGGAAGGCCAGGAGCTCCGCGATTCCATCGAAGCCCAGATCGGCTTGGCCCGCGGCGATCCCACCAAATTCTACGCCCAACTGCAGAAGGTCGCCGACGAGGAATTCGACGACCCGGAGGCCTTAAACGAAATCGCCTGGCGCCTGCTCACGATGAAGGCCTTCGCGCAGAAGCCCAACCTCGTGCTCGCCGAAAAGTGCGCCGTGCAGTCGGTGAAGCTCACGAGGGAAGAACACCCCGACAAGCTCGACACGCTCGCCCGCCTCCGCTGGCTCCAAGGCAAGAAGGAGGAAGCCATCCGCCTGCAGATCAAGTCCGTCGACAAGGCCGAGGCCGGCCCGATGAAGGCCGCCCTGCAGAAGACCCTCGACGCGATGCTCAAGGGCGTCCTGCCCCCGGCCGACGACGAAGAAGAACTCCCGCGCTGAGCATGCCATTCACGACACGGATGCGATGTCATCGCATCCCTACCTGATATCACTCCCGCCACCTGGGACTGCCACCCGCCACCCGAAGTTTGTATCATCCATTCAGTCCTCGATTCAGTCCTCAACGCAGTCATCGACTCAGTCCTCTCACTTTGCACTTAGGACAGCACGTGGTGCTGTCCCTACCCCTACCCCCACCCCCCTTTCGGTCCGCCCCCATACTCCATACTCAATACTCCATACTCTCGCATGTTAGACCGCCGCGACTTCCTGAAATTCTCCGCCCTCGCCTCGCTCGGAGCGTTCGCCGCCAGCACGCCCGCACCCCAGAAGGGCCGCATCCGCCCGATCACCCGCGGACCGAAATTCCACTGGCGCGGCTACTACGACAAGTTCCTGTTCTCCGCCGACGACCGCTTCGTGCTCGCCAATGAGGTCGACTTCGAAGGCCGCTCGCCGACGACGGCCGATTCGATCCGCGTCGGGATGGTCGACACGCAGGACGGCGACCGCTGGATCGACCTCGGCGGCTCCCACGCCTGGAACTGGCAGCAAGGCTGCATGCTCCAATGGGTCCCGGGCTCGGACCGTGACGTGGCCTGGAACGATCGCGAAGGCGGCCAGTTCGTGACGCGCGTCCTCGACGTGAAGTCCGGCCGCACGCGCACCCTGCCCCACCCTTTCTATACCTTCAGCCCCGACGGCAGGACGGCCTTCGCGCCCGACTTCGGCCGACTCGACGTCACCCGCCCCGGCTACGGTTACGCCACGGGCGCCGAACGCGACATCTGGAAGCTGCAGAAGACGCCGGACGACGTCGGCATCTGGCGTATGGACATGGCCACGGGCCAGCAGCGCCTGCTGTTCTCCCTCGCCGAAGCCGCGAAGATCCCCTTCACCGGCCCTCCGGCCGCGGCCTTCAAGCCGGACTCGGTCCATTGGTTCAACCACCTGCTCTGCAACACCGACGGCACGCGCCTCTTCTTCCTCCACCGCTGGCGGACTCCGGGCGACAAGGCCGGTTTCCGTACCCGGGCGCTGACGATGTCCGTCGATGGCGGCAAGGTCCACGTGATGGATCCCAACGGCGGCACCTCGCACTTCGTCTGGCGCGACCCACAGCATATCTTCGCCTGGGCCTGGCACCCTTCGCACGGCGAACGTTTCTACCTCTACAAGGACCTCTCCGACGAGGTCACGGTCGTGGGCAAGGACAAGATGCCGAACAACGGCCATAACACCTACCTGCCGAACACGAACAACGAGTGGGTGCTCAACGATACCTACCCGCAAGGCCCCGAGAAGCTGCAGCGTCCATACGTCTACCACATCCCGACGGACCGCCGGATCGAGGTCGGAGCCTTCCCGACGATCGCCGCCATCAACGGCAAGGAATGGCGCTGCGACACGCACCCCTCCGCGAGCCGCAGCGGTCGTCAGTTCTGCCTCGACTCCGCCCACGCCGGCGGCCGCCAGGTCTACGTGGCCGACATCGAGGACCTGCTGGGCTGAGCCGTCACGGGACCGTCACTCAATCGCGCTTCCCATCCGCGGAGGGGGCCTGCATAGTCGCCTCCGATGGCCACCCGCAGCGTCCTCGAGCGATCCCGCTCCGCCCTCCACCTCCGCCTCCTGGCCGCCCAGCGCCGCCTGGCGGAGAAGCAGCAAGGCGCGATCATCGTCATCGGCGGCAACGACCGGCTCGCGGCCTCCGAACTCGCCAACCAGCTGACCGAATGGTTCGACGCCCGTACGGTGCGCGTCTGCGCGCCGGACACGGCCTCCGCCGCCGGTCGGCCGTTCCTCTGGCCTTACTGGCAGGACGTACCCGCCAAAGGCCGCGTGACCATCGTGGTCGGCGATTGGCTGACGCGTACCACGCTCGAAGCCGCGCGCGACAAATTATCCGGCGAGCCCCTGCGCGCCCGCCTGAAGTCCCTGCGTACGTTCGAAGAGATGCTCGCGGCTGACGGCACTTCGGTCGTGAAGGTCTGGCTGGAGACGCCGGAGAAATCCCTGCGCCGTCGCCTCCGCGAAGCGGAGGAGACCGACGCCGAAGGCTGGGTCGTCGGACCCGATGACCTGCTGCTCGCCAAGAAGAGCAGCCTCACCCTCGCCCGTGAACTCCGCTCCCAAGGCAGCGGCAAGAACCTTCCGTGGAAAGTCGTCATCGGCGGCGCCGAGACGAAACTCCGCGACCTGCACGCGGGCCTGGTCATCGCCGATCAGCTCAACCAGGCCTCCCGCCGTCGCGCCGCCGCCAAGGTCAAGAAGCCCGGCTCGCGTCCGCGCGGCCTGCTCGAAAGCGCCGCGCCTCACCCGACCCTGGATAAGAAAGCCTACGGCCAGCAGATGGCCAAGCTGCAGGTCCGGCTCGGCCGCCTGACGCGCCTCGCCCACAAGCAAGGCCTCTCGACGGTGGTCGTGCTCGAAGGCCCCGACGCCGCCGGCAAAGGCGGCGCGATCCGCCGCCTCTGCGGCCTGCTCGACGCCGCGCACTATCAGGTCTTCCCGACGCCGGCGCCGACCCCTGAAGAAAAGGCGCGTCACTATCTCTGGCGTTTCTGGAATAAGGTCCCTGCGCCGGGCCGGCTCGCGGTCTTCGATCGTTCCTGGTTCGGCCGCGTGATGGTCGAACGCGTCGAGGGCTTCGCGCAGGACGCCGAGTGGGCCCGCGCCTACGCCGAGATCAACGACTTCGAAGCCCGCCTGGCTGAGGCCGGCATGGTCGTCCTCAAGGTCTGGATCAACATCTCGAAGGAAGAACAGCTGCGCCGCTTCCAAGCCCGCGAGGACTCCCCGCATAAGCGGCACAAGATGACGGCGGAGGATTATCGTAACCGGAAGAAGTGGGACGCGAACCTGCGCGCCGCCGAAGACATGATCTCCCGCACGGATACTCCGCATGCGCCCTGGGTGGTCGTCTCGGCCGACGACAAGCGTCACGCCCGCGTGGCGACCCTCAAGGCCGTCTGCCGCGCGCTTTCCGACCGTCTCGACTAAGCCATTCGCCGAGCCACCGGCGATGCGGTCCGCTCAGCGCGGCGCCGTCCAGTCCTGAAGAATCGACCCACTCAAGCTCCGCATCCTGCGCCCAACGACGGAGGTCCGCGGCCTTGGGTTCGAAGGCGTAAAGTTTCTCTTCGTAGGTGACCGTGCCGATGGTGCGGCGGCGCACGAGCGCCGGCTCGCCGTCCGCGGCGAGGCCGAGGGAAGACACGAC
>Ga0222712_10004247_pt1 | contig 15114 bp, 11 predicted proteins | sample C33_657DmetaG_FD_165043 | JGI IMG/M metagenome (GOLD analysis project Ga0222712, IMG submission 165043) | Estuarine water microbial communities from San Francisco Bay, California, United States - C33_657D | ecosystem: Environmental > Aquatic > Marine > Unclassified | place: USA: California... | reverse complement strand
TGGTTACAACTCACCTTAAGGGGATTTAAATGGCAATGATCAACATGAAGCAAAAGGCCGAAACAGAAGAGAAGCCGGGCGAAATCGAAATGGACGAGCCGAAGTATCCATATGGCCTGTGCATCAACCTTGATAAAGAGCAGCTAGACAAGCTTGGCATCACTGCGTTGCCACAGGTTGGCGCACAAATGACCATCATGGCAAAGGCCTACGTTAAGTCAACCAGCGCGTACGAAACACAAGGCGGCAAAGACATGAGCATTGGTCTACAGATCACTGACATGGAGATTGGTTCCGCCAAAACGCAATCTGATCAAGCTACGATGCTGTATGGTGAAAGCTAATCATGTTTTACCCATCGATAACCGAGCTTAAGTCTTCCGAGCCATTCGACTTGCAGTGTGCGCGTGGGCTAATCCCGGGCCACACTAGCCTGAATATCTCTGGTTATCAGGCTTCGGTTGGTTCTACGTTTATGCCAATTTGGGAAAATGCGACTCAATATGTATATCCGGTTGCGGCGAGTCAAATGCTTGTTTATAGCAGCAGCGAGTCTGATACCAACGTAACGATTGTAATCAGTGGTCTTAACTCTCTATACGAGATTGCGTCTGAAGTTATCGTTTTGACAAATGGTGCAACAGGCGTAACCACAGTCAAAAGCTATTTACGCATCAATGGCATTGCGGTTGCGGGATCGGTCAACCCGGTGGGCGATATATCGATTGGCAACGCAGGCAAAACAGAGGTGTATGCCAAGATCAAGGCTGGCTCTGGCACCAGCAGCATGACGGTGTACACGGTCCCAGCAAACTACACGTTCTACTTGGCAAAGGTCAATTGCTATACCCATCAAGGCAACAACAAAAAGACCAACTACAGATCGTACACAATCAGCCCCATTGGTATTATTCGCGCCATTTTAGAAGTGCCATTTGAAACTACCTACGTTTCTGAAAAGTCTGTGCAACGTGGTTATGCGCAAAAGACTGATTGCCAATGGCAATGCAAGTCTGATGTGACGGCTGAAATTGGTATGCAAATTGAGGGGATATTGGTCAGGAATACAGACTGATTGGTACCCGTATCGTTTACTGATGTGGATAGATTAGCAACATGAGTGATTATGATCCGCTTGACCTACGAGGGCAGGAACTCTCCAAATCCGATAAGGAAGTCAGAGAGCGAATTTCATCGGAGAACGAGCAAGCAGACATTAAGTGGCTCATGGGTAGTAAGCGGGGCCGTCGCGTAATTTGGCGGCTTCTGAATCAGTCTGGCGTGTTCCGACTATCGTTCAACACCAACGCAATGCAAATGGCATTTGCAGAAGGTAACAGGAACTTTGGTAATCGCACGCTCTCGATGATTCACTTGCTATGCCCAGAGCTTTACCCTGTGATGGTTAAGGAGCAACAGAATGACAGAATCGCTGATGACGGAAGCCGCAACGACCACTGAAGGCAACGCATCGCAAGACGCAGGAAGCGCACAACCGACGGGTGGTGAGCAGAATGCGACGCAGCAACAGGCTGATGGTACGCAGAACCAATCAGAGGGGCAACAATCCCCTGATGGCAATACTGATGCAAACAATGAGGCACCGAAAGGCGCTCCAGAAAAATACGAATTCACAGCCCCCGAGGGCCGCGAATACGATCCGGGTGTGTTAGACGCATACTCGGAAGTTGCAAAAGAATTGAATCTGCCACAAGAAGCCGCGCAGAAGATGATCGATAAGATTGCCCCGTTAATCGAGGCAAGACAAACCGAACAGATTCAAGCTGTTAAGACTGAATGGGCAGAAGCCTCTAGGGGCGATCAAGAATTTGGGGGCGATAAGCTCAATGAAAATCTTGCTGTCGCAAAGAAGGCTCTTGACAAATTTGGATCACCTGAACTGCGCAAGTTGTTGAACGATTCCGGTTTGGGAAATAACCCGGAGGTAATTCGGTTTATGTACCGGGCTGGTAAAGCAATTAGTGAAGACACATTTGTCGGTGGAAGTAAGGGAAATCAGAAATCTGGACCCAAGAATTTCAACGACCTTGCGTCGGCTTTATATTCAAATCAGCAATCTTAATTAGGAGTTTTTTATGACCACCCTATCGAATAGTTCTTTGACTCTGGCTGATTGGGCCAAGCGAGTTGATCCTGACGGCACCGTTCCTGTTGTCGCAGAATTACTTTCGCAATCCAATGAAATCCTCGAGGACGCAGTCTTTAAAGAAGGCAACTTGCCAACTGGCGAGCGCGTTGTGATCCGTACAGGCCTGCCAACAGTTTACTGGCGTGCGTTGAACCAAGGTATCCCATCAAGCAAATCGACAACTGCACAGGTTGACGAAGCTTGCGGCATCTTGGAAGCTCGCAGCGAAGTTGACAAAGACTTGGCTATGCTTAACGGCAACACTGCTCAATTCCGTTTGTCGGAAGACACAGCGTTCTTGGAAGCAATGAACCAAACGCAAGCGACAACAATGTTCTACGGTAACCCCGGCGTTGACCCAAAGCAGTTTCTGGGCCTCGCAGCACGTTACTCGAGCTTGTCTGCTGCTAACGCACAAAACATTCTGTCGGCTGGTGGTTCGGGTTCGGACAACACCTCGATCTATTTGGTTGTTTGGGGTGACAACACTGTCTACTGCCCATTCCCCAAAGGCTCGAAGGCTGGTCTGGTCCACGAAGACCTTGGCGAGCAGACTGTTTACAACAGCGATGGCACACGCATGCAAGCGTTGGCTACTCGCTACCAGTGGAAGAACGGCCTTGTCGTTAAAGATTGGCGCTATGTCGTACGCATTTGCAACATCGATGTGTCTGACTTGCTCGCTCAAACTGGTACGCAAGCTGCTGCTGCTGCAACCGCTGTCATCAAGCTGATGGCTCGCGCACTGTACCGCATTCCAAACATGCAAATGGGCCGCGCTGTGTTCTACATGAACCGCACTGTTCACTCTGGCATGTCGATTGCTGCACTGGACAAGAGCCAGTACGTCTTGAAGATCAACGAAGGCTTGAGCCAGTTTGGTATGCCTTATTCGTGGTTGTCCTTCTTGGGCGTTCCACTGCGTCGCGTTGATGCTTTGCTCAACACCGAAGCTGTTGTTAGCTAAACCCACTTTGTAAAAGGAAACAAACCATGATTACCGACCAACTACTCCGGGTATCGACCAACCAAGCAGTTACTACAACTGCTGTGTCAACCGATACAATCGATCTTTCACAAGCTCGCGATATTGGCGAAGGTCAAGACCTGTTCATGAACTTCGCTTTAACGGCTGCGTTTGCTGGCGGCACCTCGACAAACTTTGAAGTCATCATCGCTGATAACGCCGCTCTGTCGAGCAACGTTGTTGTCGTTGGCGCTTCTGGTGCGTTGGTTACTGCTGGCCTGACGCTTGGTGCCAACATTGCTGTGCGAATCAATCCAATCATTGGTTCGCTCGGCAAGCGTTACATGGGTGCGCGTTACACTGTGGTTGGCACTAACAGTGCTGGTACAGTTACCGCCGACATCGTAATGGACATCCAAGACGGCAAGAAGTTTTATGCTTCTGGCTTCTCTGTAGTTTAATCAGGAGTAACACATGCCTAAATACCGAGTTCTAGTTCGTTCGTTTATTAACAATGGCCTTCGCGAAGAGGGTGAGATTGTTGAGTATGACGGCAAAGCTGGATCAAATCTTGAACCTCTCGAGGCTGAAGAAGATGATGCACCCGTTGAAAAAACCCAAAGCAAAAAACCTTGGGCTAAATTAAAGCGCGGTGACTCGGCAGAAGGCTCGGTGTAACTCTCTCGATTAGAGGGATGTCGATCTTGGGGCCGTTGGGAAACCTTCGGCCCCTTTTTACATAGGTGATAGCCATGGCATCAGAAGTCAATATTTGTAATCTCGCGCTTGCGCACCTCGGTGATAGTGCAACTGTTGCCAGTATTAATCCACCAGAAGGCAGCGCTCAAGCAGAGCATTGCCAAAAGTTTTACCCAATTGCGCGAGATACTTTGCTTGAAATGCATGAGTGGTCTTTTGCATCAAGACGAATCACTGCGGCCCAGTTAACCAACACATGGCCCATGTGGAAATATGCATATGCATATCCTTCTGACGCAATCGATATCTTGTCTGTATTGCCACCTGAAGCAGAGAACGATTACTCGACAGCCTTCAGGCCATCAGACGCAATGTCAGGCTTTCAATACTATGCGCCACTTGTAGCTGCTGGTATGTACATGCCACAACAATTTGCTGTTGAAACCACAGCAACTGGGCAAGATGTCATTTACACAAACCAAGAAAACGCTGTGTTGCGATACAAAGCTTATATCACTGACACTACAAAATTTTCTCCGCTGTTTGTTTTAACGTTGTCGTGGCATGTGGCATCAATGCTTGCTGGCCCTGTTATCAAAGGCGATGTAGGCGCATCTGAAAGCAAGCGCTGCGCTCAAATGATGGCGGCATTTTTAGCACAAGCTGTTGCGGCAGACTCTGCGGTCCGAAACATTAAGCCTGAACACATTGTGCCTTGGGTATCTGGGAGATAAAGCATGGCGAATGTTCGCACGCTACAACGGTCATTTGCTGGTGGCGAAATGTCACCCGAAATGTTTGGGCGCATTGACGATGTTAAGTTTCAAACTGGTGCAGCCAAGCTGCGAAATTTTATTGCTAAACCTCAAGGGCCAGTAGAGAATCGATCTGGGTTTGAGTTTGTTCGAGAAGTAAAAGACTCTACAAAGCGTACGCGCTTAATCCCATTTACATATTCAACAACGCAAACGATGATGATCGAATGCGGCGAGGGATATTTTAGATTTCATTCGCAAGGCGGCACGCTGTTGATTGGTTCTGTTTCTCCATATCAGGCTGGCAGCACTGTCACGATGACGATATCAAAAACGGCAACAGTGACAATCACCATTGCGTCACCGGGTGTTGTATCTTGGGCAAGCCATACGTTAGCTAATGGCGATCCGGTTATATTTACAACTACAGGTCTATTACCAACAGGCATCGAGGCTAATAAAACTTATTACGTTGTCAACCAAGCTGCTGGCACGTTCCAGTTTGCAGCTACCGTTGGCGGTACGGCAATCAATACCTCTGGCACGCAAAGTGGCACGCACACAGCCACAACCCCATGCGTCGTAACGTGGAACTCACACGGCCTATCTGCAAACGCAAAGATTGGGTTTACAACTACTGGGGCATTACCAACTGGAATTACAGCAAGCAGAACGTATTACGTTCGCAACCCAACAGCAAACGCTTTTGAATTGAGTGCTACTGCTGGCGGCAACGCTGTCATTACATCTGGCACGCAATCAGGAGTACACACTGGCACAGTATCGTATCAGCCGGGTGATCTAGTTTCTTCGGGCGGCGTTAATTACTACTGCATAAAAGAAAGCATTAATAACGCGCCACCAAATGCGACGTACTGGTACGTTGAGCCAGCAAGCGGGATTTATCAAATCCCCAATCCATTTGCTGAAGCAGATTTGTTTGATATCCATCATGTGCAATCTGCTGATGTGTTGACAATGGTTCACCCAAATTACCCGCCACGCGAATTGCGAAGGCTTGGTGCAACCAAGTGGACGCTAATAGAAATTAACTTTGGCGCGACACTAGACACGCCTACTGGCCTGACCGTCACTCGATACATCCCACCATCATCAACAGTAAACGTTGATACATATGCCGATATGACTTACGTTGTTACGGCTATCGATGATGAGCTTGCTAATGAGTCTTCCCCATCAGGGGCAGCAACCGTAAGTAACAATATCTATGTAACTGGGGCCAAGAACACAATTACTTGGACTTCTGTGCCGGGTGCGTCGCGTTATTACGTTTACAGATTGCAAGGTGGTATTTATGGGTATATCGGAAATACGACAGGCACTTCTATCATTGATGACAACATCAATCCTGATTTGTCTAGAACCCCTCCGGTATATGAAAACGACTTTACAAGCGCAAACAATTATCCCGGCGCAGTTTCGTACTTCGAGCAACGTCGATGCTTTGCGGGGACACTAGCAGAGCCACAAAAGATTTGGATGACCAAGTCAGGCACCGAATCAAACATGAGCTACGGCATCCCGATTAGCGATGATGACCGGATTGAGTTTAGGATCGCAGCACGCGAGGCCAATACGATTCGTCACATTGTGCCTTTGACAGAATTGCTGTTGATGACAGGCTCTGCTGAATGGCGCGTGACTTCGGTCAACTCCGACGCAATTACGCCAAACACAATTTCGATTAGGCCACAATCCTACATCGGTGCATCGAACGTTCAACCAGTGATCATCAACAACTCGATGGTGTACGCAGCCGCTCGAGGGGGCCACATCAGAGAGCTTGGCTATAACTGGCAGGCAAACGGCTTTGTGACGGGCGATTTGTCATTGCGTGCAGCGCACCTATTCGACAGCAAAGAGATTGTCGATATGGCCTATACAAAGGCCCCACAGCCTCTTGTGTGGTTTGTGTCAACGTCTGGCAACTTGGTTGGCCTGACCTACGTCCCAGAGCAGCAGATCGGCGCATGGCACTGGCACGATACCGACGGCGTGTTTGAGTCTTGTGCCGTGGTTGCTGAAGGCGATGAAGACATTCTGTATTGCGTCATCCGCAGAAACATCAACGGCGTTCAAAAGAGATACGTTGAGCGCATGCTGCCCCGCTCGCCAAACAGCTATGCCGACGATGAGATCAATCAGGCCTTGATCAATGCATTCTTTGTTGATTCTGGGTTGACTTACAACGGCAACAACACCAGCGCAGTGACAATGACTTTGTCAGATGGTGTCACATGGGGGCCTGAAGATGAATTGACAATTACTGCATCGTCAGCCAAATTTGTTTACCCCGGAACAAGTGACGTTAACGACGAGATTGTGTTTACTGATGCAAACGCTGTTGAATACCATTGCAGAATTGTCGCGACAACATCGACAACAGTAGCAAAAGTTCAACCTGATAAGGTATTACCAGTATCGTTGAGAAACACCGCAACTGCGGTATGGGCCTTTGCTAGAAACTCAATCAGCGGCCTGTCGCATCTTGAAGGTAAAGAAGTAAGCATTCTGACGGACGGCGCTGTGCATCCGCGCAAGACGGTCACATCAGGCGTTGTTACTCTTGATACGGCTTCAGTTATTGTGACGATAGGACTGCCCTATCAATCCGATATGCAAACGTTGCCGCTTGCTATGCAAATCGATAATGGCATGGGGCAGGGCCGTTACAAAAACATCAACAAGGCATGGCTGCGAGTGTTCAGGTCATCAGGTATTTTTATTGGCCCAGACGTTAATAGCCTTGTCGAAGCGAAGCAACGGACCGTAGAACCTTACGGATCGCCACCCGAGTTAAAGTCACAAGAGATTGAAATTATGCTTACGCCGTCATGGGCAGACAGTGGTCAGGTCTATGTAAGACAGGTTGATCCATTGCCGCTCACCATCGTTGGAATAACGTTAGAGGTTGCGATTGGCGGGTAATGGTACCCGTAAATTAACCTCATGCTTTAACCTTGCGTTAATAAATTGACGCTGTGTGTTGAGGTTACGTCATCGCATGGATCGTTTATTAAGGGGAATATATGGCACTCGGACTTAACTCTACGCCAACCGGGTTTTGGGCTGGCGCTGACAGCATGCTAACAAGCGGTGACACTGGGGCAATGTCTGGCATTGCCAGCAGCCTCAAATCGGCAGGACCAGTGTTGGCTATTGCCGGGATGGTTCAAAGCGCTGTAGGCTCTTATTACGCTGCGCAATCGCAGCAATATCAGATACAGTCGCAGGCCAGCGAAAAGCGGTACCAGATAAAAACTCAACAGTACGACAACGAGTCTAAATTAAGCACCACCCGGTACCAAGCCGCTTCGCAAAAAACTGGCTTATCAGCCAAGCTTGCTGAAACGTTTTACCAGCTAGAGTCAAACGCAATCAATCTGGAAACCGAAGCATCAAGTGCTATGTTCCAGAGCGGCATTTCAGATATGAATGCACGCAACGCCGAGTCAAATGCCCAGTACATTTTGCAGGCGGGTCAGAAAGAAGTCGCAAAGCTGACGTTGCGAGTAGGAAAAATCAAAAGCGCACAGACTGCATCGATGGCTGCGCGTGGCCTTGCTTTAGGCGAGGGAAGCACCGCAGAGGTATCTGCAACAACAGACTTTATGAAAGAGTCTGACGCGCTGACAATCAATGCAAACTCTGTCAGGTCTGCTGCGGCGCAACGTATTCAAGCCGCAAACTATGAGGCCCAAGCTCGCATGCAGGGCGTAGCAGCCGAAAGCTTGCGAGCGCAGGCCACTGGCATGACGGGGATTCAAAAGAGAATGGCTGATGCTGTATTTCGAGCGACTTTGTCTAACGTTGAATTTAACGAAGAACTTGCCGCGAACGTATTCAGATTGTCAATTGATAACGCAGCAAGGTCTGCAAGAACCGTTACCGACTTCTCTGGAACAATAAGCCCTGTTCTGGGGGCCGCTACAAGCCTTTTGGGCAGCGCTGGCTCACTGGCTAGGACATGGGTCCAAGATTCAACTATGAACGCTCTAGCATCCAAATTTAAGGCTGGGGGATAACAATGCCTACCGTACCAGTTTATGACGTACCAACCCAAGAATTAGCGGCTTCGCAGCTTGGTCAATTTCAGGCACCAAACCCTGTTGGGTTTAAGCCACTGTCTGGCACGCCAGCAATTGAAGGTTTGCGCAACCCGCCACAGGTCCAGCCGCTGGCAAGGTTTGAGCTAGGCAAGGATTTTTCAGGCGCTCAAGCAATCGAAAGTGGCAAGGCGGTGCAAAACTTTGGTCAGGCCATGATTCAGGTGGCAGACAGGTTGCAATCGTTTGTTGATGATGCCCGGACCAAAGAGCTTGACACGCAATTGTCAGACAAGATTCGGCAGATCATGTACGACCCAGAAAAGGGTTACATGGCAACGCAAGGCAAAACAACTCTTGAACTTCGCAGCGAAACGCTTAAAACATTAAATGAAGCTCGGACAGAAATTGCTCGCGGGGCAAGCAATCCTGTGCAACAAGGCATGTTCACAAACGTTGCCAATAGGCGCTTTGAGAGCGTGTTTAACCAGCTTGACGCGCACGCATTGCAACAGACCAAGGTTTACAACATGGCAGAGTCAAAAGCTCGCCTAGAGGCCTCTATCTATGACGCGCTTGCAAATACGTCATCGGTTTATCAGAAGGATGCTGACGGAAAACCTACCGGGGCATTTAACACTTACAAAAGCACAGCCATTGAAGAGGCCAATAACTTGGCTGATTTGTCTGGATTTGCTGCAAATTCATCGCAGCGATCCAACCTTGTTCGGGACGTAACCACCAAGATTCACGCTGACGTTGTGCAGCAAATGGTCAACCGCAATGATTACCTTGGCGCACGCTCATACCTCGACCAGCAAATTAAAACTGGCGAAGTAAACGAAAAGGCACAGATTGAACTTAATCGTTTATTAAAAGAGGGCTACACACGCGAGGCCGGGAAGGTAAAGGGCGATGCTATTTATGGTGACAAAGGTCCAACAGGCACAGACTTTGAATCAGGGTTTGAATGGATTTTAAAAGCTGAAGGTACATCTTACGTTGCTGATGACGCTGGTGCCGGGCCAACAAAGTATGGAATTAATTCAAGCGCTTTCCCAAACGAAGACATTGCTGGCATGACAGCAGCACGCGCAAAGACTTTGTATCGAGGAATTTGGAACGACATTGGTGCCGATAAATTGCCAGTAAACATCCGCATGATTGCGTTTGATTCTGCGGTTAACCACGGCCCCGGTCAAACCAAAAAATTTCTTGAGCAAGCGCAAGGTGATCCACAAAAGCTTATTGATCTGCGTCGAGACTTTTACGCGCAACTTGTTGCAAATGACCCAAAGAAATTTGGTCAATATGAAAAAGGCTGGGAAAGCCGTTTGCAAAAATTAGAGTCAAGCCTTGCTGGTGAGAATACGCTCGGAACAATGTTGCTTGAAGCAAATTCAATTAAAGACCCTCAACAGCGAGAGATTGCGCGTCAAAGAATTAAAAACAATTACACGGAAGATCAGTCAATTAAACAGGCTGATTACCTCGCGTTATTGATTACTGCGCAAGACGCTGCCTTTGCTCGCATTGGTGGGTGGCAAGATGTGTCTCCTGCCGTATGGGCATCAGTCAAACCAGAGGACCGCGCAAAGCTTGTTCAGGGAGCGCCACGCGCAAATGATCCTGATACAGTGATCATGCTTGATAACAACCCGCAATTGTGGCGCAAAGAAACGTTGACTCAATATCGTGGCCTTGTCACAGAAGAAACTTATCGAAAGTATTTTGCGCTTGGCAATGGTCCTAAAGCAGAGCAACAAATTCTCGACGCAACAATTGATTCTGAACAATTCCAGCGTGCATTGCTTGATGCCGGGTTAAAGAAATTCATAGACCCCAAGGCCGATTCAGACGATAAAAGAAAGTTAATCCTGTTGCGTTCTGAAGTTGAACGCGAAATCAATTTGCAGCAAGAGGCTAAAAAACGCAAATTGACAATGGCAGAGAAAAACGAAATTTATGCAAAGGCATTGTCACCAGTAAAAGAGCAAGTAACGATTGATAGCTGGTGGCGTAGAAGCTTAAACATGACTGAAACTCAAGAAGAAAAACGCTTCTTCCAAGTTACAAATCGTGAAAAAGTTGTCATTCCTCCAACCATTAGAAACACGATTATCAAAGATATGGAACGGTCTGGGGTGATGCCAACAGAGAGCCGAATCCTTGATGCTTACTTGTTGATGAAGAGATAAATAATGAGTGCATACGAAAACTACCTATCGAAATTAAAAGCTGAAGACGAAAAACAGGAGTTTTTAACCAGTTCATTACAACAAGCCGCCGGGGTTAATCCAGATGAATTTGCTGGTCAGGTTCAATTGGCAAAGGCCGCTGCTGTTTCTGTAGATGCAGTGCCTGATTACAAAAAGCTTGCTCAAGAAGCGCAGCTTTTTCAGAAGACGGGTGCCGATACGTTATGGCGCGACAACCCAAAGACTGCGCGGTTTTTGTCTGATCCTACTCGAGCAAAACTTGGAAGTGATCAAGCAGATGTTTTAAAGGATACAGAAGACCAAATTAATTCTTTTAAAGCTGTAAAAAAAGAAGACTTTAATACTGGCGAACAAAGAAATCGTTGGCTAGATATCGGCATGTCGATTGCCACAATGGGCGCATCGGCGGTTCCCAATTTGTCTGAAAGCATTAAGAGAGATTTTAAATTTGGTTTTACTGGATTTAAAAAGCAGTGGTCATCGCTTTTGGATTCTGTTGGTATTACTAGCAGTCTTGATAAACGCAAAGCTGATGTAATGGGCCGGGCTGGGATTGAGTACAACCCACGCAACGACTATTACTTGCGCATGGCTGAACTTCAAAAAGAGCAAGAAAAGTTTTCCCCGCCTGTTGAAGTGCAAGAAGGCATTAATAAACTTGCTGGCGCAGATACCGTATCTGGCTTTTTTGAAGCCGCAATTGCTCACCCAGATGCGTTGCAAACATTGTTCTTTCAATCCGCTGGAACGTACGCCCCGGCACTCGCAGCAATGGCTGCATCAGGCGTTATTGGGCCTACTGGCCCGTCAGCATTTATTCCATTTTTTACGCAGCAAGCGTTGCGCAAAGGGTTGACCACTGGCGTAGCAAGCGGCATGCTGGAATACGGCTCTGCTATTGATGACACTATGGCTGAAGCTGGTGTCGATATGACAGACGCGCTTGCACTTGCTGATGCTTTTAACAACCCAGAACTGGTTGCGAAGGCAAAAGAAAAAGCGCTCAAGCGCGGCGTATCAATTGGGTTCTTTGACGGTTTAACTGCTAGTGTTGCTGGCAAACTTTTGGCTGGCGCAAAGTCAACATCGTTAAGCGTCGGAACTCGCGTTGCCGGGGAACTTGCTGTGCAGGCTGGTGGCGGTATGGCTGGCGAGGCCACTGCCGGGTTTCTGACTGATGACTTTAAGCTTGGCGCTGTGTTGCTCGAAGGCTTGCTTGAAATGCCCACAGGCGTTGCTGAAATACCCGGCAACTACAAAAGCACAATGCGCGATGCAATTGGTGTTGAGCAAAACACAAAATCGCTTGAGCGCCTTAATGAGTTGTCTGCTGCAAACAAGATTCGCACTCGCGATGCAGATACGTTTAGCGAGTGGATCGAGCAGGCCACTGAAGATAGCCCTGTGCAAAACGTTTACGTCAATGCCGAAGTATTGCAGCAGGCTGGTGTGTTGGAGCAAATGGCTTCCATTTCTCCGACTGTTGCATCTCAAATTGAAAGCGCATTAATTACTGGCGATGACATTGAGATTCCAATTCAAGAGTACCTGACAACAATTGCGCCGACTGACGTTAGCGCAAAGATCATTGATGACCTTCGACTTGAAGGCGAAACAATGACCCGTCGCGAGGCCACTGCATTTATCGACAGCCAAGCTGAAGAATTGCAAAAGGCATACGACGAGCAAACCAAAAAGCTGATGCAAAGCGAAGAGTTTGTGCGCTCTGCAAAAGAAGTTGAAGGCTTGATGTTTGAAAACATTAAGTCAACACAGGCATACAGCGATACGGCATCACGCGCTTACGCAACGTACGTTAGAGATTTGTATGTGACAAAGGCCGCAGAAATGCGCATGTCACCTATGGAGCTTTACAAACTATTTCCGTACCAAACAATTTCAACAATGCCTGCTGTGACTGCGCAAATGTTCAGTCAAGAGCAAATTGGTCAAGTGACGCAAGCAGCGCAACAAACGCCAGAATTTCAAAACTGGTTTGGCGATAGCAAAATTGTTGCGCCTGACAATAGCCCTATGGTTGTTTATCACGGAACAACATCTGATGTAAAAGAATTTTCTTCTGATTTTTTTGGCGAAGGTTTTGGTACAGCAGATTGGGGTGATGGTTTTTATTTTTCATCTACCCCGGTTGCTGCTAGTAATTATGCACAAGGTGATGGCGGTAACGTCATGCCCGTTTATTTGTCTGTAAAAAATCCAGCGACAAAAGAAGTAATGATGTCTCCTGAAGTTCAAAACGCTATTGATAGCGGCATGGACTACGACGCAGTAAAAGATAAACTTGCAGAGATGGGTTATGACGGTATCGTTATTGATTACCCAGATGGCGCAAAAGAAATTGTAGTCTTTGAGCCAACGCAAATTAAATCTGTGTTTAACGAAGGATCGTGGAGTCCAGAGACTGCCAACATATTGAAGCAGGCCGCGCTGCCAACAGACAGCCAAGCGGCATCTCAAGATGATGCACAAGGGCCAATGAAGGGTGATATTACGCAGCATGTGTTAATGGCTGAACGTGGTCAACGTGTTGTTGGAAAACGCGCTCGCATGAGCGATGAAGAAACAAAAATAATTCAAGATGCCGAAAAAGAGCTTGGCATTGAGAATAATGAAATTTCTACTTTGGTTAAAAACCATAAGTTGGCAAACCCTCCAATGGATGGCTGGGCCGCGCTTGAATTAACTGACGTAAAAATTGAGCCATCAAAAGGCGGCAAGGCAGCATCATACGAATTGGTTTACAAAACAATTCCGTACACTTTTGCTAATGATAAAAATGGTGACTTGTTTGAAAAAGGTACGAAACCATACGATCAAAAAGTAAAAGCAATTGCAAGGAAAATTGAAAACGAAGTTTTGTCCGTTTATGAGCGTGCGCAAAATGGTGACAAGGCCGCTCAAAATATTATTCGACAGGCTGGTTGGTACAAAGAAATGCGCTCGCGGTTACGCCAAGAATTTGGTGGCCTTGGTGATTTGTTTGCTGATTTGCTTGGTGCAACGTCACCAAATACCCCGGTAAGAGAGAACTGGAAAAACGCAGTTGATGTTCTTCGTCGCGCTTCAAGAGGTGACTTTGACCAATTAATGCCGAAGTGGGTTGCATGGTCAACCAATGTCAATCAAGCTGAAGCGGAATTTGGCGCGTGGTTTGGCGAAAAAATTGAACAGGGGATGAATAAAAAACAAATTAAGGATTTGCCAGAGTACAAGGAAAAAATGGCAAACCTTAAATCGCTACGCAACATTAGCGATGATCTTTTGCCAAAAAAAGAATCTGGTAAGAAGTATGGATTTAACGGACGCAACGCATTGCGAGCAATGCTTGATTTGTGGCGCGTTGTTAAAGACCCCAACGCTGATTTGGCTATCTCTGGCACAGCGCCAAAGGCTCTTAACTTTTCAGGCAACCTAATTGGCTTTAGAGAGAAAGCAACAATTGATGTGTGGGCGGCAAGGCTATTGCAGCGCCTGTCAGGGGGTGTTCGCATCCCGTCAATGGCTGAAGGTGGTGTCAGTGGAAATATGCTTTCTAGTGGGCAAACAACGCTTCAATTTGGATTTGGTCAGGATGTTTTTTCTGAAGCAGTAAAACTTATTCGCTCAAACGAGCAAATGAAAACCGACGAACGTTTGTCAAAAGTAAACGATGACGATTTGCAAGCAATCGTTTGGTTTTTAGAAAAAGAAGTTTGGACCAAAAACGATTGGACTAGTGCTGCTGGTGAAGGTGGATCATTTGAATACGAGGCCGACTTAACTGGTCAGCGAGACATCGGTGAGGTTGTCCGTCTTCGCAAAATTATGGACTCGAGCAAGTCAACGCAAGAGCAAAAGAATGAAGCTGCTGATCAGTTAAACAAATTGACCAGAACTGTTGATAGGTACACAGGCGGGTTATCAATTCAACAATCCGTTGATACTCAAGGCATCGACTTTGTTCCAAGCGATGCTGACATGGCTATGCTTGCCGAGGACATCAAGCTGTCAGTCTACGAGGCTGACGATGGCGCTACGGTTCTTGGAAGCAAAGCGCTTTCAACAGAAGGGAGATATGGCGGTGTAGAGCGAAGCCTTGACTTGGAGGTGGTAACTCGGTCTGGCTTTAATCCTTTGCCAATGTGGTTAAAAATGCTTGAAGCCGCAATGAAGGCAAATCAAGACAGTACGTTTTTATCTAGAGTACTTCGGCACGATGAAAAAGTTGACCCTTTAAAGCATCGCCCGGGGGTAGAAA
>Ga0222712_10004244_pt1 | contig 15120 bp, 6 predicted proteins | sample C33_657DmetaG_FD_165043 | JGI IMG/M metagenome (GOLD analysis project Ga0222712, IMG submission 165043) | Estuarine water microbial communities from San Francisco Bay, California, United States - C33_657D | ecosystem: Environmental > Aquatic > Marine > Unclassified | place: USA: California... | reverse complement strand
TCGGACGTCAGACGTCGAATGACGCGCGCGACGCACGCGCGAGGAGCGCCGTGCGCGCGCGATGCGCGAACGCATCGCGCGCGTTTGGGCGTTCGTCGCGCGACGACGACGACGCGGAGCGTCGCGTGCGAGAACGAGCGCGAGGACGAGGTCGAGCGCGAGCGCGAGGCGTCGCCATCGTCGTTTCATTGGAGCGACGCGATGAAACGCACTCATTCGCGCTCGCGCGGCGATAGAGACGAACGCGAAGGACGAACGGAGGACAAGTTTTCGGTGTTACGATTGAACACGCGAATAAAGACCGGCGATGCGAGCGCGCGGGCGCCGATCGCGATCGCGGACGTCGTGCGAGACGGCGATAACGCGACGTTGGTCGCGGATGTTGATTTCATGGCGACGTTCGTCGCGCGCGAGCTCGACGACGCGGACGAGGCGGCGGTGAAGCGAGCGCTGGAGCACGTGTTAATCTTAATGCCGAGCTTGCAAACGAGAGGTGGGTTGAAATCGATCGGGGTGAAGACGCTGGCGTCGTTCGTTCGGGACATCAAAGGCGTGACGGCGAGACTGAACGCGCTGCGGCGAACGTTTCCGACGTGCGACGTCGCCGAGCTCGCGACCAAGGCGCCGTTCGTCATGCGCGATTCCATCGAGGACATGGAGCGTAATCTCGATGAATTGCGCGTGTTATTTCCCAACGCCGGACGAGATGGCAAACCGGATGTCGATCGCATGGTGCAGCGCGTGCCGCAGCTTCTGGACGCTCGCTTCGCGTCCGCCGCGCTCGACGCGTTGTGCGCGAGCGCGGGATACGCGTCCCGCGCCGAAGCCGCCGAAGCCGTCCATAGATCGCCATCCCTCGCGCTCGCCGTCGAGAGCGCGAGCTTACGAAGCGCGTACTCGGTCAATTTCGACCAAACGCACGTGAAGCGGAACAAAGTCGTCGCGAACGACGCCGAGCCTTACTACGACTCCAACGCCATCGTTCGCCGCGACCCTGAGCTCCCGTACTGGTGACCCAATCCCCAATCCCGCGCTCGTGACCCAATCCCATATCTCCCTCGTCCCCGTAGTCCGTGTAGTTCTAGCTCCTCGTCATCCATCCGTCGCGTCCAGTCGCCGAAAGATCTCCAAAAATCCACGCGTCCATCCTTGAATCCTGACTCGCCAACCACCCCCCCCATCCCACCGACGTCACCGTCGTTATCCATTCCACGACACGAGCGCATTCGCGCGTCGTTCGCGCCATCGCGCGACGCCATCGAACTCAACTACGCGCGCGATGGCGTCGTTCACAATCACTTCTCCTCGCACGCTCGCCGTTCGCGCCTGTGGTGGACACTCGCGATGCGTTTCGCGCGCGCGCGTTTCGCGCGTCGGCGTCGTCGCGCCGGCGCGCGCGCGCGACGGCGCGCGCGCGCGCGCGTCGCCTGACGACGACTCCTCCTCGAACGCGAGCGCGAAAATGATGAAGACGTTGATGGAGGCACCGGACGTGGGTAAACCCGCCCCGGGGTGGCTCGCGCCGTTGATCGCGCTCGCGGAACAGAGCGGGGAGAGCGCGACGATCGTCGGGTACGCGCTCGCGGTGGTCGCCGCGCTGTTCGCGTCCATCGCGTTGGCTTTAGTTCGCGTGCCGTTGGCGGTCGTCGCGTTGTTGTTTTTTGGGAGCTCGGCGTACGCGTGTTGGCAAGCGTCGCCGTATTTAGAGAAGATCGTGGCGGATGTGGAATCCGCGTGGGGGGGCGACGACGACGACGCCTGACGTCGGTTTGCGAAATAATAAGTAAAACTACAGTACAGAACCTCTAGACCGACAGCTCTTGCTCTTGCTTGCGCTTCAACACCACGCTCTTGATGCCGTTGAATCTTCGGTCGCACGTCGAGCATTCGCAGCCGCGATTGTGCGGATTCGCCGCGCGAAACCCCGGGGCGTCTTGTCCGCGGAACACGAGGGAATCGACGACGTCGATGTACGTCGACGGCCCGTCGTTTGATAATCCAATCTTCGCCGTGCCCTCCATGACGATATCGTCTTCGGAGTGCGAGAACGGATATGACTTGAACATCCCCGCGAATCCGTTCAAAAACACCGCGGTGATGGCCAAGGAAACTGCGCTGAATAGGTCGGCGTACGCGCTCGGATCGACGGCGCGCGCGAGCTCGAGGACGTCCAACGAGTCGCCTCGGGAGTCGCTCCCGAGTAAAGCCGCGGTGAACACCACGGAAGCGCCGACCCAAAAGAATTTCGCCCCAGCCACCGCGGCGGTGAGCGCGGTGGCGATTTGCGTGTTTCTCAGCGCGCCTTGGCAGTGCGTGCAATATCTGGTGTGCATGTGGTACGTGTCGAATAATTTGCTCGCGTCTCGTTCGATCGGTGGCATCGCGTCCGCCCCGGGCGCCCACGCGATGGGGCCGTTCTTCTCGAACCACTTGTAAAAAAATATCGTCATCTTATCCGCCGTACTCGGCGTGAACACTTGGTCCTTCCACTTTTGCGCGATCTCCTGACCTTTGCCTTGGGCGATGATTTTCTCTTGCTGATGCAGAAGCACCATGTCTTGATGCAAAAACGTCGGCCCCAAGACGTGCGTCAACCAAGCCGGCGACGTGAGCGTGAACAAATTAAGTTTGAACCATCGATGGAGGCGAATGTCGTTTCCAGCCTCGGGGTTACGCTGCGCGATCGTCGCGACGTAGTGTCGACACCATCCCGGACGCGTCGGCACGCAGTAATGCGACGTCAAAAATCGACCACCCTCGTGACGCCAATCAATCTTCAACAGCGCGGGAGGTTGGAAGTCATACGACGTCTCTGCGTCGTACTTTCCGATCGAGTTGAACGGCGGCACTGCGGGATCGATCGCGCATCGAAACCCCCCCGCGGCGGTCATCGGTCGCTCGACGACGCACTGGAACCCCGCCGGGTCGTCGTACCTCGAGCCGACGAGCGTGTGATGGCTCACCACCGCATGTGCGGGGTCGATCGCATTCTCAAAAAACGCGGTCCAACCGTAGGGTAAATCGCGCATCTGCCAATGATTGCGAAATCCGCCCCCCGCGGCGCGGCCGCTCTTGCCGACGCCTTCGATTTCCGGCACCAAAAGCGGCGGCGTCATCCGAGCCTCCATCTCCGCCTCTTTCCCACCCTCGCCCCACGCCCAAATCAACCCTTGCGCCTCCATCGTCGGTCGCTTGAACGCGCACGACCGTGCGTTCAGTTTTATTCTCTCCTCCTCCTCTTTGCTCGACGCTTGCGGCATCGACGTGCATTCTCCGTCGCCGTCGAACCGCCAGGCGTGGTACGCGCACAGCAACGTCCCGTCAGCCTCCACTCGTCCTTCGCTCAAAGGCGCCAAACGGTGCGGGCACTTATCTTCGAACACGTTCCATTTGTTATCGCCGTCCCGCCACACGACGATATCGACCCCGAGTAATTGCGTCGCGTGCGGCTTCGCGACGTCGAGCATGTCCGCGGTCGCCACCGGGTACCACTGCTTGCGCCAGTTGAATGAATCGGGCGCGTTCTCGACGACGATCGCGCGGTCGGGATTGAGCCCGATCGTCGTCGCACCGAATGCATCGTTTGTGCCGTCGATCGCGTCGACGCGCGCGCGAACGTCGACGGGAGCAAAAGGCGCGCCGCGCGAGCGCGAACGTCGGAGCGAAGCGGATAAAGTCGAGCGACGCTCGGCGACGCGAGCGGAGCGCGAGCTCGGACGTTGGCGTCGAGCGTCACTCGCGCGCGTGACGTACATCGCGTTAGGTGCGCTCGCGGAGGCGGGCGTCATCGCTGGAACGAACGTCAGAAGTCGAGTAATGGAGACGATCGTCGCGACGGGAGCGAAAAGACTGGGAAAGACTCGGCGGCGCCGGTATTACCGTGGTATTACTGTCATCGCGCATTTCGGTGCTGCTTGTTCGCTCGCGCGCGTGCCGTGACGAATGTCGATGAGCGATGATGACGTGCATTTTAGCGCTTCTTTTTCCCGCGCGCGCCGGTGTTGCCAGATTTCTTGTTCGTGCCCAAAGTCTTCAACGCGCCGGGCGGGTAGGAGACTTTGCAGCCGCCGGGCAAGACGTGCGCGGCGTCGACCTCGTTTATCGCGTTCATGGCGTCGATCTCGGATTTGGACGCAAACGGCGCGCGTAAGAGGATTTCCATCGCGAGCTTGGCGGCTTTTCCTTTCTTCTGCGAGCCTGGGGTGACTTTCATGCGGAATTTCAGCGCGTTGGTCGCCGCGATGGGCGCGCACACTGGAAGCGCGAATTCAATGTCGTCCTCCCTGAATGCCGCGCTCACGAGGCGGTTTATGATGGACACACGCTCGCGATCTGCTTTGATGCGATCGTCAAGGCTCACGGAAACGTCGCTGGCGCCACCGCGATCGTCGTCCTCCTCGCCGTCTTCGTGACCATCGCCAGCTTCGGCCTCGGCTTCGGCGTGGCGCCGGGCTTGTTTGGCAGCATCCCGTTGCTTGAACGGCGCCGGCACCGGCACCGGCGCGAGCGGCGCTTCTGGTTTTGCAAACTTGCGTCCATCTTTGGCTTTATGATCATCATGGGACTTGTTTTTCTTTGCCCCGTCCGCGCCGAGGAGCGCCATGGCGAGTTCGCGGTCTTCGTCATCCTGGTCGCCATACTTCGCCTTGGCGCGCTTGAGCTTCGCCGCCTTGCCTCGTGGGAGCGGTTTCGCCGCTTGCTCCACCGGCGCCGCGGATGGTTTTGACTTCGCCGCAGGCGCCGCGCGTTTTGCTAACGGATCGACGAAATCGTCGTCGTCGTCATCTGAGCCTTTGCCACCCTTTTTGCCCTTCTTCTTTTGTGTTCGGCGCTCCTTGGCGGACATGCGCGGCGCCGGCTGCTTCGGCGCTCTTGACTTTGCATCGTCCGCATCATCAGCCTCGGTTTCATGTTCATCATCACCTTCACCTTCACCTTCTTCTTCGTCGTCGTCGTTGTCGTTCTCAGTCTTGACAGTCAGGGCGGCGTGCTGTAAGTTCGCCGCGAGTTTGTTCACCGCTTCCTTTTCGTCGCCTGTGTCGTCGCCGTCGTCGCTGTGGTCGCTGACGTCGCTCCGCGCATCGCGTCTCTTAATCTGCACAACATCATCGTCGCTGTCTTCGTCATCACCGTCGTCATCTTGCCCTAGAGAAAAGTCGAAATCGCTTCGCACCAGTCGATCATTCTTGTGCGCTTCCGCGTTCTTTTCGCTCACCATGAACATGAAACCGAATCCCATGACAAGTTGCGCCGGCGGAAGAAACTGCTTATCCGCACGGGCCACGTTCACCACACCCGGCGGTAACTTATCGCCCGCCACTGCGGCGATTTTGCTCACGCATTCGGGCTTTGTCCACCACGCCGAGGTCACGGCGCGCGAAGTCCAGGCGTTGCTGCGACACATGACCGCGGCGCCCGCTTGTACGAGCGAGTACATGGGCACCGACTTGAAATCACCGGGCGGCGGCTTCACCAGCGTCACCGGCGCTTGCGCGATGTCCGCGTGCACGAAGGCATCTCCGGGAAGCATGTACTTGGAGAGCAGCATCTCGGCTTGTGTGGCATCCTTGGCTTGGAGCACCAAGCAGTTTTCGCTCGTGATGAACCAATTGAACTTTTCAAACCACATCGTCTTTCGAGAGCGCCCGATGGAAGACGTATGCGCCGCGCGTTCGATCGCAGCTTTCGCCTTGGCCTCGGCGATTGCCACAGCTTTAGACTGCGCTTCCATGGTCTTTCCAAACTTCTCATCGTGCTTCTTCTTTGCCGCAAAGTGCACCGAAGCGTTGGCGTGCGCGCTCATGCCCAAATCTAAAACTATCGCCACGCGTTTCGTCTTGCCGGACGAATCCCCATCTACTTCGTCGAGATGATTAGCGAGCGTGATCGTGATTTGATTTTGTTCCAAATCCAAAGATTTGATAATGCTCGCCACCGGATTCCCGAGTCGTTTCTCCTCTTTGATCATCACCTCGAGCTCGGCCCAAGACATGCCGCTCGCCAGCGCACCGTTCACGGCGCCCAACGCCCGATCCACGGCTTCTAAATTGTACTCGATAAGACACGCGCGCTGCTCTTCCTTCTCGCGCTCCTGCTTGAGCTGCTCCGCGCGATTCTCGACATCCTTCAACGTTTTTTCTAACTTTGTAATCGCCTGCGCCTCAACTCTACGGCGTGATAAAAGGCTTGATTGCGACTCAAACGCCATGAAGTATTCGTCGACGACGTGATCAAAAGCCAACGCTGGATCGGCGCTTGCATCCATGGGGAATGATTTCGTGGGCTTACCTTCGTTTTGTTTCAAGGGGAACGGCGAAAAGTCGTCGAGAATCTCAATCGCTTCGGTTCCATCAGCCTTGGTGTCCATCTTGGTCGTGACCACTGGCGTCGGGACGATGGCGCCTGTCGTGACGTCTTCGAACCAGCTTTCCAAACCTTTGACCGCCTCGGTCAATGAATCGATGTACGCTTCGTGAACACTCGCGTCGAACGGTAACGTCGCGGATGCGCCGTTCGGGATGCCAGCAATCAGCGATACGTGTTCCGCAAACTGCGGCGCGTATCCAAACGCTCTCGCAAATGCCTCGCGCACCGTTCCGGGCGCGCGCGGACTCTCCTTGGCCGCTTCATCGCCCTCATTTTCCTCATCTCTGCGCTCGATGCCGACGATATCGCCGCTCTCCAGCGCGCTCGCCACATCTTCGCGCGAGTACTGCCGAAACGATCTGAATCTATCTAGCGGATACGTATGGTTGCCGAGAATTTTCACTCCCTTGGCGTCGTCGCGATGCGTTCGCAACAACGTCAACACTGTGTAATTTTTATCCGTCAGCACGATGTTCCCTTGCCCGTAGAGCTCTACGATGATGTGACATTCGCTCTCGCCGCCGCCAAATGTAAAATCCACCGCTCTATCTCGTCCAAACTGTCTCACGTCGTTTAACCGCTTCGTCCGCACGTGCATCCGCAGCTTCGCGTTGAACTTACTCGGCGTATCATTCTTCACCCGTTCGTATTTCGTGCGATGAAACCGATTACCACTTTCAATCAAAATATGAATCTTCTCGCTCTCCGCGTCGTTCGCGTCGCCGTCATTCGACGCATCGCGCGCCACCGCGCCAGACGGCTTATTCAGCTTCACCACGTACGTCCGCGCGTCCAAGTCGTACACGTTCGCGACCCAGCACCCGAGCACCGATCGACGCAGCGCCGCGACTTCGCTCGCGATGTCAAACGTCGTGAACTTGGTCTTCGGCATCGCGCGAAGCGGTGAATCGCGAACTCACGCTCGGCTCGGCGCGCGGCTCGCGCGGTGCCCAGCCGCGCGGCGATATTGTGCGACGCCCAGGCGCGACGGACGACGACGAACGCGACGAATGCGACGAACGCGGGAGATGTAAACGCTCACAAACGTCCACGAGCGCGAATGCGCGGGCGAACGCGAACGTTGAGGTCGCCGAGGAGTGGCGTTTTGGTTTCTGTTTCTGTTACACGCGACGCCGGCGCGGCTCCACGAGTCTCAAACGAAGCACCGCGCATTCGAACGCGCGCGGCGATGGCGCAAGGGGAAATGCACGCAACAATTGTTTTTGGAACGACATCACGTCACGACGCGCTGGGCGTCGGCGAGCGAGCGACAAAAGTCTCGGTATGGGCGCTCGCAAAGTACGCGAATCGCGCGTCGCTTCGGCGCGAGCGGGACGTTGACGTCCATCACGACGAACGCCGAAGTGACGTCAAGCGCGCGGTCGGCGTCGTTTGTGCGCTTCAGAGCGTCATCGAGGCGCGCGATGGAGGCTAAGATGGCGCTTTCGCGAGCGATGGAGTCGCGCGCGCGCGTCGTCGTCTCTCTTCGATCGCGGCGCCGAGCGTCTAATTTCTTCAATGACGCCTCGAGGGCGCGCTCTTCCGCGCTCTTTCGCGCTCGTACGGCGGTGATTTGGTTGATATCGCCCATCGCGCGCGAACGCGCGCGCTGAGAACTGCGGCGAGGCGATTGGCTATTCTTAGCCGCGACGTCGACTTCGATCGATGGAGGGTTTAGAGTCGTCTTCGGCGCCGCCGCCTCGAGCGAGCGTCAGTACGCCGCGCGCGACGTCGCGCCGCGCGCTGCAGTTCGCGATGAGGTGCGCCAATGTCAACGCACACGATTGATTCCCTCGGTTGTCGCGTTCGATCGCGCGAGAGCGAGCGAGAACTGGACGCGTCGTCGAATGGCGCGAAGATCGGATCCGACGTTCGAACGGTACACGAACGCGCTCCGCGTCTTCGCAAAACGCATATTTCGAAAAGACTAACTGACCGGTCGCTGCGATTTTTTACTCGCGTAGCGGGTTTTTCGATGCCCCGAACGATTCGGCGCTCATAGGTGAGCTCGGAGGCGAGCTCGAGGACGATCTGTCGACGTTGAAGCTCGCGGACCGCGACGCTGAGGTACACATCATGTCGACGCGAGAGGAACAAGCGATGTTGGGGTCGCCAGGAGGGTTGTTACGACCCGGGGATCTGTTGACGCCGACGATGCTGCCGACGTTTGGGAGCGCGCCGCCGCCAGGGACGCGGAGGTTGGAGGACCTTGAACGGGAGGCGGTGGCAAGAAGCTTCGCGCCGCCGCCGCAAGTGCCGAGACCGGGATATGGGAACGGGGGATTTCCCCCACCGGGGATGATGGGGGCGATGCCGCCGGGGATGATGCAAGGACCGCCGGGGATGATGCGCGGGCCGCCACCGGTGTTGTTCCCTCCTGGAATGGCGCCCCCGCCTGGGTTGCGCGGTATGCCACCGCCGGGGAAGATGCAAGGGCCGCCGCCGGGGATGCCACCACCGGGGATGCAGCATCATCACGCGATGCCACCTCCAGCCGGACCCCCTGGACGATTTGGTAAACATCGCGGGGAAGAGATTCCGGAATGGGCTGACGGCACAAGCGTGAGTGCGGGAGCGATGGATGTTCCAGGTATGCCAGGCGTTCGCGCATCGTTCGCGCCGATGCCTCCTGGATTTGCGCCTCCGCCGAATCAACAGCGACAGCAACGAGGGGAGCGACCGAGAGAGCAGCGCCCTCGTGGGCGACCGCATTACAACGGTAAGCTCATGCCGAACGATGAGATTGAGGCAATTCTGCGCATTCAGTGGAGCGCGACGCACCCCCACGATCGTCCAGCTTATGAGCACGATTACTTCTATCAATCGTGGTTACGTCGCAACAATCCATCAAAGTTGAAGGAACCTTTCTGCCCTGAAACGCTGCGCGAGATCGCTTCACACGAAAAGGAGGCACGTGGACCGGTGACATTTGTTCCTGGATTGGCGGGGCTCGGCAAGGTACCTTTTGGTAACATACGATCCCCCAAGCCTTTGCTTGACGTGTCTACGAGCTCAGCACCCGTGACAGACGGAGAAGTCGAGGAAGGCGCGCAGCGTCGTTTGGAGCAAGAACCGCTCTTGGCGGCGCGCATAATGATTGAGGATTCAATGTGCTTGTTACTCGACGTCGACGACATCGACCGTCAGCTTGAAGAAGATCGACCGAGCGAATCCGAGGACGAGCTGAAGAGACGTCGAATGTTCCTATTGGATGGCTTAGTGAGCACTCTGCATTTGCCCTCGATTCCCGTGCTCACAGTTGGTGGCGCGGAACACGATGGGGTGTTTCAGCGCATAATCACCTTGCCCAAGGGTCGTACGCTGCTCGCTAAGGCGCTTCCAAGGTTCCCCCTCGGATCAGCTGCCGCAGCGACGTTGGTTTGGGCAGTTTTGCGTAACGTGGGCATGCTGATCGGTGGTAAGAATGCGGAAGCCAACCCGAGCGCTGAAGCATTGCTTCGCTCCGCAGCGGACAGCGTGCAGCTCATGAACGCCGTCGCCATCGAGGGCGCTTTGGGCGCCGTGGCGACTGGCATGAGCGCTGCTGATGCTAAACAAATGCTCGCGCCTCTCACTTCACGCAGCTCGGCCTCCACGGTTCTCGGCAGCGTCATCGCCGCGACTTTGGAGCGCGCGCACATGTTGGAAATCTCCCCCTCTACGCACAAGGCGTTTGGAGCCGCATTTGGCATCGTATTTGACATTTTCGATCGCCACGCATCAGCTTCTGCGGGTCGATATGATGCACAAAAGGATGTCGTTCTTCCACGCGACTTGCTGCGGGCTTTGATGCATCACTGCGCCGAGAGCCAGAAGCAACGTCTTCGCGCGCACATCTCGATCCTGGGACAATAGCGAGGGTAGTGTTCTTCGTACCGAGATTCGGGGCGTCGCGCGGTTTTTAAAAGCGTAGGCGCTCATCAGCAACGAATCATTGGACGATCATTAGTAGACAATACATACGAACAGTACTGTAGAGTGTAAAAACGAGCAGAAATCAAACAATACATACAGAAAATTGTGTTACAACTGAAGAAAGCGCGCGCTGCATGCTATTCATGTTTACGGCAGCGGCTCAGATGCCACGCCTAGACGGTTCAAGTGCAAATAGGCATCAGTACCGTAATTTTCCATAGATAGAACTTGCAAATCGCCGCCAAAATACCGTGCGTACAGTCGCGAAAGCGGAAGTCCATAGCCGTAGCCCGCCAAAACGACCGGTCCAGCGGAGTTTGCGTCCATGTCCTTCAACGGACTCCTCGCTGTGGTGTACAAGTACGTCCAAATTTTCTCCAAGCCACTCCTTCGAATGCCACCACCTTCGTCGGAGACCTTTATTGTAACGTCTTCAGCGCCTTCGGCGATGACCACGCGAATCTTAGGTGGCGTTACGTCGCTGTCTAAGTATCTATCGCTCACCGCCCGAAGTGAGTTTTTGATGAGCTCAAATAACATCTGATGCAAATGTCCCGGGACGTACGCAAACGTAAAATCTTCCTGGCCGAACAATTCAACTTCTGGCGCATCGCCATATTCTCGCATGCAGATCGATCGCGCATCAGCGATGGCATCTCGAGCAACTTCCATCGGGCTCAGGGACGTACAAATTAACCCAATATACGACTCCTTTGGGGGATCGTGCAGGGCGATGTGTTGACCAATCAACATACGCATGCCGATTCGACTCATATAGAACCCATCCAAAAATTGATGCACCTCCGGGAGCTCGTTCAAGTCCGTAGTTGCGAATGTGCCGCCTCGTCTCGCCTGGGTGCCCTTGTTTGGCGTTTCACTCCTGTTCGGCCTTTGTGCCGCGAGCTGCTCCTTCAATTCTAGCACCGCGCGCGCGATCATGGGCACGACATTTTCGTGCCTCGTCATGATTCGTTTTAGCATGTTTGTAAACCTCTCCTCGTCCTCCATCGTCTCCACTGGCGGAAACGTTCGCAGGTCGGTGAATGACTCGACGTACCAGTCCCTCACGTCCAGCGTCTGCGGCATATCGCTCAAACCGAACGGCAGGTTCTCCAGCTCCGCAACACGATGAGCCAACCTCACTGGTAACTCCTTATGCAAAAACTGCGCCGACACCATGAGCTGCCGATGAATCGGTTGCGCTCCGAAATCCAACATGTACTTCAAGCTCACCCCGGTTTGGCTTCGAAAGCTCCCTCGGTAGATATCATCAACTACCTCCTTCCCAAATTTATCGCTCAACCCGCGACCGGCGATTTTCTTCCCAATCCCAACGTTCGCTTCCGCACTCCCGCGATCGCCTTCGATCTCATCGTTCGCTCTCGTCCCCGTTCCTCCATTCGCGCCCAGCGACGCTGACCGGGACGCCCCTCGTCCGAGCGCGTTCGCGTTCGTCCCTCCGTTCGCCCTCGCCACGTTCGCCGCGGATGATTCCTGCGCATATGCTCGCGCGAATGATTCGTGCGCGCTTCGTGCGCTCGCTCGAGCGCGCATCAACCGCGATATCGCTCGCATGGATTCGTTTGGTTATTCAAACGCCCTCGCGAGGTGAACCTGATGGCGTGTGAAATGACTTTTAGTCGAACTCGCGCGCGAACGCGATTGAATTGCACCCGGGTAAGGCGTTAGTATTCTTCCTTTCACTCGCCCCGAACGCGCGCGAACGCGAGAGAAACTTAGGCGACACGCGCGAGGTGGATAGTGTTGGGTCTCGCCCTCGCGAACTCGAGAGACATGTCGATGTCGCGAGACGGAGCGCTGGAGGTGGAACGATCGATGGATGACGCGCGCGCGCGAATTCGGGGGGTAGCGAGCGTTAGGGATGGATATAAATATGTGCGGCGGTGTGATGATACAAACTAGGGTGGGGAATGCGTCACCGCGGGCTTTTGGGGCGCTCGCGTGACGGCGGAGGGGACGCGGCGGCGAGACGCTCGGCGAGACCAGTGGAGCGATGATCCTTGCCGGTTGCTCCTATCGCAGTCGTGAGCGCCGTGCGCGGCGCAACGACGACGAGGAGTTCTTTCGCACGCGTGACGCCGGTGTATAATAGCTCGCGGCGAAGCAAGGGCTTGTGCGCATTGGTCATGACGAGGACGACGGCGCGGTACTCGCTCCCTTGCGCTTTATGAATCGTCATCGCGTAGGCGGGGATTAAATCCCGAAGCTCGCCCTTGGTGTACACGATTTCCTTGAGATCAACGCCAAATGTGACTGTCGCGGAGCCGTCTGAGGGGTCGATGCGACGAATCACGCCCAAGTCGCCGTTGAAGACCTCCTTGGTGTAGTCGTTACGTTGTTGCAACACGCGGTCACCTTCGCGAAACGTTACGTCTCCGTAAAAGCTCCCGACTGTGACTTCCTTTTTGCTCGCACTCTTCGGGTTGAGAGACGTCTGGAGAAACGTATTCAGTGACCCCGTGCTCGCGACGCCGCGTCGCATGGGTGATAGCACTTGCAGATCGTTCGCGGTGAACCCTCGCGAGGGCAAAACTTCGTCGAGGACATGTCGCATCACTGCCTCGACGCTCGCGTTGGTTTCGTTAGGTAAGCTCACCCAAATACAGTCAGGCTTGAGTGATGGATCTAGCGGCGCGTTGTTAATATCAAGCGCCGAAGATACGATGCGCAACTCGTTCATCTCTTCGTCAAAGCGTTGCTCTTTGATATCTGGTGGCAAAAACGACCCAGCGTTGATCGCGTGCGCTGCGCGAACTATGCCGCTCGCGGCTGCTTGTCGAAAAATATCCATAAGCGCAATACTTGGGACGCTTCTTGCGGAGAGTAAGTCACGCAGGAGGCTTCCTGGCCCAACGGAAGGTAGTTGATCGGCGTCGCCAACGAAAACCACCTGCGCTTTGGGCGGAACTGCCGCGAGGAGCGCCGCGGCGAGTGGCAAATCCAACATCGAGCTCTCGTCAATCACCACCACATCCGTTTCAAGCGGATTCTTAGCGTCGCGGATGAAACGCCCTTTGTACGACAACGCTTGCAATGGACCATCGTCGTCCAAGCCCTCCGAAGCCATGGCTTCGGCGGCTTTGAATTCCAACAAGCGATGAATCGTTGAACTCGTGATGGGATTCGCAATGTCTCGTCCAGCCGTCGTGATTTCCATTAAACGCTGCGCCGCGCGGCCAGTAGGGGCGCACATCACCACGCTCTTTCCCATCGCGCGCATTAAACGCACGATGACGTGTGTGGCAAACGTCTTCCCCGTTCCTGGACCGCCAGTGAGAATGCATACCGGCGACGAAATCGCCAAGCGCACGAATTCCTCCTGCGTCTCGCTCAACGTACGCCACCCTTCCTTCTGCGCCGCAGCTGCCAGCCATTTCTGCACGCGGTCGTCGGCAACATTTAGCTTGGGACGCATCATGCGCTTTGACAAGTCCGAAGCCACCGCGACTTCGGCGCTGTGCATGGCGCTCGTGTACAACGCCGCCGACGACCAATCGCCGTCGAAAAGCTCGATCGAGTTGTTCCACGGCGTGCTGGGGTCTGGCAATTTTTGAACGCGAATGTCACCCTTGAGCCGAACAGCCTCAGCCGCGGCTTGAATACTCGTTTCGTCCGTCGTCAGCGACTGGCCGAGTAATACTCGCACGCCGTCGACGATCTTCCTCCAAGGTAGGTACGCGTGCCCATTGCTCACCGCCGACGCGCTCAACACTTCGACGATCGCCGCGCCTAATCGCGCTGGATCGTCCGGAGGCTTCCCAAGTCTCGCCGCTAAAGCATCGATGCGATGAAAAGTCGCCCCGCGAACGGATCCCAAAGCCTCGAACGGGTTCGCGCGAATGACATCCTCCGTCATCGGTCCGTACTGCGCCGCTGCGCGCTGCGCCAACGCCAGCGGCACGCCGTGCTCCTCCAGAAACACCGCGGCATCGCGTTTGCCACGACTCTCGTCCCAGTTCGTTTTTAATTTTTGCGCCGTTTTAACGCCGATTCCAACGCACGCGGTGAGTCGGTTGGCGCAATCCGGCGAGTTCAAAACGTCCAACAAGCTCACCCCGAAGTGGTCCACCAAGCGTTGGGCGGTGACTTTACCGCACCCCGGCAACGCGCCGCCGCTCAAATATCGCAACACCCCCTCCTCACTCGCTGGCTTTAACTCCGTCGTCCCACCGGTGACGAAAAACTCCACCCCATACTTTGAATTCTCTCGCCATTCCCCCACGAGCTCGAGCATCTGTCCTTCGCTCGCCCCCGGTACCGTTCCCACCACGGTCACCGTCGGCGCCGCCGCCGCCCCTTTCCGTCGTCTCTTCGGTTCCGCTAGCGCCCCATTCGGTAACGCACACCCACGCTCGACTTCCATTCTCGCCACCGTATACCCATTCTCGCGATTATGAAACGTTATTCGCTTAATCTCCCCTCGAATCACGTCGCGCGTCGCGTTCGCGTTCGCCTCCGCGAACGTCCTCCCACCTATCCCCGCGACGTCGCTCGTCGACGTCATCGACATCATTCGTCGCGCATCTTCCACGACCGCGCCTTCATTTCGATCGCGCGCGCGATGGTCGTTCGAAAACGACCATCGCGCGCGCTCGCTCGCGACGCGCGGCGCGACGCGCGACGCGACGCGCGCCGCGCGCCGCGCTCCCGCGCGCCACACCATTCGCCTTCGCTCGCCTTCGGCGCTGAAGTCGCGCGCGTTCGATGACGTCGACGACGACGCGAATGGCATGTGCGCCAATACCGCGCGAATGCGAACGCGCGGGCGAATGCGCGGCGACTCCACGCGTCGCGCGCGATCGCGCGTTAGCGTGGTGT
>Ga0222712_10004243_pt1 | contig 15123 bp, 11 predicted proteins | sample C33_657DmetaG_FD_165043 | JGI IMG/M metagenome (GOLD analysis project Ga0222712, IMG submission 165043) | Estuarine water microbial communities from San Francisco Bay, California, United States - C33_657D | ecosystem: Environmental > Aquatic > Marine > Unclassified | place: USA: California... | reverse complement strand
AGACAGGACTGTGAAGACCGGTGGCTTTGGTGGCAAGCCAAAGATGGAACTTCGTGATGTTCTGAAGATTTTGCGTGACAGCTACTGCCGCACAGTCGGTGTTGAATACATGCACATTCACTCCCCCGAGGAGAGAAAGTGGATGCAGGAACAGCTCGAGCGCCCTTATGAAAAGCCAAGCAAGGCTCAGCAGTTTAGAATCCTTGAGAAATTAAACGAAGCTGAAGCTTTCGAAACCTTCCTGCAAACCAAGTTCGTGGGTCAGAAGCGTTTCTCTCTGGAAGGTGGCGAATCAACCATCGCCGCCCTAGATGCCATTTTGCAGAGCGCTGCCGATGCAAACCTTGATGAGGTAGCCATCGGTATGGCTCACCGCGGAAGACTAAACGTACTTACCAACATTGCTGGTAAAACTTACGGTCAGGTATTCAAAGAGTTTGAGGGAAACACTGACACCTCAACGGTGCAGGGTTCAGGAGATGTGAAGTATCACTTAGGAACCTCTGGAGTGTTTACCTCAGCAACCGGTAAAACCACAAAGGTTTATCTAGCTGCTAACCCTTCTCACCTGGAAGCGGTAAACCCAGTTCTCGAAGGTATCGTTCGAGCAAAACTTGATCGAATTGGAAAATCTCCTGAAGAAAATCCAGTGTTACCGATTCTGATTCACGGTGACGCTGCTTTTGCCGGTCAAGGTGTTGTTCCAGAAACTCTCAACATGATGAGCCTTCGCGGTTACCGCACCGGCGGTACTGTCCACATCGTGATTAACAACCAGGTCGGTTTCACCACCCCACCATCCATGTCGCGCTCAACCGTTTATGCCACCGACATTGCCAAGAGCATTCAGGTGCCAATATTCCACGTCAACGGTGATGACCCTGAAGCGGTTGCTCGAGTCTCCCAATTAGCTTTTGAGTACCGTCAGAAGTTCAACAAGGATGCAGTTATCGACCTGGTTTGCTACCGTCGTCGCGGTCACAACGAGGGCGATGACCCTTCGATGACTCAGCCACTGATGTATTCGTTGATTGAAGCCAAGCGCTCGGTAAGAACTCTTTACCTGGAGTCCCTAGTTGGTCGAGGTGACATAACTCGCGAAGAATTTGAACAGTCAAATGCTGACTTCCAATCAAGGCTGGAAAATGCCTTCGTTGAAGTCCACGAAGCGACCTCCGCTCCAGCAGCAATCACCCCTAAGCCGGTTGGTATCGGAACAACCGCCAGCGATAAAGCCCAAATCTCTCATGAGACCAAGATCTCCAAAGAGGTTGTTGAGCTGATCGGTAATGCACACAGCAACCTACCGCCTAACTTCAACGTCCACCCTAAGCTGCAGCAACTATTGGCTAAGCGAGTTGAGATGAGTCGCGAAGGCGGCATCGACTGGGGCTTCGGCGAGCTAATAGCTTTCGGTTCGCTCTTGGTTGAAGGGGTCAACATCCGGATGGCGGGTCAAGACTCTAGACGTGGAACTTTCGTTCAGCGTCACGCTGTCTTCCACGACAAGGTAAATGGCCAGGAGTGGCTACCACTTAGAAACCTAACTGCGGACCAGTCCAAGTTCTACATCTATGACTCACTGCTAAGCGAATACGCTGCCATGGGTTTTGAGTATGGTTACTCAGTTGAGCGTGAAGACTCTCTCGTACTGTGGGAAGCGCAGTTCGGTGACTTTGCCAACGGAGCTCAAACCATTCTCGATGAATTCATCTCTTCTTCAGAACAGAAGTGGGGTCAGTACTCTTCCCTAGTGCTACTGCTGCCACATGGTTACGAAGGACAAGGGCCAGATCACTCTTCAGCTCGTATCGAAAGATATTTGCAGTTGTGTGCTGAGAACAACATGACGGTTGCCCAACCTTCAACTCCAGCCAACCACTTCCACTTGCTGCGACGCCAAGCCTACTCAAGGCCTAGACGACCCCTAGTTGTCTTCACACCAAAGTCCATGTTGCGTTTGAAAGCTGCATCATCAAACGTTGAAGACTTCACCACCGGTTCATTCAAGCCGGTTATTGACGATGAGCGCGGATTGAACAAGGCCAACGTCAAGAAGGTTATTCTTTGCTCGGGCAAGATCTACTGGGATCTGTTGGCTGAGGCTGAAAAGCGTAACGACCAAACCACGGCCATTGTTCGCATTGAGCAGCTCTACCCAACTCCGGTTGATGAGATTAAGGCAACCTTCGCCAGTTATCCAAACGCTGAGTTGGTTTGGGTTCAGGATGAACCAGCCAACCAAGGTCCTTGGACATACATCGGTCTATTCCTGCCGAAATACATGAACGGACTGGTCCCTAGATTGGTCTCCCGTCCAGCCAGTGCATCACCGGCAACCGGCTCGGCTAAGCGCCACGCGGTCGAGCAAGCTGACCTGGTTGAAAGAGCGTTCGCCTAAACCATGACTGATCCGCTACGCAATATTCGAATCGTCATCATCGGTGACGACTTGGTTAGTGCTGGCGGTGATCCCAAAGGTATGGGTTGGGTTGGCAGAGTGGTTGCTAAAACCCAGAGCGATTACCCAAAGGTAGATTTTTACCCTCTGGCTACCCCTGAGATTAGTTCAGCCGGAATGAGTGAAGTTTGGCTGGAAGAAGCCGGGCGAAGGTTCTCGGCTGACACGGATAACCGACTGGTTATCTGCCTGAATGCAAATGACATAAATTCAGGAATCTCAATGTCTAGATCAAGACTCAACCTAGCGAATATTTTAGATACCGCTGCCAGCAAAGGTGTCCAATGCTTTGTAGTGTCACCGATTCCGAGTCGAAACCCTCAGTTGAACTACGACATTGAACACCTTGCCGCAGGTTTTGAAGATGTTGCAGCTAGAAGATCGCTACCATTTGTTGATGCCTTTAGACCTCTGGTTGATCATCAGGGCTTCAATGATGAGTTGCGTAACTCCAATTTTGGTCAGCCCGGTCAACTGGGACACGGTCTTATAGCTTGGTTAGTGCTGAACCAGGGTTGGTACCGCTGGCTTGGATTGCCGGAGCAAGAGATTTAGTTCTCTGGCTCACTCTCTATTCGCAACCTGACTCGATTAACTATCTCTTGTGTGCTCTCTTGATTCCAGCTCGAGGAGATAATCAAAGTTGAGATCTGAGCTTCGGTTGAATAGTGACTTAGACAGTCGCCGCAACCTCCCAGATGTTCCTTGACTAGGTTTCTCTTTTCGCCGTCGAGTTCTTTGTGAAGATAGTCAGTGACCATCTCTTGAACTTCCATACAACTGAAGGTTGCCATTTACTTTTTCCCTTTACTTTTCTTCGTCTTCAAACTTGTAACCGCGTTCGATAAGCCAGTCCCTAAGGTCACGCTTGGCGCGGTGAATTCTGGTGCCAACTGTGCTGGCGTTCATGCCGAGAATTTCGGCGATTTCTTTGTATGAGTAGCCCTGGAGGTTTAGCTTCAATGGCTCAGCGAAATCCTGATCGATTTCGTTTAGACCCTCAGCTACCTCGTTTTGGCTAGAGCCACCGAAGAATTCGTCTTCGGCTGACTTAACAGTCAGGTTGCCATCGTTGAGGTTTTCGATGATGTCAAACTCATCTTCATCCCCAAACTTCTGGACGTTATTTACCTGCTGGTTTTGCTCTTTGATTGTTTCGTTGAACAGGTCAATGGCGGTGGTCTCAACAATTTGACCCAACCAACCCTTCATGCCGTAACCGAGGTCGGTGTATTTGTCGATCCGGCGCATGGCCTTCTCTAGAACGCGGGAGAAAAGCTCATCGCCCTCTTTCCAGTTCTTGTAGCGACACTTTGCACGAAGCCAAACTGCAAGTGATTCAAGCTCGGCGAATTTTGCGTCACGCTCAGGGTTACTGGTCATAGATTGGGTTTCTGCACTCTCTCTAGATTTTGATCTGGCTGATTTTGGTGCTGTTTCGGTTCCTTCTAGAACCACGGTGCTGCTTGATGTGTTTATGTTATCTGTAATAAATACCACGTCCTTTCAAGACTTGTATCCCCCAAAACTGCGTACCTGATATAAATCTGGCTTTAGAGCTGAATTATTCCCGCCAAAGGCAAGAAAAATGCGCCAGATAAGATAGTTAACCTATGAAGAACAAGGATTATTCCCCCGTCGAGGGCAGGAGTTGGTTAGCTCCTACCGCCGTCAACGGCATCTCGGGAACAGTCCGGTTACCAGGCTCAAAATCGCTTTCAAACCGGGAACTTGTTCTGTCCGCTCTCGCAACCAGCGAATCAGAATTACCCGACCTTTTGGACTCTAGAGATACCTTTCTGATGATCCGGGCCCTAGAAACTCTAGGAACCCAGATCACGCAACAGAAAGGGATTGCTGCGACCTCTATTATCCCCGCAACCACTGACATTGCACTTTCTGCAGAAATCGACTGCGGCCTAGCAGGGACAGTTATGCGCTTTATGCCTCCGGTGGCTTCACTATTCAAGGGTGATTTCACCTTTGTTGGGGATGAATTAGCTTCAAAGCGACCAATGGCGGCGACAATCGCTTCACTTCGAGGTTTAGGTATAGAGGTAGACGATGGTGACGGACATTTACCTTTTACCATTCACGCCACCGGTGAGGTTGAAGGTGGGTACTTAGAAATTGATGCCAGCGAGTCATCTCAATTTGTCTCAGGCTTGCTCTTGGCTGCACCTAGGTTCAAAAACGGACTTACCCTGAAACACTTCGGCCATAACCTGCCCAGCCTTCCACATATAGAAATGACTTTGGCATGCCTACGAAATCGCGGGGTCATTGTTTCAAACCCAGAGGAAAACACCTGGGTTGTCGAACCAGGTCCCATTCAAGGTAAAAAAGTGGCTATCGAGCCCGATCTTTCCAATGCTGGCCCATTCATGGCGGCGGCCATGGTAGCTGGTGGAACTGTGAAAATTTCTGACTGGCCAACCGAGACTACTCAGGTAGGTCAACAGTTCATTGACATACTTACTGCTATGGGAGCACATATCGCGCATGATGGCATGGACCTGGTGGTTCGTTCAGGCGAAATACATGGGCTAGATATCGACATGCGCTCCTGCGGTGAACTTGTCACAGTGGTTGCGGCTTTAGCTCTGTTCGCTGATACCCCGACCACCATCACCGGTATTTCACACATTCGTGGCCACGAAAGCAATCGACTTTCCGCTCTGGTCCAAAACATTCAGAGTATCGGTGGCAATGCTAAAGAGCTGGAAGACGGACTAGCCATCTTTCCAGTTGAGCAGCTTAAATCTGGCCAGTGGGATGACTTTCAGGATCACCGAATGGCAACTGCCGGAGCGATAGTTGGGCTTAATGTTTCAGGCATAACTATCACTGATATCAATTCAGTAAATAAAACCATGCCTAACTTTGTTGAGCTTTGGGATTCACTGTTGGGAATTAGCAATTGAGTTGGCTCTACGAGCCAGAGTCAGACGGCCACGACCTGGACGAAACCGATGTTCGGGTAAGACCAAACCCTAAAGGCAATAAACCTAGAACTAAGACTCGTCCCACACACAGTGACGCACCAATTGGAATGGTGGTTCAGGTTGACCTGGGTCGCTACCTAGTGAGCCTTGACGATGGCCAAATCATCAATGCAACCTTGGGTAAAGAGCTTCGTAAGACCGGAGTGGTCGTTGGTGACCGAGTTGCCCTTGCCGGGGACTTCTCTGGAGCTGAAGGTGCGCTTGCTCTAATCGTGCGCATCGAAGAGCGAACCTCGCTGCTTCGTCGAAGTGCAGATGATAGTGACCAGGTTGAGCGAGTCCTAGTTGCCAATGCAACTCAGATGCTGATCGTTGCTGCTATTGCTAACCCAGAACCAAGAACCAGACTCATTGATAGGTATTTGGCTGCAGCCTTCGATGCTGGACTAGAGCCAGCGATAGTAATCACCAAAGTGGATCTAGAAGATCCAAGCAAACTGGTGGAGCACTTCGCTGCCCTCTCGGTGCCGGTAATTCTCAACCGTAAAGATAACCCCTCGCTCGACGAGTTAAATGCTTTCCTCAGTGGTGAACTGACCGTGGTGGTTGGGGCATCAGGGGTTGGTAAGTCCACTTTGGTAAATGCTCTGGTGCCTGATGCAGGACGATCAACCGGTGTTGTAAATACTGTTACCGGCCGTGGTCGTCACACCTCAAGCTCAGTTAGAGCACTGCAGATAGATCTCACCTCGTGGATTATCGACACCCCTGGGGTCAGATCTTTTGGCCTCGGTCACATCTCCATCAACTCTCTGCTCAGAAGTTTTGAGGACCTCTGGGAGATCGTCAAGACCTGCCCTAGAGACTGCTCTCATCTTTCCGATAGCCCCGACTGTTCGCTCGATCTAGCCAAAGAGAATAACCCTGTGGTGGCAGCTCGAGTCGATTCGCTTAGACGACTGATGAACTCACTGGGAGGCGAATAGTGAATCCAGATTTAGAACTTGCTTTAGAACTTGCTGACATCGCCGACGCTATTTCGCTTGAGCGCTTCTACGCTATGGATTTCAAGGTTGAAACAAAGCCAGATTCAACGCCAGTAACTGAATCAGATCGTGCTGTTGAGAAAGCCATCAAAGAACATCTAGCCAAAGCTCGCCCAAATGATTCCATCATCGGTGAGGAGTATGGTTCAACCGGTGAGAACCTGCACGGAGCAGGTTCAAGAACCTGGATTATCGATCCGATTGATGGAACTGCCAACTACATGCGCGGGGTACCGGTTTGGGCAACTCTGATTGCTCTAGCTATTGATGGTAAACCTGTTGTCTCAGTAGTTAGTGCTCCCGCTATGGGACGAAGATGGTGGGCAAGCCCTGAAACCGGAGCGAAGACCAGTCTGATTGATGGCAGAGTCAAAGCCCTACAGGTTTCTAAAATCTCTGACTTAGAGCATGCTTCAATGAGTTATGTGAGCTTGAAGCTTTGGGATGAAAAGGGCCAGGTTGATAATCTGCTGAATCTGGTTCGGGATGTCTGGCGAACCAGAGCATACGGCGATTTCTGGAGTTACATGCTGCTAGCCGAAGGTGCGATAGATCTGACCTGCGAGCACGGTTTAGAAATTTACGACTGGGCCGCATTGGTCCCGATAGTGGAGCAGGCTGGTGGCAGAATCACTGAATACAGTGCAGAATTAAACCCCAAGTCATCAGCGATCATGGCGACCAACGGTCTATTGCACGAAAAAGTTAGAAAATACTTTAACTAGCCCTCTTTGAGGAACAGGAGCCCTCACCCTAACAAGTAGATTAGAGTTTGGGAGGACCAATGGCAGCAAAAACTGAGTGGGTAAAACTCCAGATTCTTTCTGGTGCTGCCGGCCTGTCATTTCTCGGCAGCGCACTGACCACATTCGCTGTGGTGCTAAGAGACAAAGACACCGCTGGTGCAGCCGGAGTCGCGTTGCTGTTTTTATGTATGTTGGTGCCATCCGTTCTGTTCTCCCCTTTTGCCGGACTCTTAGCTGATAAATACAGCACCAGAGTCTTCATGCCACCGCTACTGATCACCATGAGTTTGTGTAGTTTCAGCCTTGCCTTAGATTTACCAGCCTGGTGGGCTTTCATAGCGCTGTTCATAGGGGCAACGGCAAACACCGGGGTAAGCGCAGCGTTCAATGCCTTGATTCCATCCCTTGCCACCCGAGAGGACTTGGCTAGAGCAACCGGAATGCAAACTACCTTCACAGCTTTAGGTTCCATGATGGCTCCGGCTCTTGGTGGAATTCTGGTGGATACCACCGGCTATGTTTGGCCTTTTGTTATTGACGGAGTTTCGTTCCTAATTCTCACCTTCACCATACTTATTCTCAAGGTCAACAGAGTCCCAATGACCGAACACGAGGAGGGCTCACTCAAGGCTCTGGCAGGTGTGAAGTTTGTCTTCCAAGACAAGTTGATCCGCTCCATCGTTATTTTGATTACGGTTCTAGTCATCTCCCTCGGTGTTATCCAGGTTGGTGAGGTATTCCTACTCATAGATGAACTAGGTGCCACGCCACTTATTTACGGTTTAGTAGGTGCAATCTTTGCCTTTGGTGCAATCCTCGGTGGTCTGTTCACCACGCTCAAAAAAGTTCCGTTGCGCTACCACCTGAGAATAGTCACGGTGGCAATCCTGATGATAGTTGTTGTTGTCTTTACCATAGCTAGAGCGCACCACTGGTGGGTGGTCATGAGCTTTGGGTTCATAGGTGGTATCTGTATGTCACTGCTGAACAGTTACGGCATCGGTTTTATTCAAAACCGAACAGCAGAAAATGTTCGAGCCCGAGTTATGAGCACCTTCAATGCCCTAATCACTTTTGGTAACGTAGCTGCGACCGGTATCGCTGGAGCCAGCATCGCTATTTTTGGTGTTCGTAATGTATTCCAAGCGGCAGCAGTTATCGGTTTAGTTATCCTGCTAATCTTTGGACCGGCTGTGCTGAAAGCTGGTAAGAATTATGGTCGAGAAGAACTAGACAAGTAAATCGGCTGCTGCCTGCAGCTCAGGAGCTAGGAACCGATCCGGTCCATTTCCTGGAACAACAGTTCTTAGCTTGGCAACCATCTCCCCGGTTGCCTTAGCTGGCTTCAGCGGTGCTCGAAGATCAATACACCTGGCTGCACCAATCAGTTCAATGGCGAGGATATTCCTTAGGTTATCCACCACTCTTCTGAGCTTGCGACCTGCATGCCACCCCATAGAAACGTGGTCTTCCTGCATGGCTGATGAAGGAATTGAGTCCACACTGGCTGGGACCGATAAACGCTTAGAGTCGGAGACCAAGGCAGCTGAAGTGTATTGGGCAATCATCAGACCACTATCAACACCAGCATCGCCGGCTAGGAATGGAGCTAGCCCGTTATTGCGGTGTCTATCCAGCATGCGATCGGTTCTACGTTCCGAGATGGAACCTAGATCAGTTGCAGCAATAGCTAGGAAGTCCAAAACATAGGCAACTGGAGCACCGTGGAAGTTACCGTTTGAAGTTACCTCACCGTTTTCCAACACCACAGGGTTATCAATGGTTGCTGCTAACTCCCTAACCGCCACCTGCTTGGCGTAGGTTACGGTATCTCTAACTGCACCGGAAACCTGTGGGGCACAGCGCAAAGAATATGCATCCTGAACCTGACCATCACCGTGACGGTGAGAGGCAACAATCTCTGAGCCCTTTAGTGCTTCAAACATGTTCTTAGCTGACTGGGTTTGACCGGGGTGAGGTCTTAGCGGTTCGTGTAATTCGGCTCGCAGAACCTGATCGGTGCCAAGTAAACCTTCAATGCTCATCGCAGCGATCAGGTCGCTGTAATTGAGTAGCTTCTCCAAATCACTGATTGCCAGGATGAGCATGCCGAGCATGCCATCGGTTCCATTGATTAGAGCCAAACCTTCTTTTTCTCTTAGTTCAACCGGGTTGATGTTGTGTTTTGCTAACAGTTCAGCAACCGGATATTCAACACCATCGGGACCCAGTGCCCTACCCTCACCCATCAGCACCATGGCGCAGTGAGCAAGCGGTGCTAGATCTCCCGAGCATCCCAGTGAACCAAACTCATGAACTATAGGTGTGATACCGGCATTTAGAATCTCTGCCATGGTTTGAACCAAGATTGGTCTAGCTCCAGTTCTACCTGAAGCCAATGTCTTCAATCGAAGCGTCATCAAGGCTCGAACCACTTCACGCTCAACCACAGGTCCAATACCAGCAGCATGTGATCGAATCAAAGACTTCTGCAATTGGACTCTGTCTTTAGAAGCAATCGAAGTGTTAGCGAGAGCACCAAAACCGGTTGAGATTCCATACACCGCTTCACTCGAAGAAGCCAAGGCTTCAACCTGATTGCGGGTAACCGTCATTGCATCAACCGTTGCCTGAGAAATCTCAATCTTGGCATCGTTCCTAGCGATGTCAAGGACATCCTGCATGGTCAGCCCAGTTGGGTTGATAACTACGGTCTTCACTTGTTGCTCCTATAAATGGATGTTCCTGAAATAACTGTCTCTAATACCAAATCAACGCCAGGTCGGTAGGCCAGGTGTCGATATGACGGCGCATTTAGCACCACAAAGTCTGCTGTTTTGCCTACCGCAATTGCGCCGATTTCCTGGTTGCGAAGTGCCCTAGCCCCACCCATGGTGGCCGACCAGAGCGCTTGCTCGATGGAGAAATTCATTTCCCGAACCGCTACCGCAATACAAAACGGCATCGAGGTTGTGTATGAAGAACCGGGGTTGCAATCGGTAGCCAAGGCAACAGTGATACCTGCAGTTAGAAATCTTTGGACATCCGGGTAATTGCTCTTGGTTGAAAACTCTGCTCCAGGTAGCAAGGTCGCGACTGTTTCAGAGCCGGCTAAAAGCTCAAGATCTTTAGCGGTGACGTGAGTCAAATGATCCGCACTGGCGCAGCCCAGCTCCACCGCAAGTTCAACGCCCCTGCCGGCAGTTAACTGGTTGGCGTGGATTCTTGGTTGCAACCCAGCTGCAATGCCAGCCTCAAGTATTGCTTTGCTCTGGTCGTAGTCAAACGCACCCTCATCACAGAACACATCTATCCACTTACTGACCGGCAAACAGGCTTCGAGCATCTCCCCTGTTACTAAATCAACATAGCCATCGGGGTTGTCTTTATATTCAGTAGGAATAACGTGGGCACCCAGGAAAGTAACATCTTCGGTGTGTTCGATGGCAATGGCGAGGCTTCTAGCCTCATCCTGAACGGTTAGCCCGTAACCACTCTTAGTCTCAAAAGTGGTAATCCCAGATCGATACATTTCTATAGCACGATCAGCTATTCCCGCATCCAGTTCTTCATCGGTAGCCGCTCTGGTTGCCCTGACTGTGTTCATAATGCCACCTGAGCTGTATTGCTCACCGTTCATTCGAGCTGCGAATTCTTTTTCTCGGTCACCAGCAAAGAGAAGGTGGGCATGCGAATCAACAAAACCAGGAATAACCGCTTTACCTTCCAGCGAAACTCTCTGATCGGCATCGGGGGCTTCCTTTGCTGAGCCAACCCACTTTATATAGCCGTTCTGCTCAATAAAAGCAGCATCATTTAGTTCCCCCAATAAACCAAGTTCAAGTTGAACATCGTTAGTAACTAAAGATGAAATGTCGGTGTATAAAGTGGTGGTCATTACTCGGTATCCAGCATTGGAATATGGACGTGCTTGTGTTTGGCCACCTCAACCGCTTCAGGGTAACCAGCATCGACATGACGAATAACTCCCATACCTGGGTCATTGGTTAATACTCGCTGCAATTTCTGCGCAGCCAGTTCGGTTCCATCGGCTACTGAGACTTGACCTGCGTGAATCGACCTACCGATACCAACGCCACCACCGTGGTGGATTGAAACCCAAGAGGCGCCTGAGGCGATGTTGACCATGGCATTCAGTAGCGGCCAGTCGGCTATCGCATCAGAGCCATCAAGCATTGATTCGGTCTCTCGGTACGGTGAGGCAACCGAACCACAATCTAGGTGGTCACGGCCGATAACTATTGGTGCACTTACTTCACCCTTGGCTACCAGATCATTGAAAACTGCTCCAGCCTTGTCTCGTTCCCCGTAACCCAACCAGCAAATTCGAGCCGGTAAACCTTGGAATTGGACTCGGTCTTGAGCCATGGTTATCCAGCGCCGCAGGTGGTCATTTTCCGGGAAGAGCTCAAGGATTGCCTGGTCGGTTCGGTAAATATCTTTCTTATCACCGGAGAGTGCGACCCAGCGGAACGGCCCCTTACCTTCACAAAACAGTGGACGAATATAAGCAGGAATAAAACCAGGAAACTTGAAGGCATCCTGATAGCCGCCTTTGCGAGCTTCATCACGAATTGAATTACCGTAGTCGAATACTTCAGCACCTTTTTGCATGTAACCGACCATGGCTTCAACATGCTTTGCCATCGCTTCTTCAGCACGCTTGGTGTAATCGGCTGGATCCTTCTCGGCAAGTTCAGCGCTATCGGCTAGATCAACGCCGATGGGTAGGTAGGCTAGCGGGTCGTGTGCTGAAGTTTGATCGGTAACAATATCAACTGGGACATCTCTTCTGAGCATCTCAGGTAAAACCTCAGCCATGTTTCCAACAAGCCCAATCGATACCGCTCTGCGTTCTTCCTTAGCCTTAATTGATCTATCGATGGCATCGTCAAGGTTGTCAGCTATTTCATCCAGATATCTATCAGCAAGTCTTCTTCTGAGTCTTGATTCATCAACATCAATGATCAGACAGGTGCCCTCATTCATGGTGACCGCCAATGGTTGTGCTCCACCCATGCCACCACAGCCTGCTGTGACGGTGAGAGTTCCGGCTAAAGTGCCACCGAAGCGTTTAGCTGCAACAGCAGCAAAGGTTTCATAGGTTCCCTGCAAAATACCTTGAGTACCGATGTAAATCCAGCTACCAGCAGTCATCTGCCCATACATGGTCAAACCAAGGTGCTCGAGCCTTCTAAACTCCGGCCAGTTCGCCCAGTCACCAACCAGATTGGAGTTAGCAATTAGAACTCTCGGAGCCCACTCATGGGTTTGAAAAACACCAACCGGTTTACCCGACTGGACCAACATGGTTTCATCACCTTTGAGTTGGTTGAGTGTTTTTACGATGGCATCAAAGGATTCCCAGTTTCTAGCAGCCTTACCGGTGCCACCATAGACCACCAGGTTCTTGGGATATTCGGCAACCGCGGGATCTAGGTTGTTATGCAGCATTCGAACTGCTGCTTCCTGCTGCCAGCCTTTGGCTGTGATAGTGGATCCGGTAGCCGCGTGGAGCGGGAAATGACCTTCAGAGCTCATACCTCAATCACACCCTAGAAATGTCATTGGCGCAAACTGGCACGCTCTGCCAAACTGAAGATGTGAACAAAGAGGATGAACTTTGGCCTAGAGCCAGTAACTGGCTGAAAGTGGGGCAGGAAGACTGTGATTTGGCAGTCTTTGGTGTCCCAGCTCACCTCACCGCGATAACTCCTACCGGAGCCAACCACACCCCGGCAGCAATTCGAGCCGCCCTGCAGCGTTACAGCCTGCAGTCCCAAAACGGCAGTTTGGCTTCAGTAACGGCCTTCGACTTCGGTGATGTCGCTGAGCCGGATAGTCCAGAAGGTGAAGAAAGAACGACTGACCTGACCAAGTTGGTGCTAAAACATTCCAAGTTAGCGGTTGCCTTAGGTGGCGATAATTCGATTACCTATGCAGTTGCCAGAGCAACCCTGGCTAACGGCGGTGGCCTGATTCAATTGGATGCCCACCATGACATCAGAACCGGAGTGAGCAATGGGTCTCCGATTCGAAGACTAATAGAAGAGTTCGGTTTACCTGGGAATAAAATTGTCCAGATTGGCATCAACGATTTTTCTAACTCTCCGGAATATACCCAACATGCTAAAGACTTCGGAATACACATCATCAGCCGAGCAGAGATAGCTGAACTTGGCGTTGCAGAAACAATTAAACGTGCATTTGAACTTCTAGGTGAGGAAATTATCCACGTTGACTTTGATGTCGATGTTTGTGATCGAGCCTTCGTGCCGGCAACTCCGGCGAGTGCCCCGGGTGGTATTTCGGCTTTTGAATTGAGAACATTCGTCCGAGAACTGTGTTCTAACTCGGCTGTTAAATCGATAGACATAACTGAAATTGATGCGACTATCGATTCAGCCGATGAAAGAACTATCCGGCTAGCAGCCCTTTTGGTGCTTGAAGCAGCTTCAGGCTTGCTGGCTCGCTAAATACCAGCGGCAATTCCATCCACCCGGACATCGCTTCCCCAGCACTGAGTGCCATTGGGAAGTATTTCCAGGAGTTGAACTGCAGAACCGTGGCCGTAGTCAGGCAGAACTAAAACCTCATGACCTTTGGCTTTGAGCCCAGCAATAACCTCATCGCCAAAACGTGCCTCAAGCTGAAGTGTTCCAACTCCAGTTTCAACCGCTGACGAATCACCATTGAGGTGCTGCCACCTGGGTGCTTCAACGCTTTGCTGAACATTCAAACCCAGATCTATCATCTGAGTTACCAACTGGAAGTTGGACTGGACCTGAATGTTAGCTCCCGGTGTTCCACCAACCAATTTGAGTGTTCCATCCGGATTGGTTACCGTCCAAGCGTTCAGGGTGTGGGCTGGTCGCTTACCCGGTTCGATAAGGTTCGGTGAACCTTCCTCAAGGTTGAATCCTGTGCCACGGTTATTCAGTAGCACACCGGTGCCCTTCGGAACAAAAGCACTTCCGAAGCCATGAAATACCGATTGAATCCAAGAAACAGCATTGCCTTCACTGTCAGCGACTATGAAATAAGTTGTGTCGGAACCTTCCTGCAGATTAGCCTCGGGTCCATTCCAAGCCTTGGCCATGTCGATCTGAGCCCGGCGCTGCTTGATGTGATCATCGGAGAGGATTCGCTCCACATCCACTGGAATGAACTCTGGGTCAGCCAGAATCTCGTTTCTATCTAGGAATGCAAGCTTCTTAGCCTCAACCATCAGGTGAATCCGGTCCACCTCAGTCATGGCTTTGATGTCCTTATCGGCGATAAGGCGTAGTTCTTCCATCAAAATCATGCCCTGCGTCGGTGGTGGTTGCCCGTGAACTTTATATCCCCTGTAATCGACGGTGATTGGCTGCTCTACCCGAGTTTCATGTTTTGCTAAGTCTTCATGGTTGAACCAACCATCGGTTCCGGCAACAATCAGGTCAGCTACCTCACCTTTATAAAAACCATCTCGACCATTTTTAGCAATGAGTTTGAGAGTCTTAGCCAAATCGCTTTGAATAACTAAGTCTCCGATAGCTAGATTGCTATCAATACCCATGTCGGCAAAAAAGTCATTACCGGGAAAGAGTTTCTTAAAGTTTTGGATGCGCATGACAAAATCTCTGGTTGCTGCGAAACCATGTTCCGCATAGCGAATGGCCGGTGCCAAGATGGCAGCCATTGGCAACCTGCCGTAACGTTCGTGGGCTGCGAACCAGGTAGCAACAGTTCCCGGCACTGTTGAGCTTCTGGGTCCGTGATGATCTATGGTCTCTCCAAAAGCTGAGCGAACCGAAGAGTGTCCGGCCTCACCGCTACCGTTGAAAGCCAAGTTCTCTTTAGTCTTCGCGTGGTGGGTGATCAGAAAAGCATCGCCGCCAAGCTGTGAAGCGCCTGGCTCAACT